>Ga0209062_1002702_pt1 | contig 22637 bp, 16 predicted proteins | sample Coa_R2_2_FD_187158 | JGI IMG/M metagenome (GOLD analysis project Ga0209062, IMG submission 187158) | Surface soil microbial communities from Centralia Pennsylvania, which are recovering from an underground coalmine fire - Coalmine... | ecosystem: Environmental > Terrestrial > Soil > Unclassified...
TTCCGAGATCCGAAGGGCGGTCGCTCTTAGCTTACATGACTACAATGCCCGCGTCAGAATGCTCATCGTCCGTGGGCTGAGACGGCGGGCGCGGTGGGCAGGGTGTGAGCGGGCGGTGCGAGCCTGCCCTCGATGAGGGCAGCCATGCGCTCGGTGAACCGATCCAGGCTCATGGTCGTTTCCACGAAGCGCCGCCCATTGGCGCCGAGCGCGCGCGCCACGTCGGGATGTTCGATGAGATAGACAATGGCGCGTCTCAGCTCGCCGACGTCGCCGGGACGGACATAGATCCCGGTGTGGCCCTCGGCGGTCTCATCGTCGGCACCCAACACGCGCGCCCAGTCCGGTTGCGTGCGGCGTGCCTCGTCGGTACGGCTGCGGTGGCGGCGGTCGCGCACCACGTCGGTCTGCCCGCGCGTATGCGAGACGATCACGGCCTTGCCCATGGCCATGGCCTCCAGGATGGTTGTAATGCCGGCCTGATTCTCGACGTCGAGAAGCGGCACGACCACGAAGAGCGATTCGGCGTAGAGCCGGCGCAGTGCTCCATAGTCATAGGCGGCGACGCGCACATTCGGCGGCACCTGCCCGCCTTCTATTCCCCTGTGCTTCGACCAGTGGCTGGCCGCCGCGATGACCACATCGATGTCCAGGCCGGCGACAGCGGCGCAGAGGGTTGCATAGTCACGGAACTCCAGGCCTGCGCTGCAAACCTGATGCTTGAGGGGTATGGACTGGGGCTGCCAGAAGCACTCATCCGTCTGGTATGGCACCAGGGCGATCTGATCCTCACCCAAGCCCAACTCTTCACGGGCAATGCGTTGCTGCAGCGAGGAATGCACCACCATGCAGTCCACACGGTGTTCTAAGCGCAACAGGCGAAACAGGCACTGTTTCCTGGGGGAGGAGAGGAAGTGGCCGATCATCACCAGGCGGGGACGCCGCCGACGTACCGTGAGCAGTGCGGCCAGGGCGAAACCGCTGCTCTCACGGTCGGCGAAGACCGTGTCGTAGCGCGCCGCCCAGAGCCAGGCCAGCAAAGCCTGCACGGCAGATGCGCCCACGGCGCGGCATAGTAGGCGCGTCCAGAGTCGTCCCTGCAAGAAGTTAAGGTCGATCACATCGGCGCCCAGTGCGCGTTGCAGCTCGAAATAGTCTTTGCGCGGGAATCGGCCCGCGGCGATTTGCGCCTCCTGTGCGCGGTCGAGGGTAGCGTTGATCAGCAGCAGTACCCGCACGGATTAAGTCTCCTTGTCAGTGTCAAGCGCGCCTGGAAGCGTATAGAGATGGTATGGGCGCCGGCATGCTCGCCCAAGCGCCGAGATAGATTGTATCAGGCAAGAGTTAAGGCCAGGTTAAGGCTCAGGTTAAGGAGTGGTTAGGAGAATGGAGTGGCGCAAGTTATGCGCGATCTTGCTATTATGGAACGTGGGCTTTATTACATTGGACAGGCGTGGATGGGCCCTCCGAATAATCATGGTGGTTGCACAGTCTCGCAAGACGGACCGAACCTCTGCAAACACGCCTAGAAGGGCGGCCTACATTACATGCACGTGACGGTTGGCATCTGCACCCGGAACCGCGGCGACAGCATCACATGCACCTTGACAAGCATCCTCAATTCGGATTATTCCGATTTCGACGTCGTCATCGTCGATCAGAGCATGACGGATGAGACGGCGGAGGCGGTACGGCGGATGGCCAGCGACGATCCGCGTGTGACCTACATCCACTCCCCATCTACCGGTAAGTCGGTGGCGAACAACCTCATCATCGAGCGTGCGACCGGGCCACTTCTCGCTCTTACCGACGATGACTGTGAGGTGTCGGCCACGTGGCTGCCATCGATCGTGGCGCACTTTCAAGAGAACCCCGACGTTGGGCAGGTCCACGGTGCCGTGTACAAAGGGCCACATGACGCCACGCAGGGGTTCATCCCCGATGCGCCAATCCGGGACGTGCGGCGCATCAAGGGCGCGTGGTCCAAGTGGCGAGACATCGGAATCGGCGCCAACGTGGCATTCCGCCTGAGCGCCGTGCGGGCCGTGGGCCCGTATGACACGATGCTGGGACCGGGCTCGACGCTGTATACTGGCGAAGATCTTGATATGGCCTACCGCATGTTGAAGGCGGGATATACGGTGCTAAACGTTGCCGATGCATCCGTGGTTCACCACGGCTTCCGCTCTTGGGCAGAAGGCCAGGGTCATATGCGGCGCACAGGTAAAGCCCTGGGGGCCCTATACATGAAGCACCTACGCCTGGGAGACGCCGCGGTACTTCCCACCTTCATATATGAGTGGCTACGCTGCATATCCTGGCCTCGACTACTCACTCTGAGGCCACGTACCGGCCTCGGGCGTTTCGCCGGCTTCACCCTGGGCTGCGTCATCAGCTTCCAGTACGATATTGACCGCCGGTGGCGGGTTTATTCGGATGCCAACACGAAGCGGCACACGGTCGACCTCCCATCGGTCCCGGCTTCCGGCGAGGCGCGGCGTGAGAGATAGGGAATGTGGCCGGCGGAGCCGGTCCGATAAAGAAAGGTAAGGGTATGGACCGCCATCGCTGTCGCTTCTGCGGAGGGACATTGCAGCACACGTTCGTGGACCTGGGCATGTCTCCGCTCTGCGAAAGCTACATAGCGGAAGACCAGCTAGATCACATGGAACCGTTCTATCCGCTGCATGTCTACGTGTGCGGGCACTGCCTGCTGGTGCAGCTCCTCGAGTATGTGAGCCCTCACGAGATCTTCAGCGACTACGCCTACTTCTCCTCGTACTCGGATAGCTGGCTCCAGCACGCCCGTCGCTACACGGAGTTGATGATCGAGCGTTTCAGCCTGGACCGCCAGAGCCGGGTTATCGAACTGGCCAGCAACGACGGCTATCTGCTGCAATACTTCGTGGCCCGAGGGATACCCGTGCTGGGGATAGAACCGGCCGCGAACGTGGCCGAGGTGGCGATTGGCAAAGGCATCCCGACGCTGGTGCGCTTCTTCGGGCAGCAAACGGCAGAGGAGTTGATCGGGGAAGGGAAGCAGGCAGACCTACTGCTCGGGAATAACGTGCTGGCCCATGTACCCGGCCTGAACGACTTCGTCCGAGGGATGAAAACCCTGCTCAGCCCGCGGGGCATTATCACCATGGAGTTTCCGCACCTCCTGCGCCTGATCGAGGGCAACCAGTTCGACACGATCTATCACGAACATTTCTCGTATTTCTCCTTCATCGTGGCGGAACGGGTCTTCGAGGCACATGGTTTGGTGGTATTTGATGTCGACGAGTTGCCCACGCACGGCGGCTCGCTCAGGATATACGCCCGCCATCACGACGACAGATCCCAGCCCGTCAGCCCCCGGGTAGCCGAGCTCAGGGCGCGGGAAGAGCAGGCCGGCTTCACCCGCATCGAGCACTACCTGACATTTGGCGAGCAGGTGATGGAAACGAAGCGCAAGCTCCTGGAGTTCTTGATCGCGGCGAAGCGTGAAGGGAAATCTATCGCCGGCTATGGCGCGCCCGGCAAAGGAAACACTCTCCTCAATTACTGCGGCATTCGCACGGATTTTCTGGATTACACCGTGGACCGCAACCCCTACAAGCAGGGCAAGTATCTGCCGGGCACTCATATCCCGATCTTCGCGCCGGACAAGATCGAGGAGACGCGGCCGGACTACCTCCTGATCCTTCCCTGGAACGTCAAAGATGAGATCATGAAGCAGATGGCCGGTATCCGTGCATGGGGCGGCAGATTTGTCGTGCCTATTCCCTCAGTGGAGGTGTATCCGTGATCTTCAGCGACACCGCCCTCGCCGGCGCTTACATCATCGAACCGGAGAGGCGCGCGGATGCGCGCGGCTTCTTCGCTCGAACCTGGTGCCGTAACGAGTTTGAAGCCCACGGGCTGGACGCGCGCCTGGTGCAATGTAGCATCTCCTTCAACAGCAAGAAAGGTACATTGCGCGGGATGCACTATCAGACGGCTCCCCATGAAGAAGCCAAGCTGGTGCGTTGCACGATGGGAGCGATCTACGACGTGATCATCGATTTGCGGCCCGGTTCACCCACCTTCAAGCGCCACATCGGGGTCGAACTCTCGGCCGAGAATCGCACCATGCTGTACGTCCCCGCCGGCTTTGCGCACGGCTTCCAGACCCTTGTCGACAACACCGAGGTTTTCTATCAAATGTCCGAGTTCTATGCTCCCGAGCACAGCGCCGGTGTTCGATGGAACGACCCCGCTTTCGGCATCGTCTGGCCGCCGGATGAGCGCACCATTGTCGAGCGGGACCAGAATTACCCGGACTTTACCGCCTAGTCGCAACGCGCCACGACGATGCCCATGCCTGTAAGCGGAAACCTCCTCAACGCAGCTCTTGGCCCGAACGACCCCGGCGCGGAGATGCATCAGTTCATCGAAGAACTCTATCCCATCTGTCGCAGCATCACTGGCGACGGCTTGCGAGACACCCTGCGTCGCCTGGAACGGCACATCCCTGTGCAGACCCGCGAAGTCCCAACCGGCACAGCAGTGTTCGATTGGACCGTGCCGCGCGAGTGGAACATCCGAGATGCCTATATCAAGAACGCTCGCGGCGAACGGGTGGTCGACTTCAAACAGTCCAATTTGCACGTGGTGAACTACAGCATCCCCGTCCATGCGACGTTGCCCTTGCACGAGCTCAAAAAGCATCTGCACACCCTGCCCGGGCATCCGGAGTGGATACCGTACAAGACATCGTACTACAAGGAAGCTTGGGGTTTCTGCCTGGGCCACGCGCAGATGCTGGCGCTGGAAGACGGCGAGTATGAGGTCTGCATCGACTCCACCTTGCGCGACGGGTATCTGACGTATGGTGAATACTACCTCAAGGGTGCCACGGACGAGGAAGTGCTCATCTCATGCCACGCCTGCCATCCGTCGTTGTGCAACGATAACCTCTCCGGCATCGCGGTCGCAACGTTCCTGGCCCGGTACCTCAGCTCGCAATCGCGACGCTACTCGTATCGGTTCCTATTCATCCCCGGCACAATCGGCTCTATTACCTGGCTCGCGTTGCACGAAGAGCAGGTGTCCCGCATCAAACATGGTCTGGTCGTGACCTGTGTGGGCGACTCGGGCAACCCTACCTATAAGAAGAGTCGTCGCGGCGACGCCGAGATAGACAGGGCGGCCGCCCACGTGCTGCGGCATCGCGGCGAAGGCTTCCAGATTGAGGACTTCACACCATACGGTTACGACGAGCGCCAGTATTGCTCGCCGGGGTTCAATCTGCCGGTCGGGTGCCTCATGCGCACCCCGCACGGCCGCTTCCCCGAGTACCACACCTCGGCCGATAACCTGGACTTTGTGCGCCCCGACAGTTTGGCCGATTCTCTGTCTCTATGCGCCTCCATCATCTCCATCCTGGAACACAACGGGAGGTACGTCAATCAGAATCCCAAGTGCGAGCCACAGTTGGGGAAACGAGGCCTGTACGGCACCATGGGGGGCAGGCAGGATGGGGCCTTCGACGAACTCGCCTTGCTCTGGGTGCTGAACCTATCAGACGGCGATCACACCTTGCTCGACATCGCCGAGCGGTCGGGCCTGCCGTTTGCCTCTATCAAGACCGCGGCCGACGCTCTGCACGAACATGAGTTGCTGCAGGAAGCGACGCCTTAGAGCACACACTCGGGTGCGTAACAGCAATGGGCTACTACGCATAGCCGGACGCCCAGTTTAACCATCTCTTAACCGAAGAGTTAACGAGATCTTGACTCGGGTTTGCTATCATCCACACTAGATTCATCTACACATCCACAATTGACCAGGGCGTGGAGTACAGGCCGGCTTTAGGACGCCACCTAGCCATCAGAGGCCTGGATTCGAGCAGAGGGGAGAGACCTCCATCATGAACCATGGCGCACCCCATGTCAGTATCGGCTTGCCCGTCTACAACGGCGAACGCTACCTGGCCCAGTCCATCGACTCTATCCTGGCTCAAACCTACCGCGATTTCGAGTTGATCATCTCCGACAATTGCTCGACGGACGCGACCGAAGAGATCTGCCGGGCCTACGCCGCCCGCGATCCACGCATTCGCTACTACCGCAACGAACGCAACCTTGGCCCAACCTGGAACTTTAATCATACGTTCGAGCTCGCCAGGGGAGAATACTTCAAGTGGGGTAGCCATGACGACGTCTGTGCGCCCGAACTGCTCGAACGGTGTGTAGCTGCGCTCGACTCTATGCCGGATGTTGTGCTCGCCTATGCCCGCATGACGCTGATAGACGACAACAGCCAAGTCATCGAACGCTACGACGAGGTCCAACGCACCTATCTGGAGCGCCCGCACCAGCGCTTTTACGAACTGAATCGCACCGCACATCGTTGCCCCCAAATGTTCGGCGTCTTCCGATCCTCAATACTGGGGATGACCCCGCTGATCGGCAATTATACATCCTCCGACGTCACACTTCTGGCATGGCTCGGCCTGCTCGGGCGGTTCTACGAAGTTCCGGAGTACCTATTCTTTTGTAGATACCATCAACACCATTCGATGCACCTCAGCCGGCATCAGCGCGCACAATGGGCTGAACCGGCCAACGTCGGCCGTATCGTATTTCCCGAATGGAGACTCTTCTACGAGCTAATACACTGCGCACTCACTGCCCCGGTGCCATGGCCGGAACGCGCGCGGTGCGCCCTGTACATGATGTGTTGGCCGGCTTGGGATCCCCACTGGAAGAGGTTGGGCAACGACCTAGCGATTGCGTTGCGACAGATCCTTGCCCCGTCCGTAATGCGGCTCACCAGGGGAAAGCGGGCGCTGAGACAGGGCTCAAGCGTTGGGAGATAGACACGTGCGTCAAGGCAAGGCGATGGCGCCCCTGCTCGTTGTATGATGCCACGGGGGCATGTGCGTTTTGTGGAGGTTCATAATGAGAGTTCTCGTTACGGGAACAGATGGCTATATCGGCGTATTGCTGGTCCCGGCCCTGACCGGGCGAGGACATGCCGTAACCGGTCTGGACACCGGCTTTTATCGCGATGGCTGGCTCTACGACGGCGCGCCGTCCTGTTCGACGCAGATCAGGAAGGATCTACGCCAGGTGACCGAGGACGATCTGCATGGATACGACGCGGTCATCCACCTGGCCGAACTATCAAACGACCCCCTTGGCGAGCGCGATCCCGAGCTGACCTATGCCATCAACCATCGCGCGAGCGTTGAGCTTGCCAGGAAGTGCAAGAGCGTGGGCATCACCCGCTTTGTGTACACCTCCTCGTGCAGCGTATACGGGGCCGCGGCCGACGGCGTCAAGACGGAGGAATCGGACCCCAATCCCCAAACCGCCTACGCGCGGTGTAAAGTCCTGGTGGAGCGCGACCTGATGGCGCTGGCAGACGACGATTTCTCGCCGGTGTGCCTGCGCAACGCGACGGCCTTCGGGCCGTCTCCCCGTATGCGCTTCGACATCGTGCTCAACAATCTCGCCGGCCTGGCCTGGACGACCAAACAGATCACGATGACCAGCGACGGCACGCCCTGGCGCCCGCTCGTTCACGTGCTTGACATCTGCGACGCAATCGCCTGCGCCCTGGAGGCGTCACGCGAGGCAATCCACGCGCAGATCTTTAACGTCGGCAACACCCAGTTCAATTACCGCATTCGCGAGATCGCCGACATCGTCGCCGACACCTTTCCGGGCTGCAGGGTGACATTTGGCGAGAGCGGCGGCGATAATCGCAGCTATCGCGTCTCTTTTGAGAAGATCCGCACGCACCTCCCGCAGTTCGCCTGCGGCAGGGATGCAGCGCAGGGGGCGCGCGAGCTTTATGACGTGTTCAAGAGCATCGATATGTCGTTCGACAGGTTCGAGTTCCGGGCCTTCACGCGCCTCAAGCAGCTTGACCATCTAGTCAGAACCGGCCAAGTCGACGATAATCTCTACTGGAGGTAAGTTCTGCTGCATGATGTTCGGGCAATCCACATGGGACGACCGCACTTGGAGACGACGTGCTGCGCTTTGATTCGACTCCCGATCAGCCGATGACGATTCTCTGCCTGGGCGCTCACAGCGATGACATCGAGATCGGCTGTGGTGGCACACTCCTGAGGTTGCTGCGGGACAACGACGAGGTCACGGTGGTGTGGGTCGTCTTTGGATCAGTTCAACAAAGGACAGCGGAAGCCCATCGCAGCGCCGAGCTGTTCCTGGCCCGGGCGCGGGCAAAGACGATCATCGTCAAGGAATTCAGGGACGGCTTCTTCCCCTATATCGGCGCCGAGATCAAAGACTACTTCGAGCAGTTGAAGCGTGACTTCTCGCCCGACGTCATCTTTACCCATTATCGGGACGATCTCCACCAAGACCATCGCCTGATCTCCGACCTGACCTGGAACACCTTCAGGCGCCATCTGATCCTGGAATATGAGATCCCCAAGTATGACGGTGACCTGGGAAGCCCCAATTTCTTCGTGCGGCTGGATGAAGCCACCTGCCAGACCAAGATAGAGCATCTCTTGACGTGCTTTGCCACGCAAGCCAACAAGCATTGGTTCACGGCCGATACGTTTTGGTCGCTGCTGCGCCTGCGGGGCATCGAAGCAAACCTTCCCACGACGTACGCTGAAGCCTTCTACTGCCGCAAGCTGACGATGTGAACATGAGTACCATGGATAGTCGGGAGATCTCAGGTAGGCCGGTTGGGCTCCAAGGTGAAAACCTCATCTATCTTATCTCTCAGCCGCGAGCGGGTTCGACGCTGCTCCAGCGCATCTTGGCGACTAGCCATGACATTCATACCCTTAGCGAGCCGTATCTCATGTTGCACCCCCTCTACGCGCTCCGATCAAGTGGCTACACGGCGGAATACTACGAGAAGTTGGCGCGCGAAGCGACTGTGGCGTTTCTCGACAGCATTCCGGGCGGAGAGGCCGCCTATGTGGACGGAATACGCCGCATGTATTCACACCTATACGGGCTCGCCCTCGAGCAGTCGGGCAAACGGTACTTCCTGGACAAGACGCCGCCGTACTATTTCATTATTCCCGAGCTTGCCGGCATTTTCCCGGATGCCCGATACATCATTCTGCTGCGCAATCCCCTGGCGGTGCTAAGCTCCATTATGATGAAGTGGCTAGATCGGGACTGGTTGAGGATCCGCGATTTTGGCAGCGCGCTCTTGCGTGCACCACGGCTGCTACTCGACGGAATCGACCACGTAGGATCGCGTTGCCTGGTGGTGCACTACGAGAAGCTAGTCGAGGATCCGGAAACGCAGGTGTCAAGGATGTGCGCCTGGTTGAACATCGGGTATTGCCCCGCGATGGTCGACTACGGCCACGCCAACCTGCCCCGCTGGACGTTGGGCGATTCAAGCGAGATCTACCTGCACCATCGTCCGATGGGACAAAACGCCACTAAATGGATTCAATCCCTGGAGCATCCCCAATTCTGGCGCTATTCGCACGATTACTTGCACGCTCTCGGGAAACCTGTCGTCGAACAGATGGGCTACTCGTTTGATGGCCTGAACCAGGTTCTCGAAGAGCACCGCCCATCCAACCTGAGGTTGTGGCGTACGGTACCGCTCTCATTGGCGGTAGAGGAGACGTCGGGAGTGAAGCGAAGCGTCAGGAACATTTGGATCTCCGGCGCGCGTAGGCTGACGGTCGCCGCGTCTAGCACATCGTACCGCTAGTACCGCCGACCTCGTGGCACAGATTAACTGAAAGTTAACGTCTGGATGTCTTGGCGTTAACCGAAGCTTAACGCGGCGCTCTTATACTAGCCTTATAGGGTCGGCACACCAACGATGCTGGCGTCCTCTCTTCGTGGTTGTCGAAAGGAGATCGACACCGATGAAAGTGGTCTTGTTCTGTGGCGGGCAAGGAATGCGCATGAGGGAGCACTCCGAGAACATTCCCAAGCCCCTGGTGACCATCGGCTATCGCCCCATCCTATGGCACCTGATGAAGTATTATGCGCACTTCGGACACAAAGACTTCATTCTGTGCCTCGGATATAAGGGGAATATGATCAAGGATTACTTCCTGAACTATGACGAATGCCTATCGAACGACTTTACATTGTCTCAAGGCGGTAGAAGCATCGATTTGTTAAGCAGTGACATCCAGGACTGGACAATTACCTTCGTGGATACCGGCCTCAGCTCCAACATCGGCCAGCGTCTGAAAGCGGTTGAGAAGCATCTGGCCGGCGAGGACGTCTTCCTGGCCAACTATGCCGACGGACTGACCGATCTGCATTTTCCCCGATTGCTCGACTACTTCCGTCGCGGCGACAAGATAGCCTGTTTCATGGCGGTGAAGCCTACCCAGACGTTCCACATCGTCTCCACGGTTGAGGACGGCTCGGTCGACGCTATCCGCGATATCAATGGCTCGGATGTCTGGATCAACGGGGGATTCTTCGTCTTCAAGAGGGAGATTTTCAACTACATTGAAGAGGGAGAAGAGTTGGTGCAAGAGCCATTTCAGCGCCTCATCGAGGAGCGGCAACTCATTGCCTACAAGCACGAAGGATTCTGGGCCTGCATGGACACCTTCAAGGAGAAGCAGCACTTCGACGACATGTATGCTCGTGGTCAGGCCCGCTGGGAGTTGTGGAACGGAGCCGGCCACTAAGCCAAACCGGCCCGGCCGAGCATCGATCATAGCGGCCACCCCATTCCTGGCGGCGGCATGAGATGATCAGCAGCTCTCGTTGCGGTGTGCGTGTGGCGCCTATAGCAGGGCTAACATGATGTCGTTTCAGGATCAGGTGGCGGTGGTCACGGGCGCTACCAGCGGTGTCGGCAAAGCAATCGCCCTGGAGCTGGCGCGGCAGGGAGCCGTCGTCTGCCTGGTGGGGCGACGACAGCAGGTAGTGGATGCCGTCGCCGAGGAGGCCAACGTGTCGCCGTCGCGCATCGTGTGCGTGCAGGCCGATCTAATGCAGGATGCGGCGATCAACGATCTGCAGGCGCGGTTGAGCGAGGCGGTGAGGCAGATCGATCTGCTAGTGCATAGCGCCGGCGTGACCACGTACGGCTCCATCGATGATACCCCAGTGACAGACCTGGATGTGCTGTACCGCACGAACTTGCGCGCCCCCTATGCGGTGACGCGGGCACTATTGCCGATGTTGCAGCGGCGACAGGGTCAGGTGACCTTCATCAATTCCACCGCCGGGCTCTCCTCCCGAGGCGGACTTGGCCTGTACGCCGCGAGCAAACATGGACTGCGGGCAATGGCGGACGGGCTGCGCGACGAGGTTAACGGGCGCGGCATACGGGTGCTGAGTGTCTATCTCGGCCGCACCGCGACGCCCAGGCAGGAACAACTACATGCGCTCGAAAACAGGCCATATCGGCCGGAAGATCTCATCCAACCGGAGGATGTCGCGCGGGCGTTGCTGGCCCTGCTGAGTCTACCGCGCACCGTGGAGGTAACCGATGTGACGCTCCGTCCGATGCGCAAGCCACTCTCGACTTGAACGAGCCCGATCAGCTTGACATCGCTCCAGCGCTAACACCCGGTCGCCGCGACCGCCACAATCAGGTGCCAGCAGGGTAACCTGTTTCGTTCCCATGCTGGGACGTGTCGAACCGGGCACAGCGACATAATAGGGGCATCGGATCGCGCCACGTTTGTCGGCCTGCAGGCCACCGCGGGATCACAGGCGGATAGTCCTCGCTACGTGCAAATGGCGTTCGTGATCGATCCTAAGCATAAAGCTGCGAGCCAGTCCGCTTACAAACGTGGAGAGAGGCAGCAGGCCGCTTGGACCGCGACGCAGGAGAATATTCTTCACGTTGATACGGCCCAGAGCCCCCCAGATCTCATACAGAATCCAGACGAGCGCAATCGGATCTCCCGAGCGCAACGCCTTCATGAAATAGGCGGCGATACCGTATTGATAGGCTCGAATAAGGCGAGACGCCGCGCCGCTGCTGTAGTCGCGTAATCCGTGATGCGCCGCCACGATTGCGGGCGTACACACGACGCTGCAACCCGCCATGTAGGTACGATAGATGTAGTCCCCGTCCTCCGCCGTCTGGAAATGGCCCACCGGACCAAAATGGACGTCAAACGGGCCAATGCGCTGCGCCAGCTCTCGACGCATAAACATGCACGCACCGTTTCCCATGAAGTGGGGCCACATGCGGAGGTGCTGCCGTAGATTGCCTTTCGCGCGTACTTCAACTTCCACTGGGAAGAGGCGTGCCGGCGTCCAGCCGTCCTCGGACCACTCGGGCAGACCATTGGCCGGCCGTAGTTCGCCTAGAACCATGTCGGCCTTAGGGTGGCGGGCGAAGGCCTCGGCCACCTGGATTAGCCAGTCGGAGCCAACCGTGCAATCGTCGTCGAGCAACGCTATAATCTCACCCTTGGTTTCCGCGATACCCGCGTTTCGCGCACGAGAGACGCCTTTCAAGCGCAGCGAGCGATAGCGCAGATTGGGAAGCCGCTCGGCGAAGCTCTCGACAAGCGTCTGCGTGGTTGTGTCATCGCTCTGATCCACCACAAGAAGCTCCCACTGTGGGTACTCCACTCGGGAGAGGCTATCCAGCGTCCGCTGCATGTCGCTCGGGCGATTGCGGGTGGGGACGATGACCGAAATTGTGGGCAATGTCGCACTCACAGGATGTCTCCCTTACCGGTGTATTAGTGCCTGCATAGTGAGCACCTAATGGACCGACACAGTCGCGTCGTCGCTGCTTTCAACAAGACTGACGGAACTGATGGCATCATCAACAGCATAGCAACCCGCGGTTGACAACCTGTTAAGCGGGCAGTTAAGTTTCGGTTATCTTCCCTACAAGGACAGGTGTGCAGGGTCGCGTTGCTCCTGCCCGACGCTCCAAGAGCATCTGTTGTGTTACCATGTGCCCATGAGCACGCCGCGCGCAATATCGTCCTGGTAGCGTGGAGACGCTGCAGGACGCGATGGTGCCACGTCTTCTTCATCGGTGACGCAGTTCGCAACATGAAGCTGTTCGCAACAAGGCTATCAAAGAGAACAAGATTCGCCATGGCGGCCCTCGCCATCTTGGTTACCTGCGCGGCGATAGGTGGAATACTCTTGGGCGAACTCGGAGCTCGAAACGAGCCTGCCACGCCTGTCTTTCCAAAGCCTGCCCTTGTTCATGCGACACAGGCCGCCTATCCGCTGAGAGTCAGCGCAAACAAACGCTACCTGGTAGATAGGAACAATGCTCCATTCCTGATAGTTGGCGACTCTCCGCAATCCATGATCGTCAACCTGTCCACAGCAGATGCAGAGGCGTTCCTGGCAGATCGGCGTGCTGCCGGCTTTAACGCCCTGTGGGTGAACCTACTCTGCGACACCTACACGGGCGGTCGATCTGACGGAGCGACATATGATGGCATCAGACCCTTCTCCACCACCGGCGATCTCTCAACGCCCAATGATGCCTATTTCAACCGCGCCGACGATATGATCTGGCTTGCCGCAAAGTACGGATTTGTGGTCTTCCTTGATCCCATTGAAACAGGTGGCTGGCTCCAAGTCCTGAGAACCAATGGCCAGGCCAAGGATTACAACTTTGGCCTGTACCTGGGAAAGCGGTACAGGAGGTTTCCCAACATCGTCTGGATGAGCGGCAATGACTTTCAGACGTGGCGCCATCCGGGCGATGATGCCGTAGCACAGGCCGTGGCGCGGGGCATCAGGGCGGCTGATCCCCAGCAATTGCAGACGGTGGAACTCGACTACAATGTGAGCGGCTCACTGGACGATCCCACCTGGGCGCCTCTTGTCGACCTTAATGCCGCATACACCTACTATCCTACCTACGCAGACGTGCTCAGGGAGTACAACCGGCCGAGCTATAAGCCGACGTTCATGGTTGAGGCGAACTACGAGTTTGAGCACAATACGAGCTTCGCCTATGGTAGTCCGCAGATCCTGAGGCGCCAGGAATATTGGACGATGCTGAGCGGCGTCACAGGCCAGTTCTACGGAAACCATTACACGTGGCAATTCATTAGTGATTGGAAGAAGAACCTGGATACCGTTGGTTCTGCACAAATGACCCTTATGAGAAATCTGTTTATACAACGAGCTTGGTATCGTCTGATTCCAGACCAGCATCACACCGTGGTTACCACCGGATATGGAACCTTTACCAGCAGCGGAAACTTGAGCGATAGCGACTACGCGACAGCGGCGCGTACTCCTGATGGTTCTTTGGCCATGGTGTATGTGCCGACGCTCCGGACCATTACGGTCGACATGTCGAAGATGTCTGGCCGGACCCTGGCACGCTGGTACGATCCGACCAATGGTCGCTATACCACCATCTCTGGTTCCCCATTCGCCAATCGGGGAATGAAGGAATTTACGCCTCCGGGCAATAACGGCAGCGGCGATGGCGACTGGATCCTGGTACTGGAGCGATCAACGGGACCAGCGCCGCGGCAGAGGTAACCGGCCTGCTCTTGGGTTGCACTCTACGACGCTATAATGGCTAATCGCGAGAGCAGCGGAACCATTCCAGGGCGCCTAATCCCCTGATTGTTTGTCGCTCAAGGTCCGCTTGCGGCACGGAAGGTGGCGAGCTGCATGAGCCAAGCGCCGTTCACCGGCGCGGTCGCGCTGTAGCTCCCCGCGCTCGCCACCACCCGGTCCTCCAAGATGTCGGCGTCGGGGTTGGTGATCATGCGATTGGTGTATCCGCTCCCCGCTCCGCTGAAGGCCCCGGCCGTCATCCCCGCGCCCACCAGCAACTCCGAAGCGGCCGTCGTCGTGGCGCTGCCGCTGTTGGCCGTGGCCGCGCTGCCGGACGCGCTCGCGCCCACGTCGAAGGGGTTGGCGATATCGACATTCTTGTACTCCGCGATGCGGATGTCGGGGTAGGTCGCCGCCTGGCTGAAGGTGACCGTCACCGTGTCCGTCGCGGCCGCGATGTTCTTGGCGTAGTAGATGGCCTGGCGCAGGCCGCTGCCCTGCGCCATCGGCACGGCCACCTGGTAGGTGTTGCCCGCGCTGTCGACCACCGAACTGACGGTCGCGCTGGTGTCGTTCCAGCCCACAGCCACCACATTGAGGTCGCCCGCCGTCTGCGCGCTCGTATAGCGGACGCTCACCCCGCTCTGCGGCGACTGCGGCACCGCGCTGTTCCCCTGCACGTAGGCGGGTACCCGGGGAGTCGGCGTTCTAGTTGGGGTCACCGTGGGTGTGTTGGTGGTTGTTCGAGTAGCCGTGGGTAACACGGCGGTATTTGTCGGCGTCGGCGTCCTGGTGGCGGTGGGCACCGCGGGCGTATTCGACGGTGTCGGCGTGTTGGTGGAGGTAGCGACGTTCGTCGGCGTCGCAGTCGCAGTAGCCGTCGGCGGGACCGGGGTGTTGGTCGGCGTCGCTGTGACAGAGGCGGTAGCCGTCGGCGGTTGGGGTGTTACCGTTGCTGTGGCCGCCAAAGTAGGCGTAGCCGTCGGCGACGGCGTACTGGTAGGCGCAACCGTGTTGGTAGGGGTGGCGGTGGGCGGGACCGGGGTGTTGGTCGGCGGGCCGCTGGGCGTGGCCGTCGCGGTGGCCGCAGCCGGCGTGTTGGTGGCCGTCGCGGTGGCGGTGGCCGCCGCAGTGGGGGTCGCCGTCGGGGTGGCGGTGGGGGTCGTCGGGCCGCTCCCCGCCACCCTGAGGGCCGCTAGCTGCATGACCCAATTCTGGCTTACCGGGGCTGTCGCGTGGTAGGTGCCGGTGACGGAGACACGTTGATCCTCGGCAATGTCACCATCGGGGCTGGTGATGATGCGCTGCGTATAGCCCGCGCCGGCGCCGGTGAAGGCCCAGGAGGTCATGCCGGCACCGAAGAGCAGTTCGCTGGCAGCATGGGTCGTCACCGGGCCGCTGTCCGCCAAGTTCCCGTTACCCGCCGCACTCGAAGCGGCATCGAAGGGGCTAACCGGGTCCAGACCGCTATATTCCAGCGCTCGCAGGTCCACGGCGGCGGCAGGCTGATTGAAGGTAACGGTGATGGTATTGCCGTTCGCCGCCGCTGGAGCGATGTTTGTTGCATAATAGATGACCTGACTTAGAGCGGTTCCTCGCATCACCGGGGCCGCGACCTGATAGACATTGCCGGCTCTGTCTGTGACCGCACTCACGGAAGAGGTCGTGTCGTTCCAACCGATAGCCAGGATGTTCGTATCGCCGGCACGTTGGGCACCGGGAAAAGTCACCGTCACAGTAGCCTGACTGGATTGGGGCACGGCGTCAGCAACTTGCACAAAGGCGGGCGTGGTGGCCGGCGTCGGCGTGGCGGTTGGGCCGCCGACCGTAGTCGTCGGCGTCGGCGTGTTCGTGGCGGTCGGCAGCGTGGTGTTGGTAGGTGTGGCGATGGGTGGCGTCGGCGTATTCGTCGTCGCTGTGGCCGTTGGCGGGGCTGGCGTGTTTGTAGGTGTCGCGGTGACAGTGGCAGTAGTCGTCGGCGTCGCCGGGGCCGGTGTATCGGTAACGGTCGGTGGCATGGTGGCGGTAGGGACGACGGTATCGGTGGGTGTCGGCGTGTCGGTGGAGGCGCCGGAGACGGTATTCGTAGGCGTCGGCGTGTTCGTGGCGGTCGTGGTCGGCGTAGCGGTAGCGCTTGGCGTGGCGGCCCTGAAGGCGGCGAGTTGCATGAGCCAGGCGTCGTTGACCGGCGCGGTCGCGTTGTAGCTCCCCATGCTCGCCACCACCCGGTCCTCCACGATGTCGCCGTCGGGGCTGGTGATGATGCGATTGGTGTATCCGCTCCCCGCCCCGCCGAAGACACCGTGCGTCATCCCCGCCCCCACCAGCAACTCCGAGGCGGTCGTGGTCGTGGCGTTGCCGCTGTCGGCCGTGGCCGCGCTGCCGGACGCGCTCGCCCCCACGTCGAAGGGGTTGGCGGTATCGACATTCTTGTACTCCGCGATGCGGATGTCGGGGTAGGTCGCCGCCTGGCTGAAGGTGACCGTCACCGTGTCCGTCGCCGCGGCCGCGATGTTCTTGGCGTAGTAGATGGCCTGGCGCAGGCCGCTGCCCTGCCCCATCGGCACGGCGACCTGGTAGGTGTTGCCCGCGCTGTCGACCACCGAACTGACGGTCGCGCTGGTGTCGTTCCAGCCCACAGCCACCACATTGAGGTCGCCCGCCGTCTGCGCGCTCGTATAGCGGACGCTCACGCTGCTCTGCGGCGACTGCGGCACCGCGCTAGCTCCCTGCACGTAAGCGGGTGTCAGCGTCGGGGGGGGTGTACTCGTCGCCGTCGGTCCCGTTGGCGTGGCCGTCGGGGATGGTACCAGGCTCGGTGGGCCGAAGGCGTAGACGTTACCGTCGACGGATCCCGCGAATATACGTCCGTTCGATACGCTTGGCGCCCCGTAGATCGTGGCTCCGGTGGTAAAGCTGTACAACTGCGTTCCACTCGTCGCGTCCAGCACCTCCAGGGTAGGGCCGGCACCATCGATGAGCAGCCCATTGACATAGGCCAGGGCTGCAAACACTATTCCAGGCTCCCCACGCTGCCACAATACATTGCCCGTGGTCGGGTCGAATGCGCGCACCGACCCCGCGTAATTGGTGCCATTGATGGTGGTATTGCCCCCGGCCATGAACAACCGGCCGCCCCCAATTGCCCCTGAGGAGACACTACCGTCGCCAACCGTTGGGTCTGCGCCGGCGCGGGCGATTTGCTGCTTCCAGAGCGGACCCGCCGCCAGGTTCGTGCGGTTGAACGCGTACAGATATCCATCCTTATCGATGGCCGCCACCATTGGATTGCCCCCAGCATCGGGGAAGAGGATCGGTGACGTGCCCCAATCCGCATCGAAGGCCGCGGAGGCGTCGGGGACCTGCCACGAGCTCTTGAGCACCAGGGTCGAGGCGTCCAGGGCCACAATGGCGACGGCTTGCGGTTGCGTGGTGGGTGGCTCCTGGCCCTCTGTGCCCGTTGTTACGTAGATGGTGTTAGTCGTTGGGTCTACACTCGGTGAGGTCCAGATGCCGCCTCCCACTTGGCCTGTGGGCACGACGTTGTAGGTGTTGACGATCTGATGGGTGGTTAGGTTGACCTGGAGCAGTTGGCCTTGCACCAGGGGGCAGTCGCCCGTGCTGGCGATGCCAATGTAGACGTAGCCGTTATAGAGCAAGGGGCTGGACCAATTGTAGTGGCCACCCGAGAGACTGTTGTCGCCCGTAAAGACCTTCCACAGCACATTGCCCGAAGCGGCGTCAAGAGCGTAGAAATAGGCATCACCGCCGCCGACATAGACGACACCGTTCTGCACCGCGGCGGCCGACGTAACGCCAAGGGTGGATACTGCCCCCAAATTGCAGGCCGGAGTCGTCCCCAGAAATGTCTTCCAGATGAGGGCGCCGGTGGCGGCGTCGAGGGCATATTCGAAGCCATCCCAGGAGCCAACGTAGACGACGTTGTTCACCACGGTCGCCGACGCCGCGACCGGACCGCCGGTCTTGAAGGACCAGAGCTTGGTCAGTTGGTTGGCGTTTGTTGGGGAGAGGAGTGTCTCGTCGGCACTGTTACTGGTGCGCTGGGCGTCATGAAGATAGGTTGGCCAGTCACCGGCCGTGGTTACCAGGACGCTACTTACGAGCGCGAACGCCGCCACAAGCCTGAGTGCATAGTAGCGTAAACGTGAACGTCCCATGCCCACAGATTGCCCTTCGGGGCGCTCGCGCACGCTTTCCACGAGTCCCCTCCACCTCTTACCCACGGTATCACCCCCGGTTAAGACACCGCGAATCGCCCTCTTAAGGGCGGTGTCTTGCGCTCATATGGCGGAACGACTGGTTGAGTTCCGACTTGGACGGATTTGGCTTAGGGATCTTACCTAAGCCATGCTCGGTACCTGGGGCTGATAGATGAGCTCTCCACCCGCTGTTAACGCGGTCTCATCGTCGTACATGGCGACGATTTCATCCGGTATACGCGACAGATCCGTGCCGCGCAGGTAATCCCGCATCGTCGTGCCAGTACAGCGAGAGTCGAGATTAGGCGCTGAGCGCCTATTCAGCAGGTCATCGAGATGGACGGTTCTGAAGTCGATACTGAAGCGCGTGCGACGCGAGGTGTTAGGCACGGTCGAGTGCATCTGGGCTCCAGAGAAGAGAACGACGCCTCCAACTGGAGTGACGACCCTCACCTGGGGATCGAGTTCCAGAGGCTCGGTGGCCTGTGGCTGCTTGCGGGTCTCCGCTTTGACGTTCTGCGCAGCTGCGCCTCGGCTCTCCTTGTTCCAGCGGTAGTAGTTGTACTCGCTCGACGTGTTTGGCACGGCCTCGCTCCAGTAGCGCGGATGGAAAGCCATGACGTTCTCTGACTGCACATCGTAGACTGGAAGCCACCAGTTGAGCTGACAGTGCGGCGCAGAGAACCATGTATCACGGTGCGGATGAAAGGCCAGGGCAATACCAGAGGTGAGATAGTCGGTGTGGGCCATGCTGCGCAGGCGGGGCACGTCGAAGTAGGTGTTGCTCAGATCGCAGCCGAAATCTTCGAGCATGCCCTGGAGCAGTTGCTTCGAGCGCGGATGATGGATGAACGTGGGTTTGAGCTCGGCCAGCACCTTCACAAACTGCTCGACAGGCATCTGGTGCTGTGCGTCGGGTGGATAGAGCGGGGCAAAAGCCTCCTCGATCAGCTCTCGCGCGAACTCACAAAGCGCGAGCGTACTAGGGCGAGGCGAAAACACGAACAACTGTCCCTCGTAGAGAGATTGACGCCTTGTATCATCGTCTACGGTGGAGTCGAGATAGATTGTATTCATCATAGCTTTTGCTCCTGTCGATCCTAAACAGGTGGATGGGCTACATGAGGGCCACTCTTGACATCCGGGATGTGGAGAACATGCGGCCACTCATGTGTTGTAAGCCTTGAGATAGAATAACACAGATACGTTAAGATCGCGTTAAGGCCGTGGTTAAGATCGCGTTAAGATCACGATTGAGACTCAGCCACAGAGATTAGGACGTCATCGAAGCAGTCCAAAAGCAGCATGCAGTGCGTAAACGCTGCTGCAGCAGCATTGTCTCAGGGTCGTCGCACCGCTCGCTCAGGGCATGCTGTACTGGCTATACATCCTGGCAGAAGCCTGGGACCTGACCCTTTCCCGCTCCTCACAATTAGAGGTCTGCCCTTACCAAGGGGAGTTGGGGCACCGGCGTCCGCCGTGACACAAGGGCGCGCCGAATGGCGATCCGCAAGGGCGTCTCGACGTACCGGAAGCAGGCAACCGATAGGCCGATGAGTATGACCAAGTACAGGGCGAATAGAGCCAGGCTAGATAGGCGCGGTAGGTAGCCCATGGTAGGCTGATGCAGCAGATGCGTGTACCACACCCACAGCGGCCAGTGCAGAATGTACAGGCCGTAACTGGCTTCGCCCAGCAGGACGAGGGGACCACTGCCCAGCGACCGCGCGATGGAGCCCTGCCCCCAGGCCGTGGTGTATATGAGCGCTGCCATCACCGGCAGGAGCAATGTATCCAGTAACGGATCGAGCGCCAGGGACGGCACTAGCACCGGGATGACACCGATGATGACAAGCATTGTCACACCAAGGAGGACGATGCTCTCGCCAACGCCGGTCCTGAGACGTGCAATCGCTGCCGCGATCGCGGCTCCCTCTCGCTGCCGCTGGACGAAGAGCCAGCCCAGGGCCACGCCAACCACAAAATCGGGCAGGCGCAGGAGCGGACAGTAATAGGTCATCTCGAACCAGAATGCGTCCCACAGGTTGCCCACGTGCATGCCGTCCGGCCGGATGATTGCATAGAGCAGCGAGGGAAGCAGGGCAAAGCAGTACAACCCAGCGATGAGTGGCACGAGATACTGTCTCCGCACGCGCGTGACCAGAGGGATGATGGCGGGGAACAGAGCGTAGAAGAACGCCTCATCCGAGAGCGACCACCCTGGTCCGTTGAGAAACAACAGGTGCATGGGGTCCCATCCCTGCAGCAGGACGAGCGACGACAGGATGACCGGGAGGCGTGGGCTCGCAGCACACCCGCTGTTACCGGTGGTACAGGTATGCCAGAGCAGGTAAGGGCCGAGAGCTAGAACCAGGCCGATAAGATAGACGGGATAGATGCGCGCAAACCTCGCAACGTAGAACCCGCGCCGTGGCCCCCGCAACGTGCCGGCGTCGGATGCATAGACATACACGAGGATGAAGCCCGACAGGACGAAGAACAGCGACACGGCCGGGCCGCCCATGTAGTCGCTGAGCCGGGCCAGGACCTCTCCGGCGAACCGCAGCAGCGGTGAGCGCGCGTGGTTCCCGGCCGGCACGACTCCAGGGCGCCAGGTGCCGGCGAAATGGGACATCACAACAGTGATCGCCGCAAAGAAGCGCAGTCCCGTAAGTGGGCGGATGTGAGGGGAGGAGAGAGAACTTTTCGACATTTCAACTCTGATGGTCACTTAGAGTTGGCTGAGACATCAGTAGTTTAACCAGCGAGCGGTTAAGGGCGGGTTAAGATTCCTGTTGAGATCTAGTTAACATTGGCCAAGGCCGGTTAACGGTCTAACTAGAGGGTAGGTGGGCATGGTGGGCTCACGACAGATGATGAGGACGGCCGCTCACCTTGTCCTCATGGGAATAATGGTGCCGAACAGAATCAAGAGGTCGACGCGGCAGTTATACAGCCCCGGTAAGCTGATCGTACAGTACAATAGATCGGAACATGCTCTGTTCACAACAGCCGTCTTGAACGATGCGCATGCGCATTCCGGCGTTGATCTCGCGGATGTCGAGCGAAAGGTTGCAGCGAAAGGTCGCCATGAAGCGGATGCTCCTCCTCATCCAGGCGCCACTGGCCGTGATGGTGGCCTATCTGGACATCCTGAGCATCGCCTCCCTGCTGTGGCGCCGCTCGCCAACGCCGGTAAGCCCACGTTTCCGCTTCGCCATGCTAATCCCCGCCCACGACGAAGAACTCCTGCTGCCCCGTCTGCTGCGCAGCATCGCCGAGATGCAGTATCCGCCGACTCTCTACGACGTGCACGTGGTGGCCGACAATTGCAGCGATCGCACCGCGGCCGTGGCCGCCGGCGCGGGGGCCACCGTCCACGAGCGCAGCAGCGACCAGACGGCGCGCGGCAAGGGCTTTGCCCTACGCTGGCTGCTGGAACGCCTGCGCGGCCACACGCCCGGCTACGACGCCTACGTGATCCTCGACGCCGACTCCGTGGTCTCACAGAACTTCCTGCTGGTGATGAACGCCCACCTGGCGCGCGGCGACACCGTCATCCAGAGCTACTACGGCGTCCTCAATCACGAGGAGTCGTGGGCGTCGGCGCTGCGCTACGCTGCTCTGGCCCTGTACAACGGACTGCGCCCGCGCGGTCGCGATGCGCTGGGGCTCTCCGCCGGCCTGCGTGGCAACGGCATGTGCTTTACGGCCGCGGTGATCGACCGCTTCGGCTGGGACGCTTTCACCCTGGCCGAGGATGCGGAGTTCCACCTGCGCCTGGTCGAATCCGGCATCAAGGTGGCCTACGCCGGGCAGGCCACGGTGCTGGCCGAGATGCCGGTCACCCTGGAGCAGTCGCGCAGCCAGAACATGCGCTGGGAGCGCGGGCGCCTGCAAATGCTGCGCGCGTTCGTGCCGCGCCTGCTGGCGCAGGGGCTGCGCCGGC
>Ga0209062_1002703_pt1 | contig 22631 bp, 21 predicted proteins | sample Coa_R2_2_FD_187158 | JGI IMG/M metagenome (GOLD analysis project Ga0209062, IMG submission 187158) | Surface soil microbial communities from Centralia Pennsylvania, which are recovering from an underground coalmine fire - Coalmine... | ecosystem: Environmental > Terrestrial > Soil > Unclassified...
CAATCCAATGAGTTAATTATCGCTCCCATATATAAGATTCATGAGTTCCCTGAAACCCCTATCACACGCCAATGCGCGCTTAGAACCAGAGTCACTTGACCACTTTTTTTCGCTTGAGCAGCAGCGGGTTTACATTACAACGTTAATGAAACGGGGTGGGTTGACACGCCGTCGTGCGGAGTACTTTGTGCGCTTGTGGGCCTACCTATTGTTAAAGCACCAACAGTTAGAGAACGCAGACGTGCTCAAGCCGCTGATTCAATTGCACTCGACTGAGGTTGCCGTTGCCTGTACGCATCGTGAGGCCGCAGAGCTGTTTTATGGTAACCAGGAGCGGGGTAGCGATCGCGCTGCTGGCATGATGATCGATCGATTCGTCGCGCTCGGGTTACTCGAAAAGCAGTTTGATGGACAAACATTGTGTCTTCAAATCCGCTCCATTCCAGAACTCGATCTACCTGCTCAACCTGAAGTACCGGTCGTTTTGGTAGCAGACGCCTTCAATCACCGTACCGACACCATTCCAATTGCGAACCTGATTGCCCGCACCTATTCGGAACTGATGAAAGATGTTGCCAAAGCTTCCCACAAAATCGCAAAAGCTCTGCGGGTGTGGGCACAGAAGTACCCACAAGGAATGCGAGTGCTCCGACGGACAGATAATCTAAATCCCGTTGCCATCTCTGTCCTTTATCCAGTGGCCAGTGAATCGGAAGTCTATTTCTTTCAGCAGCCGAGCAAAAGCTTCTTCTTATCCTCCGATACACTGGTTGACCCATTTGAGATGGCAGTTCCAGGGGATCAGGCTTGCACGTCGGTCTACATTCGCGCCTGGATGGTTGACGTGCCTTACATCAACGGGAAAAACATTCATCTGCTGCTAGAGGACAGCCAGAATACATTGATCAAAATACAGCAAGACTTTCCCAGTCTTTGCGATCTCTACTCGGTGATCCTGCATCCGCTTTACGAAGACCTGCGACTGGCGCTGGGCTTCCAGAAAACATTTCAAGACACACAGCGCTCCTACCACTGGGTCTATCTTGCGCTTGATCGATTCCTAGAAATGGATATTGAGCAAGCACTCAGCAGTATGAAACAAAACTTAAAGGAATGAAATCGTCTCCCTGACAGAGCTTTCAGTGCATCGAATCAATCAGACGTCTATACTCAGTGACTAAAAATCATCTGAAGTACTCTCAGTATGTTTACGTTTTCTCATAAAAGTAAACGGATAATTAAGATTCCTGAGACGGCTCAAACCTTTTGAATCCAGAGCTAAGGCTACGAAGGCGATCGAGGCGGCGATCGGTAGAGGCCGACTTCTTTACAAAAATCAATGTATGTTTTACACTACTAAACAGGTGGTAATCACCACTCAAACACGTTAAATCAAGCACTCATAACTACCATGACAACGACCTTACAAAGAGCTGAGCGCTCGAATGTATGGGATCAGTTTTGCAACTGGGTGACCAGCACCGACAACCGGCTTTATGTGGGCTGGTTCGGCGTCCTGATGATCCCCACCCTGCTGACTGCGACCATCTGCTTCATCGTCGCCTTCATCGCGGCACCCCCCGTAGACATCGATGGCATCCGTGAGCCCGTCGCTGGCTCCCTGATGTACGGTAACAACATCATCTCCGGTGCGGTGGTGCCTTCTTCCAACGCGATTGGTCTGCACTTCTACCCCATCTGGGAAGCCGCTTCCTTAGATGAGTGGTTGTACAACGGTGGCCCCTACCAGTTGGTGGTGTTCCACTTCCTGATTGGTGTCTTCGCTTACATGGGTCGCGAGTGGGAACTGTCCTACCGTCTCGGCATGCGCCCCTGGATCTGTGTCGCTTACAGTGCACCTGTCGCGGCTGCAACCGCTGTGTTCTTGATCTACCCGATTGGTCAAGGCTCTTTCTCCGACGGTATGCCTTTGGGTATTTCCGGTACGTTCAACTTCATGTTTGTGTTCCAGGCAGAGCACAACATCCTGATGCACCCCTTCCACATGCTGGGTGTGGCGGGTGTGTTCGGCGGCAGCTTGTTCAGTGCGATGCACGGTTCACTCGTGACCTCCTCGCTGGTGCGTGAGACGACCGAGAACGAATCGGCAAACGCTGGCTACAAGTTCGGTCAAGAAGAAGAGACCTACAACATCGTGGCGGCACATGGCTACTTCGGTCGGTTGATCTTCCAATATGCGTCGTTCAACAACTCCCGTGCGTTGCACTTCTTCCTGGGTGCGTGGCCGGTGATTGGGATCTGGTTCACGGCCTTGGGCATCAGCACGATGGCGTTCAACCTGAACGGGTTCAACTTCAACCAGTCCATCATCGATTCGCAGGGTCGTGTGGTGGGTACCTGGGCGGACGTGCTGAACCGCGCCAATCTGGGGATGGAAGTGATGCACGAACGGAATGCGCACAACTTCCCCCTCGATTTGGCAGCAGGCGAAGCGGCTCCCGTTGCTCTCTCCGCTCCTTCCATCAACGGTTAGTCTTTCACTCGAAGTTAGTTAGCAAGCGCCCCTTCAAGGGGCGCTTTTGCTATGTCTGGCACCACTTCAACTCCAAAGTTTCAGCGTCGCTCTTGTCTGCAGCAATCGGCGACAGCCGTACAAAAGCACGAGCGAGTTGTCCTTGAGCTAAACCCCTTGCATTTGACTTTGCCGCTCAAACACCAAGCGCAGCAAGAGCGTAAGCGCTCGCTTAAGTGACAGCGTTGCCGCCGCAGTGCTAGCAGCGCTTACGGGGTTTCCTGGTCAAACGGGAGTGCCAACTGGTCTGGTTCCGCCAAACGTTGCCGTTTCTGCGCGATTTCGACCTGTCGTCTGGCTTTCACCTGGTTTAGGACCTGTTTGATATAGGCAATCCCCTCCGCTTGGGTCATATTCCTGGTTTCTGAATGACTTAAATCCCCGATGGGAGCGCTATTACACCCGATCGCCCCTGCTTCCAGACGTTCTAAAGGGCTAGAACTTGCTTCAGGCAGCGTATTACACCCATTCCTACCCAATAAGTTTGTGTGACTGGTGGAGCCGGATGCCGTCCACGAGCAATCCGGCTCCACAGCACTCTGAAGCGCGTCGATTGTTGCGTTTTGTAAATGGCGGGGATGCCAGAGATCGCGATGGCGATAGAGCGTCGCACCACTCAGTCCATAAGGGATGAGCGCATCGAAGCGTTCGGTGATGCCTGACGGGAGTGTTTCTTTCTCTAAGAGGTCAGCGATTGCCTGTTGAATCCTGCCTCTGGCCTCAGCTTGTTGCTGCTGGTTCCAATTGGTCTCTGATGCCTCAGGCTGATTGGGACTTAACTCTCCTGGTCGTTTATCGGTGCCGTAATGGAAGTAGTGACTTTGTTCAATCGCCAGCATCCAGTCTTGCGCCCGTTGCTCGATTTCCTGTTGATGCTGGCACCAATCGTCATAGCCCGGTAGGGCTTGGGCGATCGTGACGATATCGTGGACCAACGCGTTACCTTCTAACGGCTTGTCGGTATAGAGGACATGGCCAAAGATGTAAGAGCGCATGGCAATGCGTCCGAGTAAGCGATTGGTTTGTCCCGGTCCGGTCCAGCCCTGCTCAATTTCGGCGTTCAGGTCGTTCAAGAACTTATCGGCTTTGCCCGTGACGCGAAACTGGCGTCGTCGTGCGGCTTTCAGAATCCGGTCTAACGCCTTAGTGTCAAGGCAATTGCGCTGTTGCGCAAACTGCCAGTGCTGCACAAAGGTCTCTTGGTTGCCCCAAATCATCTGGAGGTCTTGATTCAGGAGATAGGACCCCGCTTGCATCGGCAGCCGATGCCCGTTGTAGAGACTGTGCTCGCCACTAGTGACGTAGGCTTTGCAGTTGGGAAAGACTTCGAGCTGACCAGGAGCTAGTTTGAACCCCTTGTTTTCCAGCAGAGTCGAGACGGCCAGGGCGATCGCCCACGTCTTCTGCTCGGTGTCAAAGGGAAAGTAGAGATGCAGCCCGCCGCTGTAGCTGGAGGTGCAGACGACCGCTTGCACCAGTCCTAAGACTTCCAGCGCGGCGATCAACCGTCGCCAGGCAAAGCGATCGCGGGTGGGGTGATAGATACTGCCCTTGTCGATATCGAGGACACAGTAACGGGTTGTGGGACCGAAGCGAACACCATAGAGTGCTGCCCCTTGTTGGAGTAGGCGATCTGACAGGGGATGACGGCTCTCGGTTTGCCAGTTGGGTCGCTCGTCGGGATTCGGATGCTCCGCCCAGAGGTAGTCATAGCGGTGGGGCCAGAGTGCGAGAAAGCGATCATCACTTTCCTGGACCGATGGAAAGGTACGGGAGGGGGCTACCGGCATAGGCTACCCTCCCTCAAGCAATAAAAAATTCGATGCACAAGTTAACTCCCTATGGCTGGACTAACAGCGGATAGGAAGCCATGCAAAAACTAGAGCAATTTGTCAAAACGGTTGCACCATTTGACGAATTGCCACTAAAATTGGCATAGCAAAGCTGGGTAACCTAACATCCTGCCCGCCAAAGCATCAGTTAGCGTTCCCGCTCCTATCTTTCAAATTTAATAACAAGCCTTTTGACCCCTGCTGTACCATCAGTGGGGGTTTTTGGCTTCTAGGCTGACTAGAACATGATGGACGCTCCTCTTGCTTCAAACGTGGAAACTTGTTGATTCATCTGCTGTTTATGCTTCTGCCAGCTAGTTGCCCGCCATAAGCACACTGGTATCTAACCGCAGATGCTGGAAAATGCAAAAGATTCTGAAAAGCCCAGTTGAACAGGGCTGCCGCACATGCTGAGTTTTTCGCTTCGTCGGTTTACGGTCACTGCCTAATCTCACTAACTTGCTTTTGATTGCGGCTGCTCTTTTTCGCTCAAGCTTTTCTGAGCGAGCCAAAGTACCAGGTTAGGGACCGAACGAACTTCACGCTCCGCTAGATTTTGCAGAGTCTCAAACATTTCGTCACTGACATTAACGACAACACGCTTCATGCCGATTGCCTCTTTAATCCTGTGTCGTGATCTTATACCCAGATCTCAAAGTGGACACACTTTGTTTTCGTCTGTGTTAAAAAACGATGCATTTATTTCTTTTGTTGATCGCCTTGGGGCAATTCGCCGTTAGCTTCTGCACTGGCAACTTCATCAACCAACACTGCCTCAATCAAATTACTAAGACTTCTGAGACGTGCCTCAGCCAACTTTTCGAGTTTTTCCTTGATTTCCGGATCGACGTAGCTAACAATCCGGGCTTTGTTGGTTGCCACTTCGGTTTCATACACTGTTGGCCTCCTCCAGATTACCCTACAGCACATTATCTGCTTTAAGTGTACACACTATTTGCACACTGTGTGCTAGTATCCAATCAAGTTCAACTGAAGCTCACCCAATTGTGAGAAAAGTGGGCGAATTTCAGGTGAGTTTCAAGCGAAAACCTAGAAATGACGACAGTTCAGGTATTAGAGGACTTCACAAGAGACGAAATTAGACAGATGGTCTATGCCCATACAGGGCGATCGCTTAGTGCAGCGCAATTTTATGAATGGCTACCGTTTGCCTTGATTCCTGAGCCAAAGCCTCTCTACACCAAACGTGACGCCCGAAAGCTTCTGTTCATTTCTGCTCAGTTAAATCGAGTTCGGAGCCTAAATCTTGCGAAGAAGAAGCTGATCGAACACATTCAATCCAATCCACAGGAGTACGAGCAATGACCTTTACCGTTGAAGAACAGCAAGCCATGAATGGGGATGGCAGATCTCGTTGCAAAGCTAAGCGCCCTAAACCCAACGCGGAACAGCAACAGCAACGGCTGTCCGAACTGGATCAGCAAAGCGCCAATGCGATTTCAGCTCTAGCCCAAACCGGTGTGAACACCATCAACGCACAGGTATTTGCCTTCGATGCCAGACTGACCCAATTTGAGCGCAGTACCGCCAAAGTAATGGCTGAGCGCCTGCGGCAATCCCAACTCCGCATTCAGCAATATCTGGTGGCTGAACTGAGCGGACATCCCCACCAGTGCGCTGACTTTGCCGTGTTGCTGGACGACGCGCTTGAGGTGCCTGACCTGACCAGCAGTTTTCTGGCGATCGCCCCCTATACGTCAGCCGGTGCGTTGCCGCTGTAAGTCACTGTGCCCGTCAATCTAGACCACCTTCACGGTGCTAAAGCCATGCCCCAGCCCCCCAACCCGACCGAGGGACAATTTTTCACCCTGCAGCCAGTGCCACCGCCCATGCCCAAAGCCACGACTCACTGGGGCTTACCCCTGGCGCTGGGCTTGCTGGCCATTCCGCTGCTCATGTTCGGCTTCGGTTTCTCGCAACAGCAGTTACCAGCCACCACTAGCCCTACCGCTATACCTGCCGTCTCGCCGCTGCCGACCCCGTCACTAGCATCGCCAGATGCTACCACACAACGGCCAGGAACCGCTGCAGCGTCGCCCACAGCCGCTGTCACCAATGCCCCACTTGCAACCCCGAATGACCTTGTCACCTTCCCGGTCGCCCAGATCCAGAGCCCTGGTATGGCCGCCAACTTCCGCGCGGCACCCAGTTTGCAGAGTCCTGTCTTAGGCGTCTTGATGCACGGTGACCTGGTGGAACTGCCCCCGGAGCGCCGCGTCCAGCAAGATGGCGTGGTGTGGGTGCCTGTGCGCTGGCGGGGGCAGACCGGCTGGCTGGCCAGCAACTTCCTTGGAGCTTCAAATCATGCCCAACCCTAAAGTCCGACCACCAGCAACGCAAATGACACCCGCGAAACTGGCTGTGTGGTCTGATCAGAGCGGCACCCCGTACCTGGTGCAGCAGCACCACGACGGCTCCACCACCTTCACGCCACTCGAAACCGTCCTGGCGCAACAGCAACCCCAAACCACCACCACACGTGCCACAACATACCGCGATCCACTGAATGCCTTCCTACTGGGCCTTGTGGTTGTGCTTGGGTTGGTATTGGGTAGCTATTTCATTGGCTTTGTTGCGGGCACAACTGGTCAACGCGTCGTCCTGGTGCCGTCTACGCCCGTCTGCAACACCCACCGCACTAGCTTTCTGTTCTGGTCTACCGAAAACAAGGAGTGTCAATAATGTCAGCCCCACAAGCCAAAGGCTACAATACCCGTTCTCAAGGGATTCAATCGCACCTACTGCCGCATGCTGGTGCCCTGACCGAACGTGCCACCCGCTACTTCGGGATTGACCTAGCACGCCTACCTTCTATGAGTGACAACGAGTTAGCGCTATTTGCTGACCGGGCCACTGTTATGACGCGGTTACAAGAAGTGCTACCGATCCTGGAGAAGCACTTCATCACACTGATTGAGGGTCAAGTCGAGTACGAAGCTTTTGTCCAGCGCGTGCTGAAGCAAGTCTCCAAGGGTTCTAAGCAGATCGACAAGAGCCTACTGGACGCGTGGTTACTGAGCAAGGGCTACGACAAACACCTCCAGCTGCTCAATCAGAAAGCCGGACACGGGATGGCGAAGCTCGAAGCAGAGCACCGCAGTGAGTACGACCTCAACCGGCTGGACTTCCAAAGCGCCATCAAACTCATTCACCTTCGTCACCACAACAAAGCGAAGGCGATCGGGGAACGCGTCCCCCAAGCGAGACGGCAGTTACAGGTGCAGGAAACATTGCGACAGCAGGCCGAGAGCCGCAAAGAGCTGATCACTTACGGCACACAGGGTAAGCCTGGGAAAGGCTTCTGGCACGGCGTGAAAGACTTCTTTGTCGGTTGAGGTGAATCATGTACGACTACGACTCACCGTTACTCCTGCCACCGTCGTCCAACCACTACGAACCAGAGTCAGAGACAGGAACAGACCGCATTGACTATGCGCTCGAAGGCGTGAGCCGTTTCACCGGCTTGTTCGCACTGGGCATTACCGTGACCCTGATTGCCCGCTGGGTGCCCGCCCTGCTGCCGTTCTATTGGATCGGGGCAATTGCCGCCCTGCTGGCATTGGCTTTGCCGGCTTACCTGTCCCGGAGTGCCCGACTGTTGGCGATTGCGATCGCGCTGGTGGTGGCTATCTTCACGGGCTGGTTCGATCAACTGGCCCATACCGGCGAACAGGTACAGCAACAAGTCCAACAGCAGGTACGGGAGGTACTCAAGTGAGAGATCCTTACTTGCCCCAGATTGTGGGACTGCTAGCCGCCGGGTTGACGAGCACAGCGCTGTCAATCAGCGGCTACCTGCACCAATCAGAGACGTTTCGCTTTCTCGGCACCCAACTCACGTACCAGGCGGCCTACCGGAAAATCCCGCTGTCTCTACTGGGCACCGGTTTCTGTGTGTCGGCGTGGCTCTTGACGCAGACCCGACGCGACTACCGTAAGCAGTATCAGGACTGGGAACGCCAGCAGCTCTTGCAACGCAGTCAACTCCACGCAATCCAGCAGCAGTCGGATCTCCAGGGTTATAGCCAGTTGGCGCAGCTGCAGACGGCGGAGAAGTTCTACCCACAGCTCGCACCGTACCTGGAGGTTCAAGACGCCGAGTATGAGGACGTTCTAGAATCACCACCACCCACTCAATTCCAACCACCAGCCAGCCAGAACACGCCAGGCGCAGCCGGAGAGCCTGTCACTCCGGCGTCTGATTCAACGGTGGCGGCGACGGGTGACACAACGGCCTACCTGCAAAACTTCCTCGAATACCCAGGGCTGCTGTTCGGTGGCATGGGCGCGGGGAAGAGCTGGACGGCTCGCTACCTGGTCATGCAGAAGGTCAGAGCCGGTCACCAGGTCGTGGTGCTGGATCCACATGCCGCTAATCACGAGTGGCAGGGCATTCGACAGATTGGTGCGGGCATGGACTACGGCGCGATCGCGGCGTTCTTGCAGTGGTACCTGGACGAAATTGAGCGCCGCTACCAGGCGTTCAACCGCTCGGGCTTAACCGAAGAGGACTGGCAACAGACCTTACGGCAGCAGGGCCGCGTCACCAGTGTCGTGGCCGAGGAAATGACCAACTGGGCGGATAGACTGCCGGGGGACATTGGGAGTCGGTTCTTCAAGTCTGCGATGAGTGATAGTCGCAAGGTGCTCATGCCACCGCTGTTTGTCGCCCACGATCGCACCCTTTCAGCATTGGGGGATGCGAAAGGCATCGCTCGGTTACGGGACGCCGCGTTGCTGGAACTGGAGTTAATCCCCACGATCCACCCCACGACGCGGAAGCCTGTTTCCAGTGGTCAGGGCAAGCTCAAACTGCCGGGGCACTCCGAGTGGCTGCCCGTTGAGCTGCCGAAGATTGAACGTAAGCTCACGGACTTTACGCCGTGGACGCGATCGCAAACGTCAGCACAATCAGTCTCACCTACCCCACCCGGGCCGTCCAGTCAGGCACCTGATTTTCGCGCTCAAGTGGTGGGTTTCTTGCAGGATTGTTGGCAGGCGGAACCACCGTCAGACGTACCACAGACGAGTTGTAGTCGCCTTGATTCTTTACCCGCCAGTGACTTGAAAGATTTAGGCGTGTACCTGCGGAAGAAGCAAGAAATTGCGGTTAGAACCGTCAAGCAAAACTGGGGCCAAAGCAAAGGCTTGAACGCGGAGCAGGTCGAGGAACTTTTGTTGGAACTGCTCAAACTCAACCTGATTGAAACCTTCTCACCCGTCACTTCCCGCGCGGAGTGGGTGCGGTGGCTGGAAACGTAGGCGCAGTGGGCGTCTTCACACCACACAAGTGAAAGGCGTCACTTCACCCGTCACTTGGACAACGCTTCACCCGTCACGCACCCGTCACTTTTGTTGAGGCGCTCGCTAACACTATGTTTAACCAAACCAATCCTGTCATCGTCAAAATTCGGCGTGAGTTACGCGGTCAGCTACCGGACGAGTGGTTAGAAGAAGTCGTCTCGATTTTGGAGTATCAACTGACTTATCAGACGATCGACGAACTGGCGACAAACGACCTGCTAAAGCTGAGACTGGGAGCGGGGTTGAGTGCGACGCTGAACGCAGCACTGACGCAAACTATAAGCCCGACGCCACTACCAGCGGAGACACCAGTAGAACCACCCTTTCCGTTCCGCTTGCCCTGGCAATAAACTGAGAGTTAACAACCTATGATCTAACTCCGACCAATCTTTCAACCTCGTACTCACTGGCGAGGTTTTTTAATGCGCCTGCGCTGTACTGTCATTAAAACTGGCGTCATCGTTGTCTCTAGCGCCGTCTGATTAGAAAGACCCGCTGTTCCAGGGTGAGATTGCTAAACCACAGCCGCATAATCTTTTTCCAGTTCCAGTGCGATTGTGACATTTTGGGCTGAGCTTTTTAAGAGAGTGAAGGCGATCGGGAGCGTCCTTTATTCTATTCAGGCATACAAATGTGGTTTCGGGCAGCCAGAGCCGCTTTTCTGCCATCAGTTGCAAGCACAGGTTAGACGCTCACTCAACAGACGAGCAGGGTTTTGTTTCAAAATGCCGTAGCGAGATCTAACCAGTTTTGTTTCAAAATTCCCTTGAAGGCTCAAACCTCTACAGGATGGCACACTTGAGTTTTGTTTCAAAATAACGGTGGATCTGGACAGTCGTGACACAGACTTACGGAGCGTCCCTGCGTGGAGTGCCTTTTTTTTCTTTACCCACAGAAGGGGCGGAATAAAACGGAAGTCCGATTGGTAGCACCGGGATTTGGAGTGAAAAGAGCAAAACCAGACGGCAAAGCGATCGCGGGTTTCCCAAACGATTAAGCGCCACACCGTAAACTCGTCCTCAAAAAAATTGCCAACGTTAGCAAAAAAATTCAGTGTTGCCAATTCTCTAACTTACCCAACAGACAAGCAGAGTTTTGTTTCAGAATGCCGTCGAGGGGCTAATTAGTTTTGAAACAAAACTCACTTTTGGCTCTCTGTCAGGCTTTGAGGCTTTGACTAGTTTTGAAACAAAACTCACGCAGGCTGTAGGCAGTCGTGACCCAGAGTACCGAGGGTCCTGGGTGGGGTGGCGTTCCCCTTTTGCTTTGACCACCAAGGGGGGTGGGACAAAACGGGAGTCGGATTAGACGGAATCGAGAGTCAAGAGTCGAACGGACAGAGGGGGGTGGGACAGAACGGGAGTCAGATTAGACAGAAACGGGAGTCAGATTAGACAGAAACGGGAGTTGGAGCGGCAGGAACCAGGAAAACGTCGCACCGAACAGCCCAAAGCAAAGTATTCAGAACTTTGACTCAATTTTGAGCGCAACGACAGCGACTGATCGGTTTGGGCGTCACGACGGCAACGCTGAACGGGAGTGTCTGCTGTCTGGCAGACAGTTCCCAGCGTCTCGTGAGACGGCAGACACCAGCCGGTCGGTGACGACGACAGTACCGCTACAGCGATTACGCCCTGGTCTTGCGACCACCGATTGGCAGCGCTTAAGCTGAACTGGGAGTATAAAGAGAGCAACCCGTCTCCCTTGAGCTGCGTGTGAAGCACTTCTTTATTAGCTACAACAGTCAGGACAAGCAGTGGGCCGAGTGGATTGCCTGGACACTGGAAGAAGCAGGCTACACCGCCGTGATCCAGGCGTGGGACTTCAGGCCAGGCGGGAACTTTGTCCTTGATATGCAACGCGCCTCAGCCGAGTGCGAGAAGACGATCGCCGTACTGTCAGCTAACTACTTACAGTCGGAGTACGCCCAGTCCGAGTGGAGTGCAGCGTTTGCAGGTGACCCGCTAAGCTTGAAGCGCAAACTGATTCCCGTGCGGGTGGGCGTCTGTAAACCAGAAGGCGTGCTGAAGACGGTTGTGTACGTGGATCTGGTGGGCGTGACTGAACCTGCGCTTGCCAAGCAACGGGTATTGGACGCGCTCAAAGCACGGGCCAAACCAGACCAGGAACCAACGTTTCCTGGTGCTGTGCCTACCAGGGAGCGAACGGAACCGGAGCCTGTAGCGTTTCCACCCACGGAAAAGGTAGCGGCAAAAGCAGAACCAGAACCACAGCCACAGCCACGACGACCTTTGCCCGTCCTAAAGTCCTTTCAATTTGACGTGATTACAGTCAATGCACGAGTACTAGAAAGTGATCGCAGAAAGGGGCAGTTCTTCACTGAAGACCTGGGTGGCAGGATTGGACTTGAACTGGTAGCGATTCCGAGTGGCAGATTCCTTATGGGGTCGCCAACAAAGGAAGGCTGGGACTACGAGCAGCCACAACACTGGGTAACCTTGCCGCCGTTCTTTATGGGCAAGTACCCGGTCACTCAAGCGCAGTGGCGAGCCGTGGCCGCACTACCAAAGCGAAAACTTGACCTTGCACCCGATCCTTCATACTTCAAAGGATCTAAACGCCCCGTTGAGCAGGTGTCCTGGGACAAAGCCGTCGAGTTTTGCGATCGGCTCTCGCAAAGGACAGGACGAGCGTACCGTTTACCCAGTGAAGCCGAGTGGGAGTATGCCTGTCGTGCTGGTACGACCACGTCGTTTCACTTTGGTGAGGTACTAATGACTAGTCTGGCAAACTACAACGGCAGATCCATTTATTCCATTTATAGTAAAAAGCTGACAGTAGAGTCCCGAGACCAAACAACGGACGTGGGCACTTTCCCAGCCAATGCCTTTGGCCTTTACGATATGCACGGCAATGTGTGGGAGTGGTGTCTGGATTATTGGCACAGCAATTATCAGGGCGCACCAACTGATGGGAGCGCCTGGATTGCTGACGGCGATAGCAAGTATCGGCTGTTGCGTGGCGGCTCCTGGGATTATGTCCCGAGGGACTGTCGTTCTGCGATTCGCTTGCGCTATATGCTGGATTTGCACAGCAATGACAGCGGCTTTCGTGTAGTCTGTCATGCCACGTAGCTTGCTTCCCGCAGAGTAAACTTAGTAGCCTTTTCCTTTCTTGCCCTCTTCTCCTCTTACCTCGGCCCTTGGTCCTTCCAATTCCTATCGATCAGGGTGATTGCTTTGTTCCCAAACAGTCAACTGTTAACCGCAGACCCACCGCTCAAAATAATTGCGAACCTTCGCAAAACTTTTCGGTGTTGCCGGTACCTCAACCCACGCTAATAGGGGGTCGGTTGTAGCACAGACATCCTGAGAGTCTTTGCGTGAGTCCCTCCCCTTTCCTTGAATCACAGGTAGGGTGGGTGAGAACTGGAAGTCGGATTAGAAGGTGTCGGACAGTGACGACAACGAGCCGGAGTCAGAGTGGAAAGAGTCAGCCTCAGACGACCACGGGTAACTGTGAGACACTAACGACAGTCGCAAACCCAGCCTGAGACGTTAACCATAGCCATAGCAGCAGCAAGCAGACACAACCGTAGCAGTCCCTGACTGCTCACGTTGAATTCACATACGGACGCTCAGGCTATTCTGTGGAAATAAATTAGCGCTCACCCGCCGTTGGTACCCTATGTCTGACTCGAACTCACCGTCTGACAGTCTGATCCTGCTCGTCTCACCGACTGACACCACTCCCGTTGAAGGCCAGCGCGGTTGGGGTGAGGCAATTCAGAAGCGGGCGACGGCGCTGGTGGAAGTCAAAATTGACCCACGGGTACTGGAGCGGCAACTGACCAGCTTCCTGTCCGTCGTGGGCCGTGTGTTCCAGCAGGCTGACCAGCAGATCCAGTCTCAACCGGGAACGCCACCGGGAGTGCAGCTCTCAGAAGTCGAGCTGTCAATTGAGATCAGCGCCAAAGGGGAAGTCAAACTGGTGGCCGGGGGCGAAGTGGCCGGGAAGGGGGCCATTAAGCTGAAGTTCACTCGACCAGGGCCAACGCCATGAGCGGGAACAACTGGGCGATCGTGGTGGGGATTAACCAGTACGAGCACCTGCCAGTGGACGACCACTTAAAGTACGCCGTGAAGGACGCCCTGGCTATGCAGGGGTTCTTGTGTAATCAAGCGCAGTTCCCCGCCGCTAACGTGTTGGTGTGCTGTGACCCACAGGCCGGGGGTGCCCGTCGTCCCAGTCGCTCTGGACTGCGCGACCTGCTGAAAAACAAGCTCCAACCCGCGAGAGGCGCTGACAATTTCTGGTTCTTCTTTGCGGGACACGGAGTGGTGCACGACCACCAGGACTTCCTGCTGCCCTGTGACGGGAACCCGGACGACCTGGAAGCGACCGCGATTCCAATTAGTTTTGTGACTGACTGCTTACGGGACTGTGAAGCTCACAACGTCGTGCTGGTGCTGGACATGTGCCGCAATCGGACTCGCAGCGCTGCTGAGGACGGTGGTCGTGACGTGAGTACAGGCATGGGCGAGCAAACCCTGCAACTGGCCAGAGCGCAGGGTATCGTGACGCTGTTTTCTTGTAGTCGGGGGCAACGTTCCTACGAACTGGCGGATCTGGAACAGGGGGCGTTCACTTATACCCTGCTGCAGGGACTGCGGGAGAGCACCACCCCACGGGTATTGGAGCAGTATTTGACCCAACGATTACCAGACCTCAATCGGCAATACGGGAAGCCTGTGCAGGTGCCGTTGGTGGTGCCAGAACCGGGGTGGAAGTACGACTGTCCGCTGCTCTTGAGTGCCGCAACGCCGTTTGACCTGAGCTTATTGGCGGTACAGGCCCGGGACGCGGAACTGGACGAGGACTACGATCTGGCTGAGTCCCTGTGGTGGCAGGTGATTGAGGCTATGCAGTCCACACCGAGCGATCGCTCTGGAGCGAGAAGAGCACTGGGGCGAATTGGGGGGAGGCGTAGAGGACAGTTGCAGCCACAAGCACGGCCAGAGCCAGCACAACAGGTACAGCCGGAAACAGAACCACAACCAGAGGTACAGCCACAGCTGGGAGTTGAAACGAAGTCGAGTCAGGTTGCACTACCAGTTGAGCCGAGTCAGCTACCGACAACAACGACTCCAGTACTGGAAGAGGCGGCAGCTAAACCACCAGTGGTGCAGTCAACACTTGCTTCAGAGACATCGGCTAGCAGTGAAAGTAGCCAACCAATGGCTTCCCCGCCCTCACTGCCAAGCGATTTGAGTCAGGCTGCACCAACAACTCCAGGTCTTCAGCCCTTTGACTTTGCAGTGTTGACGTTCAATGCCGAGGGACAAAAAACTAGTCAAAAGCGAGGACAGTCACAGTACTTGACTGAAGACCTGGGCAACGGTGTCAGATTCGAAGTGGTGTCTCTTCCTGGTGGTAGCTTCCTTATGGGCTCGCCAGCAGGGGAAGGCGAGGATAACGAGAAACCGCAACACCTAGTTAACGTGAAGCCCTTCTTTATAGGTAAGTACCCTGTGACTCAACAGCAATGGCGAGCCGTAGCAAGTCTACCCAAGCTTAAGTATGACCTGAAGGACGATCCGTCGAGGCTCAAAAGACCAAAGTATCCAGTTGAACGTATTTCCTGGGCTGAAACCGTGGAATTTTGCGAGCGCTTGTCGTGTAAAACTGGGCGACAGTATCGCCTGCCAAGTGAAGCCGAGTGGGAGTACGCCTGTCGGGCTGGAACGACAACGCCGTTTCACTTTGGTGAAACAATTACAACCGATCTGGCAAATTACAACGGTAACTTCGCCTATGCGGCAGCTCCCAAAGGCATACGCCGAGGTCAGACAACGGCGGTAGGCAGTTTTCCCCCAAATGCGTTTGGTCTCTACGATATGCATGGCAACGTTTGGGAGTGGTGCCTGGATCATTGGCACGACAACTATGACGGAGCGCCCAGTGATGGTGGTGCTTGGGTAGAAGGCGGGGAGCCAATTCGTCGGCTGGTTCGCGGTGGTTCTTGGGATCACCCTCCGTCATTTTGCTGTTCTGCCTCTCGCTACTACTACACACCTGCTAACCTCTACACCACTGTCGGTTTTCGAGTAGTTTGTGCTGCCCCGTAACTTGCTTGCCACAGGGTCGATTCTGTAGCAACCTTCACTTCTGCTTCTCTCGTTCTGTTCCCAAGCATTGCATTGCCTCTTGACAGCGCTTAATGAGTGAACCGGGTCTGCAAGAGTCTGACTCTTGCAGTCATTGCTTTTGACGCTCTTTCTGAATCTCGGGCAGTAGGCTCTGCGGCAGCAGTAAGGTGGCTTCAATTTCTTCCCGCACCGGGTTTGTCACGTAGCAGTCGCTGTTCAAACAGTCAACTAGCAGTTTGTTGGCTGCATAGTATTGCTCTAAGAGTTCTGCTTGTGTGTCGCTAAACTGCCAGTCGTGTCCTATCTTGCGGTGCTGGATCATGAAGGCCCGAAACTGCTCAGCCCACTTGGGACCACGCTCTTTCCACCACAGTAGGAAAGCAGGATGGTCACCCTGAGGGGAAGGAAGTGGCTTTCTCAGACTCTCTAGTGCTTGTTCTAACTCATCAAGAGTTGTCGTTTTTTCAGAAATACGATCAAGGTAACGATCCAAGTAACGGGCATTGTCAAGAACATTGGAAAAGTCAAAGAAACGTTGACGGCTAAGGTTAAGGTTAGAGTCAAGGGTGCTCACAAGGCTATGGGCACTGGTGCAAGCACTCACAAGGTCACGGACACGGTCCTTGTTACGGGCAAGTTTGCGTTTACTGCCAGGGTTAAGGTCTCGATCACTCACAAGGTCGTGGTCACGGTCATTGTTACGGGAAGGTTTACTGTTAAGGTCACGGGTACCGTCCGCGACACCGTAACTGGCCAAGAAACTGCCAATGTAAATGCACTGGGCAGAGGCAAAGGCACTGACAAAGTCATTGTCAAGGCTAAGGGCACTATCAGTATCACTGGTATAGGCATTGATAGTGACAAGGCTAAGGCAGCTGTAGTAGGCCCTAAGGGCAGCGGGTTTATAAAGCGTTTTAATAGAGTTGGCTTTTTCGTTTGCCCAGTGGAGAAACTGTTGGAGCTTCTCCTCCTTAGCCACATACCCATCAATTTGAGCTTTCATCAACAGCACCAAGTCATCAGCGGGCTGTAATATCCCTACAGTAAGTAAAAAGACCTCCTGCCAGCGCTTTTCAGTAACGTGGGGCGCTAAGTCTTTCAACGCTTCCATTGCTTGGGCTGCAGTGCTAGAGGCAATCTTTTTGGCAGTAAAGTACTCCTGAAATGTCAGGTGCGAGAACGAGTAAATACCTCTTGCCCGCTCGACCAGCAGACCGTGCTGCGCTTCAATCGATTTCAAAATGGCTTCACTATCAAGTTCCAAAGACTCTGGATCATTACTAATGCCACGTAGGTGAAGAATAAATTGGGCAATATATTGCTCTACAGCTTGTTGTTTGAAGAAAATATCGCCGTGCTCAAAGGTCGTAAAGGCAATGTGACTCAGCAAGGCTTCTTTGCGCTGTAACGAGAGGCTCTGGTAAATCTCACTGCGTTGGTGCAACGCATCCCGTTCAATATTGCGTTTGGCATCCCACTTTTTGAGCAGTACGTCCAGTCCTTCGCGGTACAGCTCGGAACGGTTTGTCGGGAAGTCAGCTGATTCTTGAAACACCCAGCATAGTAGTGTTAGTAGTAGTGGATTGGTCGCCAGTTCTCTAATCCGAGTATTGCTACGTAGCTTCTCCAGGAACCGCTTGGGCTTCACTGGGTCTTGTTTGGCTGCAAACCACTTACCCACAAAGTTCTTAATTTGTGTGTTATCAAAGTCAGCGACTTCGACTTCGGTGAACTGCTCAAAGGTATATTCCCGTGCAGCAATACGGCAGGTCATGACGAACTGGCAGGTGCGGAAGCGAGTCGAGAAGGCACGAATCTCGTGCAACACGCGGTTCTGATCGACATCCCTGACCTCGTCGAGACCGTCTAAGAGAAGCAAGACTCGTCCTTCGTTCAAAAGTGTTACGGCTGTCTGAGCGTCTTTCACCCCACAGTCGGCCCACTGCCCACAGAGGTACGTCAGCAGATCCGGCTGCCCTTTCGCCTCTGCAAACGCTTTGAGTGTGACGAAGACGGGTACTTGGTCGGCTCTTGGCTGACCGTTATTGCATTGAATCGCAATCCACTTGAGAAACGTCGTCTTCCCTGCGCCTGGCTTCCCCCGAATCATGAGCCTTGGGTGTTGTTCCACGGCCGATAGTCCGGGAACTCGTTTCTCTTTGACTGGTCCCAAACGGGTTAATTCTTCAAAGTTGCACTCTTGCAACAGTTCTGCAATGTCTCGTCGTTGACGTCCAGTTACGTTCTCAAGAATATTGACTGTCGTGTAGATTGCATCCAAACCGATCGCTTGCGTCATGTCCAACACCTGCATTGACCCACAACGGTATTGAATGTCGTCATGAACCTGCTTGCGGACTGTTTCTACCAGCACATCAATGGCAGCATTACTCTCTGGTTCGGTGATTTCTGGTACAGCAATCGACTCCCAGTTCAATTCCAGTTCCTTGCAAACGGCCATGAACACGTCACAATCAATGGGATTGCCTTGTAGCAGACTCCAGATCGTCTGACGAGTGCAGCCCACAGCACCGGCTACATATGTTTGCCCGCCACGCTTGCGCTTCAGTGCCTTTCTAAGCAACGCAATTCCTTGTGTAGACGCTTGTAGTGATCGTCGTCCCATAGCCACGCCAAAAGTTTTCCTTTCAATTCTGTCAAATTTGTCAGACTGACACTTTGACAAAAAGCTGAACAGACGCTCTGACCATGCCTTTGACGCTTTTTGCGATTCTAAAAGAGTCAACCCAAGGCTTTCAGCAAAAGAGCAAAAATGAACGGACCGAACACCAATACAAACGCCTTTCAAGAAGTATTCCTGACCGTCTTTCTTCTGACCTTACTGTCAGGTGGGGCCTCTGTTTATCTGTCCTCCCAGCAGACACTCTCCACGCAGCAGCGGCATATTTTCGTCAGTCTAATGACCACCTGGCAAATGGGCGTTGGATCAATCTTCGGGCTGCTAGGACGCAAGACAAATGACCCCTTCCGCATCAAGAGTAAAGCCGACGAGAATGAAGCAGATAAGTAAGTCTGTCCTTTCGTAGCAGCTCTTAACCTCGTCAGCAATGGCGGGGTTTTTAAATTGTTGTTTCTGTTAGCTGATCGTGCTGAGTCTGTGAAATTGCGGTCAGGTGTCAGTGGAGCCTGCTGATAAGTTCCGTAGCGTCTGGGAGGTTTTGGGTCGGCAGTTCGCGCATGGTAGTAGGGTGCCTCGGTTTAGTCGAGGAGGACTCACTCCGCTTCCAGAGGAAGCTCGCTCGCTGGGGCGTGGCCCCTCGACCCCCACCCACCTCGTTGCCGGCCACACTCTGATTTCCACACGCACCCATTTCGGGCTGAATTCGCTATGCCTGGTTTCGCCATTTGTCGCGTCGCTAAACATAAAAGTCGAGGGTCCATTGCGGGCTCTGCCAAACACACCGATCGCGAACAGGAGACCCCGAATGCGGATGAAACTGTTGAGAATGTCGAACTCGTGTCAGGGGCCGAAGGCAAGAGCCTGCTTGAGTTAGTGGATGCCAAGATTGGTGACATCAAATATCGTAAAGATGCCGTCCTGTGTGCCGAATACTTTCTCGGTGCATCACCCGAATACTTCCGTCCTGATGACCCCAATCGGCATGGTTATTATCAGCAATCAAAGTTAGATGCCTGGGTTGATCGCACCATGACATTTCTGCACGAAAAGCATGGCGACAACCTGGTGAAAGCGACATTGCATCTTGACGAAAAGACGCCCCACATTGCGGCATTTGTGGTGCCCATTCATGCGCATCCGAGCAAACCAGGCACCATGATGTTGTCCTATAAACGTGACTTCGGTGGTAGCCGTTATACGCTTTCCCAACTGCAAACGGAGTATCACGAAGCGGTTGCGGATCTGGGTCTGCAACGGGGGGCTAAAGGGAGCAAAGCAGAGCATCGAGATATCGATGAGTATTACCAGGCCGTGGAGAACTATCGCGAGTTTGACCCCGCCAGTCTCAGCCCGGATGACATCAAGGCGCTATTCGCCAAGGCCCAGGAGCACGATGCGATCGCCGCGAAACTCAAGGCCGTGCAGGAGAGCCTGACCAAAGGACACTATGACCAGCTCCATGCTTCTATTCGGCGCTTGACCAGCGAGAATCGCCGCATCAAGGATGAGCAGAAGGTCGCCGCAGCGGCGAACCACCAATTAGAGCGCGAGATGGCGACGCTTCAGCAGGCCCTGGTGACGGAGCAGGCCCACCGCATGCAGGTTGAGCAAGCGCTGAAGGAGATGATGGCGACGGACCAGGCCAGGCAGTTTGTCATGATGACGGGGATGCTGTTGTATGAGCATCAGACTGACCACATCGCGATCGGTAACTACGGTCTCAGTGCTCGTAATGGTGTGGTGCAGGTCGTCGATCGGCGCGACGGTCGCACGCTGGCACTAAAGCAGGACGGCAAATTCGTGCTCGGAGCGGCTACCACCGCAGCCGACTTGGAGCTGTTTATGCAACAGGTGGCGCAGCATCAACGGGAGGTGCGATCGAATGGCGCAAAGTCACAGGGGCGTGGGCAGGGGCGGTAGGGGCAAGCAAGTATCGCTAGAAGATGCGGTAGACAGTTGCTGCAGTAGACAAGGGATTGAGTTGAAATCAATCCCGATGTCGGCTCAACCCCGGCTCAAAGCGGGTCGGGTTGTGGTCTAAAAGCGGTTGTTTTATGGAACGGCGTTCATTCTTGGAGTAGAACTAATAAAGTTTCTATTCGGAGTGCTGGCAATGGAACCGATCTCCTTCACCGCTGCAGCGATTGCGACCCTCGTGTTTAGTGAAACATTTAAGGAAGTCGGCAAGACATTGGGAAAAGGCACCCTGGAGGCTGGTGGAAAACTCGCCACTTTGCTGTGGAATAAGCGACCAGGGGTAGCCAAAGCCCTGCAAGCCGGAGAAACGGCACCAGAGTATCCAGCCGCAACGGCGGAAGTAGAAACTTTAGCGGCCAATGATGCCGAAATTCGAGCCGCGATCGCGGCCGTGGTGCAAGCGTTGCAGGCTCACCCGCAGGGCCAGCAAATCATCAATTCATTCGTGCAAAAAGCCGCGAATGTCTATAACGCTCCGGTGACAATCCAGAAGCAAGACATTAACTTTTGACTACAGCCGTCGGCTGCCGGCTCCGACCAAGTAACGCCGTTATATAACATCCCCTATCCGTCGTCTGCCACATTTGTCGGACGGGAGGACGAACTGGCGCGACTACACGCGCTGTTGCAAGCGTCTGACGGAGCGCGGATTGTGGTGGTGGCGGGTATGGGCGGCCTGGGTAAAACGCAGTTGGCGGTGCAGTATGCGCGGCGAAACCAGGCAAGTTACCCAGGGGGTATCTATTGGTTCAATGGGCGCACCGGTGATTTAGCAACTCAGATTGTTTTGAAAGCAGAAGTTGATCTGCATTTACCAGGATTACAGGCCGCGAAAGAGCAGCTTGCCGATGCGGAGACATTGGCCCAATGGTGTTGGCAGCATTGGCAGCCCGATGGCATGACGCTGATCGTGCTTGATGACGTGACCGACTGGGCCGAATGTCGCTCGCGGTTGCCGCAAGCGAATCGTTTTCGCGTGTTGGTGACGACGCGGTCACAGGATCTCTTACCCAACTTTCCGACGTTGGCGTTAGCGGTACTGCAACCCGAGGCGGCCCGATCACTGTTGGCACAATTGGAGCAGTTTGGGCGCGTGGCCCAGGCGGTTGAAGTGGCCGATCAGCTCTGTGCTGGCTTGGGCTATTTGCCGTTGGGACTGGAGTTAGTTGGCTGCTATCTGTCCCATGACCGCTATCAGACGCTCTCTGGGGTGTGGGCAGCGCTACAGGCCAATGGGATGCGCGAGGTATCGCTCGAGCGCTTACCCCATTACGAGATGACAGCAGAGCGGGGTGTCAAGGCGGCCTTTAATTTGACATGGGAGACGCTGTCGGCAGAGGCGCGACGGGTAGCACAATTGCTGAGTTATTTTGCGCTTGATTGGGTTGCGTGGGTGTGGGTCGAAGGAATGCTGCAGCGAATTGAGGGCGAGGCGTATCAGTTGGGGACCCTGAAGGCACGATTAGAGAATGCGTCACTGGTGCAGATTGAGGCGGATCAGTTGGGCTGGTGTCGGCTTCATCCCCTTGTGCGGCAGTTTTTGCGGGAGGAGGAAAAGCACGCCGTTGAGACGACAGGCGATGATGCCTTGCGAGCGGCATTTGTGGCGGAAATGATCGCGATCGCCGCTCAAATGCCACAGAACCCAACGACAAAGGATATTGAATGGTTTGGATGGGTGCAGTTCCACATTCAAGAAGTCGCCGAGAGTTCTCTTCAGCCTCAAGCTGACAATGATTTCTTTTGGATCTACATCGGGCTCGCCCGTTTTTATCAAGGACAAGCCCTGTTTCAGGATGCAGAGGCTCAATACGCAAATTGTTTGGCGCTCACGCGACAGTTGTTTGCTGGCGACCACCCCGATGTGGCCAGCAGTCTCAACAACCTGGCATACCTCTATCAGTCCCAAGGACGGCTGAGTGAGGCGGAACCCTTGTGTGCGGACGCCTTAGCGATGACGCGACGGTTGTTTGCTGGCGACCACCCCGATGTGGCCTTAAGTCTCAACAACCTGGCAGCTCTCTATCGAGCCCAAGGACGGCTAAGTGAGGCGGAACCCTTGTATGCGGACGCCTTAGCGATGACGCGACGGTTGTTTGCTGGCGACCACCCCGCTGTGGCCAGCAGTCTCAACAACCTGGCATACCTCTATCGAGCCCAAGGACGGCTGAGTGAGGCGGAACCCTTGTATGCGGACGCCTTAGCGATGACGC
>Ga0209062_1002706_pt1 | contig 22622 bp, 19 predicted proteins | sample Coa_R2_2_FD_187158 | JGI IMG/M metagenome (GOLD analysis project Ga0209062, IMG submission 187158) | Surface soil microbial communities from Centralia Pennsylvania, which are recovering from an underground coalmine fire - Coalmine... | ecosystem: Environmental > Terrestrial > Soil > Unclassified...
AACCTTTGAGATCAGTTGAGAGACGCCTCCCACGTGATCGGCGTGATAATGCGTAATCAGAACGTAATTGATCCGTTTGATTTTGGCTAGCTTCATAGCGGCCACGATGCGGTTGGCGTCGCGGTAGGCATTGCCCGGCCAGCCTGTATCAATCAGCAGCGATTGCCCTTCAGGTGTTACAAACAGAGTAGATTGGCCGCCTTCGACATCGACAAAGAAGATCTGGAGCGGCTTCTCCGCGCCGAATACGATCGAAGAGGTGAGCCAAATCGAAAACGCAGCAAGCAGACGTCGCATCGCAATGATGCTAACAAACAGGAGGGGAACAAGATGCGGACAGGCTGCGTAATTTTCGGATAGAGAAGTAGGAGGCTATTTCGGAAGTGCCTTACTGTACCTGCTGCGGAACGAGGGTGGACGCTGGCGCCGCGTATTGCCACAATTGCGGAGCGCCGCAAAATTTTAGACCGGCCTCCGATTTCCTGAGCGGCATAAGCGACCGTACGGCCAGCATTTTGTGCTACATCCCCGTTTTCGGCATCATCCCTTCCATCGTATTTCTCGCTTCGCAACGATTCCGGGGCAATACCCGGGTCCGCTTCAACGCTTTTCAGAGCCTTTATCTGTTCGTAGCCTGGCTGCTGGTTTCCGCCGCGATTCCCGCTCTGGTGATCACAGGAGGTTGGCCCGGAGCCATGGTGATGGGTCTTTTGAAACTAGCGGTCTTTGTCTGCTGGATCTATTTGTTGATTAAGGCTGCGCAGCAAGAAGAAGTGCGCTTGCCGATTATCGGTGATTTGGCCGCACGCTCGACCTCAGAGCAGATGTGAGTTTAGCGAGTACATCGCCGGCAGTTTATAATCATTCATATAGGTGAATAAATATTCGGAGAGGCGTAGGGTTGGTGTCGCCGGTTTTCGAGGCTACAGCGGCTCAGAGTTAGTGCGCCTTCTGTCGCGGCATCCGGGGGTGGAGCTGCTATTGCTGGAGCATCGCTCCGATCCCGCGGCTGAGGCCCCGCATCCTCTTGGACAGAGGCCGCTGAAGACGATTCCCGCCACGCCCGAAGCCGTGCGGGATAACGGCTTAGACCTTGTGTTTCTGGCCACTCCAGTGGAAGTTTCGATGGAACTCGTCCCCCATTTTTGGGAAACGGGGGCGAAAATCATTGATCTCAGTGCTGCATTTCGTCTGCGCGATGCGGAGACCTATTCGCGCTGGTATAAAGAGCGCCACAGGGCTCCGGAGTTACTAAAAGAGGCGGTATATGGGTTACCGGAATTTTACCGGGATCACATTCGAGGCGCACGATTAATTGCAAATCCGGGCTGTTATCCGACGGCAGCCAATTTGGCGATCCGGCCATTGATGGAAGCGCAAATTGCAGACCGCACACGCGGCATCATTTGTGACGCGAAATCGGGGGTCAGCGGAGCCGGCAGGAAGCCGTCTATTCGCACCAGTTTTTGCGAAGTGACGGAGAATTTCAGCGCTTACGGCGTGATGGAACACCGCCATGTGCCGGAGGTCTTACAGAATTGCGGGATAGGGGAGCGCGAATTCACCTTCACTGCGCACCTGCTTCCGGTAAATCGGGGTATTCTCGAGACGATTTATTTGCGCACGAGCCATGTAGAAAAAGCTGTCGATCTGCTTTCGATCTACGAAGAGCATTATGCGGGAGAGCCATTTGTGCGGCTTTATGCGCCGGGGAAGCTGCCCCATTTGCGCGCCGTTCAATTTACGAATTTCTGTGATATTGGGTTCGTTTTCGATGCAGAGAGTCAGCGCGCTGTAGTGGTTGCGGTGGAAGATAATCTCGGCAAAGGCGCCGCCGGGCAAGCCGTGCAAAACATGAATCTGGCGCTCGGTTTTGCAGAAACAGAGGGCTTGCTTTGAGGCTGGTCATCAAAATTGGGGGCACTTTGCTCGATGCCAAAGACGTTCGAGCGAGGGTGGCACAGCAACTGGCACAGGTGGCGCATGCACATCAGATAGTCGTCGTGCACGGCGGCGGAAAACAAGTGACGCAGTTTTTGCAGGAACGCGGCGTCCAGAGCCGGTTTGTTTCCGGTTTGCGGGTTTCTGATGAAGCGGTCATGGATGCGGTCACGAAAGTGATCGCAGGCGGCGTAAACAAGCAGCTAGTCGCCGCCCTGATCGCAGCAGGACAGCGGGCGGTCGGTCTTTCAGGCATTGATGGCCTGCTAACGACGGCTACGGCACTGGATCCGGCGCTCGAATTCGTTGGCCGGCCGGAGCACACCGATGCCCGGCTGCTCGAATTATTAACCAGTTCGGGTTATCTGCCGGTGATTGCTTGCATTGCCGCTGATGAGCGGGGGGTTCTCTACAACGTGAACGCAGATCAAATGGCAGTCTCGGTGGCCGCGGCCTGGCGCCCCGAAAAGCTGCTGTTTTTGACCGATGTCGCCGGAGTAAAAGACCGGAAGGGAGAGGTGTTGCCTCAGCTCACGGTACAAGACGCGTCCGAGCTGGTGCGCAGCGGCGTGGCCACGGGCGGCATGCAGGCAAAGTTAGAGGCAGCCAGCCGGGCCCTCGAGGCAGGTATCGCCGAGGTGCTGATTGTACCGGGCCATGAACCTGACATTTGCACCCGAGCGCTGGCTGGCCAGCAGACAGGCACCCGGCTTACGCTCCATCGTACAGCCAGCAGGGAGACTATCCTGACATGACGGAAACCAAGATCGCGGTGCGCAAAGCGACGATGCGCGATATTCCGGCGATATTAGAGCTGATCAACTCTTATGCCGCCCAAGGCATTATGCTGCCGCGCACGGAATTTGAAATGTCGGAAAATATCCGCGACTTTTCTGTCGCCTATTCCGGAGACCGATTAGCCGGTTGCGGCGCCCTGCATTTCTACACTCCTGTAACCGCCGAAGTGCGATCCCTGGCGGTGCTGCCCGCTGCAAAACAGCAAGGAATTGGCCGGGCAATTGTCGAGGCTCTCGAGAGAGAGGCGCGGGAAAACGATCTGGAATCGATTTTTGCCTTCACCTATGTTCCCGAATTTTTCGCCAAATTGGGTTTTACCGAAGTGGAACGGGGAGAACTGCCGCTCAAAGCGTGGAAAGATTGCCTGCGCTGTCCGAAGTTCCAGAAATGTGATGAGATTGCAGTCATTAAGCGACTGAAGCCCTGCCTGCACGAACAGAATTTCCACAAATTTGCACAGGATTTTCCACAAGAGTTCGTCGAACTTCCACACGTTATTCATCGATAACTTTTATTCCGCGACAACGAATGGCATAAATAGGCCGGTTAGTACTAAGAAAATTTTTCATTAATTCGCATTTTTTACTGGATTTCGCTGATAAGTACCAGTATACTTAGTACCAAGCTAGGCTTAAAGCAACCAAGCTTAGCTTAAAAGTACAAGTTAACGGTCCGGATATGGAGGTTGGATGCGGGCTCTAACAATGGATATCGAGAATTCGGCTGGCCGGATTCTTTGTTGCACGATTTTCAGACCCGGAGGCAAGAAATTACTTGCGAAAGGGCACGTATTAAGCGAAGAAGACGTGCGATTGTTGCAGACCGAAGGCATGCGTCAGGTCTGGGTTACTGAGCTCGAAGAAGGCGAAGTTGGCGAGGATGAGGCAGTTTTATCGGTTGCGGAGGCTATGTGCTGCGGGTCTGTGGAAATCCGGCTGGCAGCAGGCGGGCGCGCCAATCTGATCGCGACAGAAAATTGCTCCGTGCTGGTGGATGATGAGCTGCTGAAACAGATCAACTGCACTGCCAGCATTGTCATTGCAACCGTGCCCAACTTCCGGTATGTGCGCGCCGGTGAGCGCGTCGCTACGGTGAAAAGTGCGCCATTTGCGGTTGCGCAAGCGCAGCTTGAGACCATGCTTTCCATCCTGAACGAGCGGGGCGCCATCCTGCAGGCGCGGCCCATTCGCGATACGGGAATCGGAATTCTCTACACGGACCCGGTAAATGGCGACCGTGCGCGCACCTTGTTTGAAAGCGTGGTGCGGACGCGCCTGGAGCGGTTCGGCGCCAATATCCGGTATTCCTTGTCGGCTGTTGAAGAAGAGGATCAAGTTACACGCGCCCTGCAACACCTCTTGCGCACGCGGCCCAACGTGATTCTGGTGGCTTCGACGACAGCTCCGGCCGGACCGGAAGATGTCATCGGCAGAGCCTTTGTTCGGTTAGGCGCGCATATCGAGCGGTTCCTGGCGCCGGTTGAGCCGGGCAATCTGATGCTGCTCAGCTATAAAGACGATACGCCCATTGTCTCGGCCCCGTGCTGCTTCCGCTCTGCAAAGCCCAACGTTCTGGATCTCATCTTGCCGCCGATGATGGCCAAGTACAGAATCTCCGGATGGGAGATAGCCTGCCTCGGTCATGGAGGCCTCCTCAGCTAGTTACGCATACTCCACCCTACGTATAAGGCAGAATCCGAGCTGCCTTATGCCCTCCTATGTTGGGCGCCGCTACCACCTTCAGTAGCGACGCCCATTTTTTATGTTGTCTTCAGCGGCCTGAAGTCCGCTGATCTCGGTTGCCTGCCTCTTCGCTTTGGTTCAACATCGTGAGCGAGCACAACTGGCGACCGGAGCAATCAAAATTGGCGGGGCTCAGCCAGCGCTCAAAGTTTGCCTTGCGTACGGGCCATTCCGAATCGAGCATGGAAAACCAGGCAGTGTCGCGATTACGGGACTTCACAATCATATGCTGGCGGAAAATTCCTTCGAACTGAAAGCCTAAGCGAAGCGCGGCCCGGCGTGACCCCGCGTTGAGTGCGTCACACTTCCATTCGTACCGCCGGTAATGCAGATCTTCGCAAACATACCTTGCCAGCAGATACATGGCTTCGGTTGCTCCGGGTGAACGCTGCAGACGAGGCGAATACAGCACGTGGCCCACTTCGATACAGCGATGTACCTGGATGATCCGCATCAGTGCCGCATAGCCACATGCCGTGCTTGTCTGGCGGTCGAGGATGGCGAAAAAGAGTGGATCGTCCGAGTTAGCCTTTTCTTCTAGATCGTGCTGAAATGCCTCGTACGTATCGAAAGGACCGTAGGGCAGATATTGCCATAGCCCATCGCTCTCCCGCGTGAGCATCCATAGCCCGGCGGCGTGTTTTACGGCCTCTAAAGGTTCCAGGACGACGAGGCGCCCGCTTAGAGTCGTTCTTTGGGGAACAAGCGCCGGCGTCGGATCGACAGGCTGACCGAGCATGCATTGTGCCTGCTGCACGAGCATGCCTTATGGTAGTACGGTTACCGCTCTTAAGCTTGCAACCCGCCGGGATGAGCCGTCTCACGGGATAGACTGAAAGTGGATGGTCAGGCGATACTCAAAATTTACTGCAGTCGTGATTTTGGCAACGCTGTTTGCGGCATGCAGCAGCACACCATCTTCTCATCGCATCGCACGCAATGAAAAAGACCGCAAGCCGGCGCCGGATTTTACCTTAACGGACGCCAACGGGAAGCGTGTCTCGCTTTCCGATTTTCGCGGCAAGGTCGTGCTGTTAAATTTTTGGGCAACCTGGTGCGGACCCTGTGCGATTGAGATCCCCTGGTTCGTTCAATTTGAACAGCAGTTTCGCTCCAAGGGATTAGAGATTATTGGCGTTTCCTTAGATGATGACGGATGGAAGGCCATAAAGCCGTTTGCCGAACAGCACCACATCAACTATCCGATTCTTTTGGGCAATGATTCCGTGGCACAACTGTACGGCGGGCTCGACGCACTGCCGACAACGTTTATGATCGATCGGGAGGGCCGCATTGCCTATCCACCCCATGTCGGCCTGGCAGATAAAAATGAATATTTGCACGAAATTGAAACACTGCTCGGATCCGGTTCCGCGAACGCTTCCCGTTCTTCTGTTCGCCCTGGCGCTGCTGCCATCTTCAGCATCGCTGGGATTTCCTGAGAATCACGACTCATCCCAGGCTCCCGCGCTCTTTCAGCGTGTCTGGGTTCAGCCACCGCCGCAGCTAGCGATCCGGCGCGGCGGGGAGACAACAGCGGCAATTCAGGTCGCCGTACAGCCCGGCTATCACGTAAACAGCAACACGCCAAGGGATGAGTTCCTCATTCCGTTGCGATTGACCTGGACGAGCGGCCCGCTCCAAGTGGAATCCGTGACCTACCCAAAGCCGGAAGACGTCAAGGTGGGCAATGAGGTGCTGAGTGTCTTCACGGGGAAATTTACAATCGAAACCAAGTTCAAAGCTCCCGCTGAAGCCCTTCCCGGTCAGGCCAGCATGACCGGCAAGCTACGGTATCAGGCCTGTAATAACCAGATGTGCTTTCGCCCTGCCACAGTGGACGTGCACCTACCCGTACGCATTGAGTAACTCTTCCGCTATGCGGCGGCTTTTGATCCGGCCCGGGGCGATCGGAGACTGCATCCTTTGTTTTCCCGCCCTGCAACACCTTGCTGCCAGCTATACCGAGGTGTGGGTCCCGTCCGCCGTTGTTCCACTGGTCCAGTTCGCGGATCGGGTCGTCTCTCTCAGCGCCACGGGTATCGATCTGGTGGGGGTCGGTGATCTGGAGGCGCCGGACGATTTTAAAAAGAGGCTCCAGAGCTTTGATTCGATTGTGAGCTGGTATGGCGCCAATCGCGAGGAATTTCAAAGCGCAATTCGAGAGCTCGGGGTTCCATGTACCTTTCATCGCGCATTGCCCCCGGAAAGCGATGCTCGCCATGCCACGGATTTTTTCTGCGCCCAGGTTGGCGCGCCACCGGGTCTCCTTCCACGAATTTCCGTAAGGCCTGCTTGCAGGCGGCGCACCATCGTCATACATCCCTTTTCCGGGAGTACGCGAAAAAACTGGCCGTTGAGCTTCTTTCACGAACTGGCCAGCAGGCTTCCCTGCACCGTGGAGTGGACGGCCGGCCCTGAGGAAGCTTTGCCAGAGGCCACGCGATTTGAGAACCTGAGCGAGCTGGCAAGCTGGATTGCCGGCGCAGACCTTTACATCGGAAACGACTCTGGCGTCACGCATCTGGCTGCGGCAACGGGCGTCAAAACGCTGGCGCTTTTTCAGGTTACGGATCCGGCAAAGTGGGCTCCACGCGGGCCCAATGTTGTGGTGCTGGAGAAGCCGAGCGTTGCCTCGGCGCTTTCTGCCGCTAAGCAGTTACTTGGGACGAGCTAGCCTCTTTCACATCTTGCGCTTGCTGCGGCGTGCGGTTTTCGTTGCGCCTCCAGCGCACAATCGGCCGCCGTGCCGCGGTGACCTCATCTACGCGCCGTGTGCGCGTAGAATATGGCGCCTTTTTTACCAGCTCGGGGTTCTCTTCCACTTCCTTGGCAATCGAGATCATGGCGTCAATAAAGAGATCGAGCTCGCGCTTGCTTTCCGTCTCTGTGGGTTCAATCATGAGCGCGCCGCGCACGATCAGCGGAAAACTAACCGTATAGGGATGGAACCCGTAATCGATCAGGCGTTTGGCGATGTCACCGGTGCGCACACCTTTTTTTGCCTGCCGGTCATCGCTGAAGACGCATTCGTGCATGGTGGGAGAGGGATACGCGATATCGTAGTAAGGCTCGAGTGCGGCACGGACATAGTTTGCATTTAACAGGGCATCGAGCGTCGCCTGTCTGATTCCATTTCCATGCGCGAGCACATATGCCAGCGCGCGCACAAGCACGCCAAAATTTCCGTAAAAGGCGCGCACGCGACCCACCGATTGCGGCAGGTCATAGTTCCAGACCCAACGATCTCCTTCGCGCTTCAAGCGAGGAGCTGGCAAAAATGGCGTGAGCGATTTCGCCACAGCGACCGCTCCCGCCCCCGGTCCGCCGCCCCCGTGTGGCGTGGAAAACGTCTTATGCAGATTGAGATGCATGACGTCGATTCCGAAATCGCCCGGCCGGACAATGCCTGCGAGCGCATTCATGTTGGCGCCGTCCATATAGACAAGCCCGCCGCAATCATGCAGGATGGCGCAGATCTTCTGGATGTTTTCTTCGAAGATGCCCAGCGTGTTGGGATTGGTGATCATGAGCGCTGCGACATCTTCATTGGCCGCCTTTGCGAGCGCTTCGAGATCCACCATGCCGCGCTCGTTGGAGCGGATATTTTCCACCGTGTAGCCGATCATGGCGGCTGTGGCAGGATTGGTGCCGTGCGCCGAATCGGGAACCAGAATCTTCTTTCGCGGGCCGCCGCGCGACTCGAGCAGCGCCCGGATCATCAAGATGCCTGTAAATTCACCGTGCGCTCCGGCCGCCGGCTGCAAGGTAACGGCATCCATTCCAGTGATTTCCGCAAGCGCCTGCTCGAGCATCGCAATCACTTCCATCGCGCCCTGTGACAACTCTTCCGGCTGATAGGGATGCGCCCAGGCCAGCCCCTCCAGCCGCGCGACTACTTCGTTGACTCGCGGGTTGTACTTCATGGTGCAGGAGCCGAGCGGATAGAGTCCCAGATCGATGCCATAATTCCAGCTCGAGAGCCGCGTGAAATGCCGCAAGACCTCTAATTCGCTGATCTCGGGGAAGTCCTCGATCTCATCACGGACATTCTCCTTACCCAGAACCTGTTGCGCATCCACAGGCGGCACATCGAGCGGCGGGAGTTCACAACCGCACTTGCCCGGCGTACTCCGCTCAAATAACAGCGGTTCGTTTTGGACAATGTGAGGCGAGACTTTTTGGATCATTCCAACCTCAGATTTAGGCCCCACCGGTTGCTGACTGCTGGCAGCGACAGTGAAAGACTGCCGCAACTGTGTCCATATCTTCTCGTTTGCTCATCTCCGTCGCACACAGCAACATGGCATTTTTCAACTCGGGATAAAAACGCTCGAGCGGCAGGCCGCCAATGATGTTCTTTTTGAGCAAGTGCGCATTGATCACCTCCGGGGGTTTGCCATTGGTATGCACCACGAATTCGTTAAAAAACGGACCTTCAAATACGAGCGGCAGTTTGCTGGCCAGATAGTGGGCTTTTGCCAGATTCTGCTCTGCCAGTTGGCGCAAGCCATTCTTTCCATATAACGCCATGAAGACGGTGGCCATGAGGGCAAGAAGCGCCTGATTGGTGCAGATGTTCGAGGTGGCTTTTTCGCGCCGGATATGCTGCTCTCTGGCAGCCAGGGTGAGGCAGAATGCGCGATTGCCATTGACATCGACGGTCTCGCCGACAAGCCTGCCGGGCATTTGGCGAATATATTTTTCACGTGTGGCAATGATTCCCACATAGGGGCCGCCATAGCTCGGTGAAATCGCGAAGCTTTGCAGCTCGCCTGCCACGATATCGGCTTCCCGCGGCGGCTCGAGCAAGCCCAGCGATACGGCTTCCGTGAACACGACGATCAGCAGCGCACCAGCGGCTGAAACGATGGGTGCAATCTCTTTGACACGCTCGAGCAACCCAAAGAAATTCGGTGTTTGTATGATTACACCTGCGATCTCCTGGTTCAAGTGCTTCTTTAAATCATCGAAATCAAGCTGGCCATTCTTCCCGTAAGCCACTTCCGCCACAGGAATGCCCTGGTGCTGTGTGCAAGTCAACAGCACAGCTCGATATTCGGGATGGACGGTGCGCGCAATGAGGATTTTGTCTCGCTGCGTAATGCGCACGGCCATCATGGCCGCTTCGGTCACGGCCGTGGACCCGTCATACATGGAAGCGTTGGCCACTTCCATGCCGGTGAGCTGGCAGATCATGGTCTGGAATTCGAAGATGCTGGTGAGCGTGCCCTGTGAGATCTCCGCTTGATAGGGTGTGTAGGAGGTGAGAAACTCGCCCCGCGAAACCACCGCATCCACGACTACGGGCCGGTAATGGTAATAGGCGCCCGCACCTAAAAAGCTCGCGTAGCCGTTTGCGTTTCGACTCGCAAGTCGTTTGAAATACTCGATGATTTCAAATTCGCTTTTGCCCGGCTCGAGCGCCAGTGGCTGCTTGAGTCTGAGCTCAGCGGGGATACTGGCAATCAGATCTTCTTCCGATTGCAAACCCAAGGCCGCCAGCATCTCCCGGCGGTCAGAATCTGAATTCGGTAAGTATCGCAAAGGATCTGTCCTATGCCTTAGCGGTTTTTTCAGCTCCGATGTACTCTTCGTATTCGGCTGACGAGAGCAGGCTCGTCACTTCATCGGGATGCGAGAGTTTCACTTTCACCAGCCATCCTTCCCCATGCGGATCATCATTCAGCTTTTCCGGCCTTTGCTTCAGCAGTTCATTGATCTCGATCACTGAGCCGGAGACCGGCGCAAAAATGTCTGAAACTGCTTTCACAGATTCAACTGAGCCAAAGGATTGCCCCTTGGTGATTTGTTTTCCTGGCTGGGGAAGATCCACGAATACGATATCGCCTAATTCATGCTGTGCATAATCTGTAATACCAATCGTGCCGTAGTCACCGTCGACATGGACCCATTCGTGTTCCTTGGTATATCGGTAGGATGTTGGATAACTCATGCTTTTGCTCGTTTGTAGAAGGGTGTTGAAACGGTGATTGCCTCCACTGGCGAATTCCGAATCATAATCTCAATGCGATTGCCAGGAGCTGCACTGGCGACCGGAAGATAGCAAAGACCAATATTCTTGTTCAAAGTGGGCGAAGGACCTCCGCTGGTTACCCATCCGGCAGGCTTGCGATCGATCCACACTTCATAGCCGTCCCGTCCAATTCCTCGCCCTGTCATTTCGAAACCGACCAGCTTTCTCGTAACATTTTCGCCTGAAGTCTTCTCGAGTGCCTTGCGTCCGACAAAATCGCCCTTATCCATCTTCACAATCCAGGCCAAATCGGCCTCAAACGGATTGATGGAAGCTGTGATTTCGTGGCCATAGAGCGCCATCTTGGCCTCCAGACGCAGCGTGTTGCGCGCCCCCAAGCCACAGGGCTTGATGCCGAATTCTCTGCCTGCATCGAGAATCGCTTGCCAAATCTTTTTAGCTGCCTCGGGCGAAAGATAGATTTCAAAGCCGTCTTCTCCGGTGTAGCCTGTTCGCGCAATACGCGCCGGTACGTCCGCAACGGCATCATCCACAAACCAGTAGTATTTGATTCGAGCCAAGTCGGCCTGCGTCAATTTCTGTAACGTCGCAAGAGCTTTCGGCCCCTGAATAGCCAACTGCGCGTAGCGGTCGCTTGAAAATTCTACTTCCGCCTGGAAGCGATTGTGCGCTCGGATGTGCTCGAAATCCTTTTCTTGGTTGGCGGCGTTCACGCACAGGAAATAGTGCGAATCAGAGACCTTATGCACTAGAATATCGTCCACAAAGCCGCCGTGTTCGTAGAGCAGGGCGGAATATTGTGCTTGTCCTGCCTGTAATTTAGCTGCGTGGTTCACCGTGAGGTAATCGACCAGCCGTACAGCCTCAGGGCCCTGAATTTCAATTTCGCCCATATGGCTGACATCGAACAGACCCACCGCATTTCGGACCGCATGGTGCTCTTCCAGGATGCTGGAATACTGGACGGGCATGTTCCAGCCGCCAAAATCGACCATCCGGGCCCCGGCGGCGACATGGACGTCAAACAGTGGAGTCTTTTTGAGCGAGGACGGGGTAGTAGTCACGCAAGAAATAGACAGCGTAACATGTCAGGCGCGCCCTTGTTGCATCACTTCGTAAGCAGCCACACGCCAGGAGAGCGGCTCTTCTAAGCTTTGGCTCCCGACTCGGCGCCCTCCTGCGCTTCGGCCGCGCCGTATTCCTTCAGCTTGTTGAACAGCGTCTTCAGGCTGATGCCCAAAATTTCGGCAGCTCGGGTCTTATTGTTCTTTGTATGCTGGAGCGTCAGTTGGATGAGCGCCTTTTCCGCTTCACTTACGGTCGTACCGACTGGCAATCGCACGCAGTCGGGTTCGAATACTTGCGCGGGCGGCCGGGCGCCGGCGGAAACGCCGAAATCGTAGGGCAAATGGGCCATTTGGATGGCGCCTTCACCAGCCACAATGACGGCACGCTCCAGAACGTTACGAAGTTCGCGCACATTGCCCGGCCAGGAATACTTTTTGAAGGCTTCCATGACTTCTGGCGAGACATGGCTCACATTGCAGGAGTTCTTGCGGTTTAAATGCGCGATCAGAGTTTCGCACAGAACAGGAAGATCGCTGAGCCGCTGGCGCAGAGGCGGCAGGGGGATCTGAAAGACGTTGAGCCGGTAATAGAGATCCTCGCGCAGGTCGCCTTTCTTGAGGGCTTCGTCCAGATTGCGGTTGGTTGCGGCAATGACACGGACATCCACCGAAATTTCGCTCTTTCCGCCCAAGCGGCGAACACGTGAATCCTCCAGCACGCGAAGCAGTTTCGCTTGCGTACCCGAGGGCATTTCGACCAGCTCGTCCAGCAGCAGAGTCCCATGCTGAGCAAGCTCAAAACAGCCGGCACGGCGCTCCAAAGCCCCTGTAAATGCCCCCTTTTCGTGTCCAAATAACTCGCTTTCCATGAGCGTCTCCGGCATAGCGGCGCAATTGATCGCCACAAACGGGTTGTTTCGCCTCGGACTCAGATGGTGAATGGCGCGTGCCACGAGTTCTTTTCCCGTGCCACTTTCGCCGGTTACCAGAACGGGAGCCTTGCTCGGGGCGACTTGTCGCACTAGGGAAAATACCTGCTGCATTTGCGGCGATGTCCCGACCATGTCGACCAGCACGCCCGAGTAGGACAACTGCCGCTGGAGGCGTTCGGCTTCTTCAGCAAGGCGGCTCTGAGAAGCTGCACGCTCGAGCAGCGCACGCAGTGCACCCGGCTGAATCGGCTTTTCGAGAAACCAGAAGGCCCCCAGATCATGAATGGTCTCAATGGCAGTCTCGATGTTGCCGAAAGCCGTAAACACAATGGCGGGTATCGTCGAGCCATCCGCGCCCAGGCGCTTCATCAGCTCGAAACCATCCATCCGCGGCATCATCAGATCCGTGACGACAACGTTTGGGGAAAAAGTTGCGAGCTTTTCCAGCGCTTCCTGACCGTCCGCAGCAGTCTCCACGTTGTACCCCCATGCAGAGATCATGGCGGCAAGCGGGACGCGCTGCGATTCCTCGTCATCGACGACTAAAACGTTCACGGCTTGACGTACAGCTTGATTGCTCACAGGCTAACAGTGTATCCGATGAATATGCAAGGTGAAGCACCGCGTCCAGCTACAGACGAGCCCCCTCCCTTTCTGCGATCCTGGCCAAGGGTATACATCGCTGTGCTCTGCTATTTAGCACTGCTGATCGCGCTGCTGTATCTTGTGACACGGGAATTCGGCAATCCATGACTTTGCTAGACTGCGGCTTCGTTCCAGAGCTGGTAAAAACCTGCCTCATAGGAGTCTTTCGTTTGTGAAGCCGCTTGATTGGGTGGTGTTCTTTGGATGGCTCATTTCGCTGGTTTCTTACGGTCTATACCGCGGGCGCGGCAGCAATACGGTTAGCAAATATCTGTTAGCAGGCCGCAGCATGCCCTGGTATGCCATGGGCCTTTCCATCCTGGCCACGCAGGCCAGCGCCATCACCTTCATCTCCACAACCGGACAGGGTTACGTGGATGGCATGCGTTTTGTCCAGTTTTATTTCGGCCTGCCGCTTGCGATGGTGATTCTCTGCGCCACGGCGGTTCCGATTTTCCATCGCGCGAAAGTCTATACCGCCTACGAATATCTGGAATACCGTTTCGATGCGAAAACGCGCGCGCTTGTGGGCAGCATTTTTTTGATTCAGCGCGGACTGGCGGCAGGCATCAGCTTGTATGCTCCCGCGGTGGCTCTCTCCGATGTGCTCGGATGGCCGGACAAGCTCGTCACGGTGGTCATTGGGGCGCTGGTGGTGCTCTACACCACAAGCGGCGGCATCAAAGGCCTGACGTGGGCTGATGTGCAGCAGATGACGATGATCTTCATTGCCTTAATCGTCAGCCTGATCCTGATGATTCACGCGCTTCCGCCTTCCATCTCGTTCTGGGATGCTTTGCATCTTGCCGGGGCTGCCGGCAGGTTGAATATCGTTGATCTGCATCTGAACTGGTCCAATCGCTACAACCTGTGGAGCGGACTGATTGGCGGCGCATTTCTTGCTCTGGCCTATTTTGGATGTGATCAAAGCCAGGTGCAGCGATACCTCACCGGCAGCTCGATTGCGCAGAGCCGGCTGAGTCTGCTCTTCAACGCTGTTGTGAAGATACCGATGCAGTTGTTCATTCTCTTCATTGGCGCGATCGTCTTTGTGCTCTCGTTGTTTGTCGCACCGCCGATGATTTTCCAGCCACTCGAGGCGCAGCGCGCCGCAAAGAGCCCTTCATGGCATCCAATCGAGGCGAAGTATCATGCTGCTTTCGAGCAACGGCGCAGATCTGCTTATGAACTGGCGGCGGCCGTACATCGAGGAGGACCTGCTGTAGCGCCAGCAATCCGCAACTTCCAGCAGGCAGAAGCCAAATTTCATGACAGCCGGCTCGAGGCACTGAAGCTGGTCTCCCGTCTCCATGGCGGCGCCGAGTATAGCGATACCAACTACATCTTTTTATCGTTCGTAAAAACGTATCTGCCGGCCGGACTTATCGGCCTTGTCGTAGGAGTAATTTTTTCGGCTTCTATGGGTTCCACCTCGGGCGAAATCAATTCCCTGGCGACCGTCTCCGTCATTGATATCTATCGCCGTTACCTGGTCCGCCATGCCAGCGACCGGCATTACGTGATCGCTTCCCGCTGCCTGACGGTCTTCTGGGGCGCTTATGCCATTGCCTTCGCCGCCATAGGAGCTCATGGGTTCGGAGCGCTCATTGAGCGCGTCAATATTGTCGGCTCGCTCTTTTACGGAAGCTTGCTCGGTGTGTTTGTGCTTGCGTTCTTCTTCCGGTCTGTCCAGGGCACAGCCGCTTTTTGGGGTGTAATCGCGGGAGAGGCAGGCATCTTAGCGGTTGCCGCATTTACGCGCATTTCCTTCCTTTGGTACAACGTAGTCGGCTGCGTGCTGGTGGTGGCCGTCGGCTTAGCGGTTTCGCGTCTGGCCCCCAGAACACGGGTGCGCGTAGCGGCAACCCGCTGACTTCAGACCTGCAAGGTAGAGATATCGACGGTCGACTGATGTCCTTCGATTACCACGATGCCGCTCTCGGTCACATGATATTTTTTGCGATCTTCTTCGAGGTCGTAGCCCACCGTCGCCCCTTCCGGAATTTTCACGTTCTTATCAAGAATGGCGCGGCGTATTTTGGCGTACCGGCCAATATCGCAGTTGTCGAAAATGACGGAATTCTCCACATAGGCTCCGGTATGAACGCGGACCCCGCGGCCGAGCACCGAGCCCTTGACCACCCCGCCTGAGATGATCGAGCTGCCCGCAACAATCGAGTCAATTGCCATTCCACGCCGACCCTCCTCATCGAAGACGAACTTGGCTGGCGCATCGTAGTAGCCCGCCGTCCGCAAGGGCCACTGCCGGTTATAGAGGTTCAACTCGGGTGAGACCGAGCGCAAGTCCATGCTGGCCTCGTAGTAAGCATCCAACGTACCGACATCGCGCCAGTATTGCGGCGAGCCGATGGGATCGCCGGGAATGACGTTCGTTTGAAAGTCGTAGGCGTACATATCCTCACGACCAATCAGGCCGGGTAGTATATCCCTGCCAAAATCGTGGGAACTATCCTCTCTTTCGGCATCTGCATAGAGCTCGCGCAGCAGCAGGTCTGTGGAGAACACGTAGTTGCCCATAGAGGCGTAGACGCGCTCCGGGTCGCCGGGAATTGTGGGTGCATCCGGCCGTTTCTCATGGAAGCCGATGATGTTGCCTTCCGGCGTGGCTTCAATCACGCCAAACTCCGTGGCGTATTCCTTCTTGACCGGGATCGCGGCCACGGTTACGCCCGCGCGCTTGTCCACGTGGTATTCGATCATTTGCCGGATGTTCATGCGGTAGATATGATCCGCGCCAAAGATCACCACCACGTGAGGATCCGCTTGCTCGATTAAATTCACGTTTTGAAAGATGGCATCGGCAGTCCCCCGGTACCAATCTTCCTGTGGAGAACGCATCTGCGCGGGCACAGGAATAATGAAATTGTTCTTTAGCAACCCGCTAAATTCCCAGCCATCGCGCAAGTGCTGCAGCAGCGATTGGCTTTTGAATTGAATCAAAACGTAGATGGAATAAATACCCGAATTGACGAGATTGCTCAGGACAAAATCGACTATTCGGTAGCGCCCTCCGAACGGAACGGCCGGTTTGGCGCGTTCCTTGGTTAGCGGATATAAGCGCGTTCCTTTACCGCCTGCGAGAACAAAGGCGAGAACGCGGAGCTGCATTCTGATACCCCTCCGCCGATTAGGATACTCTACATTTTGGAACTGCCTGCTGCAACTCGCACACTTTTTGGCGTCCCCCTGGCGCTGATCTATGCGCTGGCGCAGAACGTGTCTCCCCAGCAGGCGAACGCGCCGGCCCTGCCGCCCCTGAAGACGACCGTCACCGTCAACGCCACGCTGGCTACGCCTACACCAGCCGCCATCACCGTTCTGCCAGCCCAGGAAATTGAGCAGATTCCCGGGATCGAATTAGATGACCGGCTAAGACAGGTGCCCGGATTCAGCCTCTTCCGCCGTTCTTCCAGCCTGGTCGCCAATCCCACCACTCAGGGCGTTTCGTTACGGGCTACCGGGTCAACTGGAGCCAGCCGCACGCTCGTCTTGTGGGATGGCATCCCGCTCAACGATCCCTTCGGCGGCTGGGTGTACTGGGACCGGATTGACCCGAACTACATTGAGGACGTCGAGATCGATCGCGGCGCACCCACCAGCGTCTTTGGAGACCGCGCCATGGGCGGGACGATCTCTATTTTTTCGCCCCCCGACCAGCCGGATCACCTTTTCCTGAATTATTTCGGTGGAAATGAAAATACGCAGGACGTCTCTGCCGCCTATTCGAATACCTGGGGACGGTGGGGCTTAACCATCCATTCACGCGACTTTACGACGGATGGCTACTTCATCACTCCGCCCAAACTGCGCGGATCGGTGGATGACCGGGCCAACGTCCGATTTGCGACCGGTGACGTGCATCTCGATTATTTTGGAGCCCGCGACCGTCTCTCCCTCCATCTCGATATTTTGGCCGAGGAGCGTCAAAACGGCACTGTATTGACGCATAATTCGACCGGACTGGGCACGATCGGAGCTACTTACGCGCATACCTGGACCAATGACGAGATTTCAGGCATTGTGTTCCATACTCAATCGCAGTTTCACAGCACGTTTTCAAGCGTCTCCGCAAACCGGAATTTCGAAACTCTGACGTCACGCCAAACGGTGCCCGAAGAGGACGTCGGAGGGGCGGTGTATTGGAAACATCACGGCAAACAGCGCGGCTTTACCTGGGATACCGTGGTAGGCACGGATGCAGACCGCATCCACGGCATCAGCTATGACTATTCCTACACGACTCGCACGATCACCCCGAACGGGGGAACGCTCTTTGAGCACGGCGTCTTCGGTCAAGCCGATCTGACAATAGACCGGTTTACCTTCTTTGGCGGCGTGCGGCAGCAGTTTACGGGCGAACGTGGCGAGACCTTTGTCAGCCCTAACGCCGGGTTGGCGGTGGGATTGGGGCGCTTTCGCCTGCGCACCTCCGGATACCGGAGTTTCCGGGCGCCCACCCTGAACGAGCTATACCGACCGTTTCGAGTTGGGAACGTCCTTACAGAAGCTAATCCAGCGCTCGTGCCCGAGGGTCTGACCGGCGTTGAGGCAGGCGCGGATTGGACCGCCGAAAGTACGCGTATCTCGTTCACACTCTTCCACAATGAACTCAACCATCTGATCGACAACGCCACGCTGAGCACCACACCTACACTGATTCTTCGCCAACGTCAAAACTTCCCGAGCGCATTTTCACGGGGCATGGAAGCCGGGTTCCTGCAGCATTGGCGCGAGTGGACGTTTCAAGCTGGCTATATGTTTGCTGACGCACGGCTAGCCACCGGTCAGCGCATACCCGAGATACCGAAACAGCAGGGAACGGCTGAGTTGACCTATCAGCATAACTCGACTCTGTTCTCGGGGGGTGTGCGAGCTTTTGGTCTGGTCTTTGATGACGATTTAAATCAATTCCTTCTGCCCGGCTTTGCCACGGTCGGCGTCACGGCAGAACAGCATCTCACCAAGCGGCTTTCCGCACTGGCAAGCGTGGATAATCTCCTGAATCGCACCTATCTGGTTGCGCTGACTCCCTTCCCCAACACCGGAGAACCCCGATTGTGGCGCCTCGGATTGCGTTGGAGCGGAGCGATTAAATAATTCGCGGCGCTCAAAACTAAAGAAATGGCTAGTAAAACCGGACGACGTCATTTTTTCCTATGAAGCGTCTTACTAGTGTTTGAGGAGGCGCATATGGACGCCATCCCCCTTCCGTTTTATGAAGCTGTTCCGCTCGACAACATCGCTCCTGGTGTAAAAGGCGTTCGCATACTCTTTGTCAACGTCTTTGCCATCTCCGGTGGCGACGGCTGGACTCTGATCGATACGGGTTTGTATCTTTCTGCGGGAAAGATCAAACATTGGGCCGAGAATCACTTCGGAAAAGGGACAAAGCCGAAAGCCATCCTGTTGACCCACGGCCACTTCGACCACGTTGGCGCAGTTGAGGACCTTGTGGAGGAATGGAAAGTTCCGGTCTATGCCCACCCGGACGAATTCCCGTATTTAACCGGTCATGCGAAGTACCCGCCACCGGACCCGTCGGTGGGCGGAGGGCTGCTCGCCGTGATGTCTCCGCTGTATCCGCGCACTTCGGCAAATCTGGCGGGAAAGGTGCAACCCCTGCCTCCAGATGGGTCGATACCCGGCCTTCCCGGGTGGCGCTATCTGCATACTCCCGGTCATGCACCGGGACATGTGTCGTTCTTTCGCGAGGAAGACAAGGTATTGCTGCCTGGTGATGCCTTTTGTACAACCAAGCAAGAGTCTTTTTTGGCGGTTGCCAAGCAGAAGGCAGAGTTACATGGGCCGCCGGCTTACTATACAACCGATTGGGAGGCGGCAAAACGGTCTGTAGAGCAGCTTGCGGAACTATGCCCGCATGTGATTGCGCCGGGCCATGGTCTGCCGATGGCTGGTCCGGAAGTGGCAGATCAATTGAAGAAGCTAGCCGTCAATTTTGATCACATTGCGCTGCCGGAACACGGCAAATACGTGCATCGCACCGTGAGTGCAACCTAGGTTCCTGGAAATTTTGGCACGATTTTGACGTGGGCGAGCTGGGCGGTAACGCACCGAGCGAACAGAGCGCATCCGGTGGCCGCCCAGCCGCGACCATCAGAACAAATTCCAAAGGAACTGATTGTACACTTCGTGATGGTACTGCACCTCGGGTGCTTTCACGAAGGTTCCAAGCAGGCGCGGACAGCGGTCTGCGGATGCCTGTTTCAGATCCGCGTAGCGGGCCTTTACTTCCGCCCCTAAGAGCTGGGTCGTCCATTCAGACTTGCGAAACTCATCCAGAGCGTCGTAAATATTACTGGGCAGATAGCGTTTGCCAGAGCGCAGATTCTTATCCTTTGCAATGGAGCCTTCGAGTCCAGTCTTGAAGACGCTCAGGAGCACCAAATAGGGATTTGCATCCGGTCCCACCGAGCGCACCTCCACGCGCATGCTGCGCGCGTTTCCGATCGGGATACGGATCATCGAGCCGCGATCGGTGGCTGAGGCTTTAATCTGATTTGGCGCCTCAAAGTGGGGATCCAGACGGCGGTACGCATTGACGCTGGCGTTCAGTATCAGACAAATATCCTTGGCGTGCGTCAAAATGCGGTCGATAAAATCCCACCCAAACTGGCTTAGTTTCTCCTCACCGTTCGGATCCCAAAACAGATTGGTCCCATTCTGGCTGACAGAAACGTTGGTGTGCATACCGTTCCCGTTCACACCCACAACCGGTTTCGGAAGAAAGCTAGCGGTAAGCCCCATGCGCGTCGCAATCTGACGGCAAATCAGCTTATATAGCTGAATCTGATCGGCTGCGGTAACCACATCCGAATATCCGTAGTTAATCTCAAACTGCGAGGGAGCCACTTCCGGATGATCTTTCTCATTCTGAAATCCCATGGCTCGCTGCACTTCAGCGGAAGTATCGATGAACTGCCGCAATGGATCTCCGGGAAGCGAATGATAGTAGCCGCCGGTATTGACGTATTCAAACTTGCCTGTCTCGTGATAACGCCGTTCCGCATCCGCGCCCTTAAAGAGAAAGCCTTCAATTTCATTGGCAGCATTCAACGTGTATCCATGCTGCTGGTGCATTTTATTTGCGAAGGCATGCAAAATGCCGCGGACGTCGGCTGCATAAGGCGTCCCATCTTTGTCGATGACTTCACCAAACACGAGCACCTTGCCTGGCCCGAAGATGTCGGCGGGCGCCCAGTAGAAGGCAGCCCAATCAATGCCAAGGCGCAAATCGCTTTCACGCTGCGCGGTGAAACCGCGAATGGATGATCCGTCGAACGTCAGGTTATCCCAACTCTTGACCAGGAACTGCTTATCGTAGTCGAGCATATGCAGCCGTCCTTCGAGGTCGCTGAACAGAACGGTAACCGCTTTGACTCGCTTTTCGTCCGTGAGATACCGAATTCGTTCTTCCCGAATCTGGTCGATGGGAACGCGCTGCTTGCGCTGCTCTTTCGCTTGCAGATTTAATTGCTCGAGCTCGGCATAAGGCAGCACGAGGCGGTCGTGTAGTTCGCTGTTGGATAGCAATCCGTTATGGGACATGAATCTCCTAAGGGTTTTTGTTTCAAACCTTTTAGGTTACGGCGAAGCCGGCAGATGCGGCAATCAATTCTTTGAATACGGTATATAAGCAGTAGTTCGGGCAAAATCGGGTTTTTTATGCTAACGTGAGCGGGACGAGGCGCCTGCTTGAAGATCGCTGGATTTCTGCTGCTACTTGCTGGCTGGATCATTACACTTACCGCCATCGCGTTGCTGACCGGGACCTGGGTGCTGGTCTTCATCCTCGCTGGAATCGCGGTGGAACTGATTGGATTCCTTTTGCTTAGTCTGGTGCACAGGCCACTACGGAGCGGAAATGGTAACACCTGATGCATTTTTGTTAGCGCTGCTGGCGCCGCTCGCACTCGCGGGATTGTCGCTCATCAATACCGGCTTGAGCCGGTCGCGCAGCGCCAGTCATGTGATCACGGGATCCTTATGCGCTGCCGCCGTCGCCATGCTGGTCTACTGTTTGTTTGGCTTCGCCTTCGCGGGTTTCAATGGAGCGCGAGGGCACACCCTCGTGGTAGGCGGCCGTTATTGGGACTGGCTTGGCACTGGCCCATTTTTTCTGAGCGGCTTCGATTTTGGCGATCTGCGTGCCAGTGGGATCCTGGTGCTGCAGGTTGTCAGTGTGGCTCTTGCCGCGCTGATCCCCGTGGGGACGCTCGCGGAGCGCTGGCGCTTGGCAGCCGCCTGTATTTCCACTGCCCTGCTTGCCGGATGGGTGTATCCGCTTTTCTCACACTGGATATGGAGCGGCTGGCTGGCGCATCTTGGGTTTCTCGATCCGGGAGGTGCAAGCGCCATTCAAGCCGTCGGCGGCCTCGCTGCACTTTCGATTGCATGGATCGCCGGGCCGCGGCGAGGGAAATTTAGCTCGGACGGTATTCCCGCCGCTATGCCCGGCCACAATGCCGTAATCGTCCTTTTCGGTTGCATGCTTGCCTTGCCAGGCTGGCTGGGCTTGAATCTGGCGGGCGCAGCGTTATTCTCGGGAGCCGGACCGGAAAGCTTGGTGCTCGCCGCGATCAACACCGCGCTGTCAGCAAGCGCGGCTGCGTTTACCTGCCTGGTGACCACGCGCATTCGCTTTGGCCGGCCCGATGCCTCCTTAATTGCCAACGGCTGGATCGGAGGTCTGGTAGCGAGCGGTGCGGTCGCACTCTTCATCGCACCACCGGTAGCCATCGTCGTGGGAGCGATTGCTGGCTTTCTGATCGTGCTTTCCGTAGAGACGATCGAATTGCGGCTGCGGATCGACGATCCGAGCGGCGGCATTTCCGTACATGCCGTCACAGGCCTGTGGAGCTGTCTGGCAGCCGGAATATGGGCACACCGGCCGGCAGAGATGCCTGCTCGCATCGGCCAGTTTGCCGCTCAGCTTGCAGGCATTGCAACTCTTATTGGGTGTATTTTCCCCTTGCTCTATAGCGTCAACTGGATTCTGGATCGCCTCCTTCCTCACCGCATCGAGTCCGAAGGCGAACAACAGGGAATCGATCTTTTCGAGCTAGGCGCCGGAGCATATCCGGAATTCGTCACCCATCGGGAAGATCTCTTACGAAGACCCTTGGAATGAGCTGGAAAAATTCGTTTTGCTGTTTCTTTGCCGCTCGGGCGGACATACGCTGCCCCTTTTAAGCGGCGAGTAAGGTTTCTGAGAGCCTCTATCTCGCCGCTTCCGGCAATTTCTATTCGAAGTTCGTGACGCCTTGGAAGCCTCGAATGGCTTGCTTGAGCAGCCAGCGGATGACTCGGACGTCGTTATAGCAATAGGCCACAATATGGTTCAACGTTGAGAAGCAGTGGGGCTGGCACTGCTGCTTCATCTCGTTTAACTGTTTGGTATCAAACTTCGGGTTTTCGATGGTTCCCCAATCGTGGTGGGCATTATACAGCGGGAAGCACG
>Ga0209062_1002709_pt1 | contig 22607 bp, 24 predicted proteins | sample Coa_R2_2_FD_187158 | JGI IMG/M metagenome (GOLD analysis project Ga0209062, IMG submission 187158) | Surface soil microbial communities from Centralia Pennsylvania, which are recovering from an underground coalmine fire - Coalmine... | ecosystem: Environmental > Terrestrial > Soil > Unclassified...
TTCTACTTCGGCGGAACCTCGCTGCTGATCGTGGTCGGCGTGGCCATGGACACGATCAACCAGATCGAGGCGCAACTGATCATGCGCCACTACGAAGGTTTCACTCCGCGCTCCGGCCGCATCCGGGGCCGGCGGAGCAGCTTCTAAGGTGAGCATGTTTTTTGACGCAGAGACGCGGAGACGCGGAGGCCACTTTTTGTTGTTTTCTCTGCGTCTCTGTGTCTCTGTGTCAAGGTGTTGGTTTTGAAGGCGATCGTGCTGTTTGGTTCTCCCGGTTCCGGCAAAGGCACTCAGGCGAAGGTTCTGACGCGGTGCCTCAAGGTGCCGCATATCTCGACCGGGGATATGCTGCGGGAGCACATCCGGCAGGGTGACCGGTTAGGCTCGGCGGTAGCGGCCCGGATGCAGTCGGGCGCGCTGGTGTCCGATGAAGTGGTGGAAGCGCTGGTCGAGGAACGGCTGGCTATGCCGGACGCCGCCGGAGGGTTCGTGCTGGATGGGTATCCGCGCACGCTGGCGCAGGCCGACCACCTGGGCCGGTTGCTCGACGGCCGTGGGATTCGCGAGATGGTAATCTATCTCGCCGTTGATTATAATGTAGTTATTGCGCGTCTGACGGGCCGCCGGCAGTGTCCGCGCTGCGGCACGCTGTATAACATCGTCTCCAAGCCGCCGCGCGACGATATGCGGTGCGATCTGGACGGCGAAAAGCTGGTGATCCGGGACGACGACCGCGAGCCGGTGATCCGCGAGCGCCTGGAGGCTTACGAGCGGCAGACCCGTCCCGTGCTGGAGCATTTACGGCTCGCCGGCCGGCGGGTGGTCGAGGTGGATGCGAGCAACGATCCGCCGGATGCGGTATCGCGGAAGATTTGCCAGGCGTTGGAGTGCGATGATCGTTCGGAAAACTGCCGCTGAACTCGAAAAGATGCGGCGCAGCGGGCTGCTGGTCTGGCAGATTCTGCAGAAGCTGAAGGAAATCGCCGTCGAGGGGGCCACGACGTGGGACCTCGAAGTGGCCGCGGAAAAGATGATGTCAGAAGCCGGCGCGCGTCCGGCTTTCAAGGGCTATTATGTGCCGGCCGCCGGCGAGCAGTACAAGTTCGTGTTGTGCACTTCGGTGAACAGCGAGATCGTCCACGGCATGCCGAATCCCCGGCGCGTGCTGAAAAGCGGCGATATCGTTTCGATCGATACCGGGGTGAAGCTGGATGGGTATTACGGCGACTCGGCGATCACGGTCCCGGTCGGAGAGATTAGCGAGCAGACGAAGAAGCTGCTGGCTGTGACGCAGGAATCGCTCGAACTGGCGATCGACAGGGTGCGCAGCGGCAACCGGCTGTTCGATGTTTGCGGCACGGTCGAGCAGCATGTGAAGGCGAACGGTTTTTCGGTTGTGCGGGAGTATGTGGGTCACGGCATCGGCACGCAGCTCCATGAGGAGCCCCAGGTTCCGAACTATGTGGACCGGAAGCATGAGAACCCGCGCCTCAAGCCGGGAATGGTATTGGCGATCGAGCCCATGGTGAACGCCGGCCGGCCGGAAGCCGTGGTTCTGAAGGACAAGTGGACCGCGGTAACCAAGGACGGGTCGAACTCGGCCCACTTCGAGCACTGCATCGCGGTTACGGAGAACGGCCCGTGGGTGCTGACGAGACCGTAACCGGGGCCGGGGACCGGGGGGCAGGGATCAGGGTTTCGGCTGTCGTGCTGAAAGAGCGGCCGGCGTTGGTTTTTGAAGTGGTGGTTTTGGACTCGCAGCAGAAGGTTTTAGCCCATTTGGTGGGCAACGCGGAAAGGAATTTTGTAAGGCTGGTTCCGGGCGATCGGGTAGAGCTCGAGTTGAGTCCCCATGATCCGGGCCGGGGAAAGATCTTGAGGAAAGTGAATTAGCCGCCGGTGAACGCAGATCGACGCCGATCGGCAAGTTTTTATCGGCGTTTATCTGCGTTCATCAGCGGCTGAAATTGGTTTTCGAACATGAAAGTTCGCGCTAGCGTCAAGAAAATTTGCGACAAGTGCAAGGTGATCCACCGCGAGGGCGTGGTGCGGGTCATCTGCGTCAATCCGAAACATAAACAGAGGCAGGGTTAAAGCTATGGCACGTATTGCCGGTGTGGATCTGCCGCCCGCCAAGCGAGCTGAGATCGGGCTGACTTACATTTACGGCATCGGCCGTACCCGATCCAAGTCGCTGCTGCACCGGGCCGGCATCGATTTCGACAAGAAGATCCGCGACCTCACCGAAGACGAGGTCAACCGCGTGCGCCAGATCCTCGAAGAGGAAGGCGCCGTGGAAGGCGATCTCCGCAAGGAGATCTCGATGAACATCAAGCGCCATATCGAGATGGGATCGTATCGCGGCCTGCGGCATCGCCGCTCGCTGCCGGTGCGCGGCCAGCGGACGCACACCAATGCGCGCACGCGCAAGGGTCCGCGGCGCGGCACGGTGGCGAACAAGAAGAAGGCTACGGCCAAAACATAATTTTGTAGGGGCCGGGCATGCCCGGCCCGTAGGTGAGGCATGGCGAAAGCACCAGCGAAAACCACCAAGAAGAAGAGTTTCAAGAAGAAGGAAAAACGCGTCGTTCATAACGGCGTCGTGCACATCCAGGCCACCTTCAATAACACCATCGTGACCATCTCGGACCAGGAGGGCAACACCCTCGCATGGTCGAGCGCCGGCTCGCTGGGTTTCCGCGGTTCGCGCAAGGGCACGCCCTTCGCCGCGCAACAGGCGGCGCTGACGGCCGCCAACAAGGCGAGCGAGACGGGCCTGCGATCGGTGGAAGTCCGGATCAGCGGACCGGGCTCGGGCCGGGAATCGGCGGTGCGCGCCCTCTCGACCGCCGGGATCGATGTGCGCGCCATCAAGGACGTCACGCCGATTCCGCACAACGGGTGCCGTCCGCCGAAGAAGCGGCGCGTTTGAGTTTTGTGAAGCAAGCGGGAAGAAGGCCGGCCATGGCTGTAAACCGCACCTGAAGTAGAAAGGTAAGGAGAGAAGAACTTGGCAAGATACATCGGCCCCGTTTGCCGGCAGTGCCGGCGCGAGGGCATGAAACTGTTCCTCAAAGGCGAGCGCTGCCATAGCGAGAAGTGCGCCATCGAGCGGCGCAATTTCGTTCCCGGCCAGCATGGCAAGGACCGCAAGGCGAAGATCGTCGGCTACGGCCTCCAACTCCGCGAAAAGCAGAAGGTGCGCCGCGTGTACGGCGTGCTGGAGCGCCAGTTCCGCACGGGCTACGAGAAGGCCGCCTTGCAGAAGGGCATCACCGGCGAGAACCTGATGTCCGCTCTGGAGCGCCGTCTCGATAGCGTCATTTACCGCATGGGCTTCGGGACCAGCCGCGCGCAAGCCCGCCAGGTGGTGCGCCACGGCCACATCGAGGTCAACGGCCGCAAGTGCAACATTCCCTCGGCGCTGGTCAAGGTCGGCGACGTGGTGAAGGTGCGCGAGACCAGCAAGAATAATCCCACTATCCTCGCCGCGCGTGACGCCACCGCGCACGCTCCGGCTCCCAATTGGATCGATGTGGACCGCGACGGTCTGACGGGCCGCATCACCGCCCTGCCGCAGCGCAGCGAGCTGGTGCAAATTCAGATGAATGAACAGCTGATCGTGGAGCTGTATTCGAAATAAGGAAGACAGGAGGCAGGAGACAGGAGTCAGGAGCGCACATCCGCCTTCTGGCTCCTGACTCCCGCCTCCTGAATTCCAGAAAGGTTTTCTATGTTTAAAGGCTTCCAAAAACCCAAGCGCCTGGTCGCCAATACCGAAACGCTCAATGAGCGCTTCGGCGAGTTTACCGCCCAGCCGTTCCAGCGCGGCTTCGGCACCACCATCGGCAACAGCCTGCGCCGTGTGCTGCTCAGCTCGATCGAGGGAGCGGCCATCACTGCCGTCCGTATCGAGGGCGTCGAGCACGAATTCAGCCCCATTCCCGGCGTGGTCGAAGACGCCACCGATATCATCCTCAACCTGAAGCAGATTCCCTTCAAGATCATGGGCGAAGGGGTCAAAACCGTGCGTCTCACGGTCGATCATCCCGGCGACGTTCGCAGCGGACAGATCGAAACCGACGCGGATGTCGAAGTGCTCGACCGCGACGTGCACGTCGCGACCGTCAGCGAAGGCGGACGCCTGCACATCGAGATGCGGCTCAAGAGCGGCCGCGGCTACGTGAGCGCGGATAAGAACTTCGACGAGGATCTGGCCCTCGGCTACATCCCGATCGATTCCGTCCACTCCCCTGTGCGGAAGGTCAACTTTGCCGTCGAGGCTGCCCGCCTGGGCCAGATGACCGACTACGATAAGCTCACGCTGCAGGTGTGGACGAACGGCGCCGTGTCCCCGCAGGACGCCATCGGCTACGCAGCGAAGCTCCTCAAGGACCACATGTCGATCTTCATCAACTTCGAGGAGGTGCCGGAGCAGGCCGAAGAGGTCAGCGAGCGCGGCCTCGATAAGATGAACGAGATCCTCAACCGCTCCGTCGAAGAGCTCGAGCTCAGCGTCCGCTCCTATAACTGTTTGAAGAACGCCAATATCCAGACCATCGGCGAACTCGTGCAGAAGAGCGAGGCCGAGATGCTGCGGACCAAGAACTTCGGCCGCAAGTCGCTGAACGAAATCAAGGAAATTCTGGCCAACATGGGCCTTTCGCTCGGGATGCGCATCGACGCCCACGGGCGGCTGGTCGCTCCGCCACAGCAGCCTGGCGGCATCACCGACTACGGCGCCGAAGAAGAACAGCAGGAGTCGATCGAAGGCTAGCCATGAGACACAGAGTTGCCGGATTCAAACTGAAGCGGCCGGTGGACAGCCGCAACGCGCTGCTGCGGAACCTATGCACCAGCGTCATCGAGCAGGAGCGCGTGATCACGACCGTGCCGAAGGCCAAGGCCGTCCGTCCGCTGGTCGAAAAGATGATCACGCTCGCCAAGCAGGATACGCTGCATTCGCGCCGCCAGGCGGCCGCCGTGCTGCGCACGCCCGCCTCGGTGAAGAAGCTCTTCGACACGCTGGGCACCCGTTTCGGCCAGCGCAACGGAGGCTACACCCGCATCACCCGCCTGGGCCCGCGCAAGGGCGACGGCGCCGAGCAGGCCATGCTCGAACTGGTCGGCTCCGAGCTGGTCAAGCGCGCCGCCGAACGCGCCAAGCGCCGCGAAGAGCGCCTGAAGGCGCAGCAGGAAGGGCGCGAGCCGGGAGAAGAGAGTACCGAGGAATAACGTTTAACCGCAGAGGCGCGAAGAGCGCAGAGACTTCGCAGAGGAAGACCTGATATCTTCTCTGCGTGACCTCTGCGCTCTCTGTGTCTCTGCGGTTGGTTGGTCTGTAACTCCTACCCCATAAACTCGATCCCCTGCGCGAGCGGCAACTGGCTCGACCAGTTGATCGTATTTGTTTGCCGCCGCATGTAAGCCTTCCATGCGTCGCTGCCCGATTCCCTCCCGCCGCCGGTTTCCTTCTCTCCGCCGAATGCGCCGCCGATCTCCGCTCCGCTGGTTCCGATATTGACGTTCGCGATTCCGCAGTCGCTGCCGCGGTGGCTCAGGAAAGTCTCCGCGGAGATCAGGCTGCTGGTGAACATCGCGGAAGATAGCCCCTGCGGCACATCGTTGTGCCAGTGGATGGCCTGATCGAGACCATCGAACTCGATCAGGTAGAGAATCGGCGCGAAGATCTCCTCCTTCAGGATCGGCATACCGGGGCGCGCGCGCACCAGCGTAGGCTGCACGAAGTTCCCCATTACGCGTTCGCCGCCATAGAGGATCTCGCCGCCCTGCTCGCGGATGCGCCGGACGCCGTCGAGCATATCGTTCACCGCGCGCCGGTTCACGAGCGGTCCCATCAGCGTGCCTTCCGCCAGCGGATCCCCGATCTTGACCTGCCGGTAGGCATCGGCAAGCGCCTGGGTGATGCGGCCCGCGATCCCGCGCTGCAGGAACAGCCGCCGCGTCGTGGTGCATCGTTGCCCCGCCGTGCCCACTGCGCCGAACAGCACCGCGCGCAGCACCAGGTCGGGATTGGCGTCGTCCATGACGATGATTCCGTTGTTGCCGCCCAGCTCCAGGATGCTTCTCCCCAGGCGCCGCGCGATCGTTTCGGAGACGTGCCGGCCGACCTCAGTCGATCCCGTGAAGCTGATCAACGGAATCCGCCCGTCGTTGATCATGGTCTCGCCGATCGGATTGCTCGGTCCGATCACCAGGTTGAAAACGCCCTTCAGGCCGTGGCGGTCAAGCACGCGATTGCAGATCTTCTGCACGGCGATGGCGCATAGCGGCGTGTCCGAGGACGGCCGCCACAGCACGCAGTCGCCGCACACGGCCGCGATCATGGCGTTCCAGGACCACACCGCCACCGGGAAATTGAAGGCGCTGATGACGCCCACGATTCCCAGGGGGTGCCACTGCTCGTACATGCGGTGGCCGGGACGCTCGCTGTGCATCGTCAGGCCATAGAGTTGGCGGGAGAGCCCCACCGCGAAATCGGCGATGTCGATCATCTCCTGCACTTCGCCCATTCCCTCGGCCAGGATCTTGCCCATCTCGAGCGACACCAGCGCGCCGAGGCTGGCCTTATGCGCGCGCAGTTCATCGGCGATCTCGCGCACGATCTCGCCGCGCTTCGGCGCCGGCATCATGCGCCAATCCGGGAATGCCTCGCTGGCGCGGGAGACGACGCACTCGTAGTCCGCCGGCCCCGCCGTTTTCACTTTGGCCAGCGGCTCTTCGGTCGCCGGGTTATAAGAAGTGAGCTCAGGCCCCGAAGGCTCCGGCAGCCATTCGCCGTAACAGGCGCCGGAGTTCACGGGCTCGATGTGCAGTCGTTCGAGAATATCGGGGATGTTTTGCGTGGCGATCGGCACGCTTCCATTTTAGGCCAGCGCGCCCCGAATGGCGCCCGCTACGCGCGGAGAAAGGCGGAGAAAGTATGCGCGTCCGGCGCCTGCGCGGTCGGCATGGACCGGCGCGGCCTCCGAGATACGCCGCGTTCAAACCGCGACTGTTTCCCGCGCCGGTTCCTCCACCGTCAGCGCGCAGGCCGGCTGCGTGCGCGGCAGAAATTGTGCCAGCGCGCACTCGTACCGCCTGCCATCCGATTCGAATTCCGCCAGATACGCCTCGCCCGCTGGTACCGCGCACACCCGGTGGACTCTCCAGCGGGCGATCGCGGCGCCTGGCTTGACGCGCACCGTTTCCCCGGTTGCACCGTCACGGGCCGGCAAGTTTCGAATAACCGTTCGTTCCACCGTTATCGTCCCCGCGTCGCGCTTCCGACAGCGACACTCACCCCTATGCCTCGGTTGCCGGGTTGGATACCGGCTTGGATGCTGTCTACCTTATCGCGGGCACAGGGTTGGCCAGTAGTCTATCTTTCGGCCACTATGGGACTTTGTGCCGGGGCCTGGTACTGGGGCCGCCGGCGCGCGCGGGACCGCCAAAGTACCTAAAGCTGATCCTCGTATTGCTCGAACGCCACCCGGACGAGCTGGCCGCGGGTGCGCACCCCGGTCTTCTGAAACAGCCGCTGCAGAATCGCCTTCACATAGCTTTCGGAAATCTGCAGCCGCCAGGCGATTTCCTTATTCGAAAGTCCCTCGACCACGTGCCGGAGCACGCGCCGCTGGCGGTCGTTGAAGATCGGCGGTCCGGCGCGGCCGGCTTCGTCTTCCGGCTCGCCGGAGAGCGAGGAATCCATCCACGTTCCGCCCGCGGCGACGGTTTCGATCGCGCGGGCCAGTTCGTCAAGCCCCGCCTGCTTCAGGAAAATGCCGCCCACGCCCTGGCGCATCAGGCGCCGGGCTTCATTGTCGCTGATCCACGCGGTGACCACCAGCACGCGGCCTTCGAAACCCCGCTCGCGCGCGGCCGGGAGAAACTGCGAGGCGCGCTCGCTCCCCAGGTCGTGATCCAGCAGCACCAGATCGAATGAGTCCTGCCCCAGACAAGCCACCGCGTCCCGTATGCTCCCGCAATGCGCGATTTCCAGGTTCTCCCTCGCGCTGAGCACGGTCGAAACGCTTTCGCGGAACAGGGTGTGGTCGTCCACCAGAAGCACCCGCATCGGTTTTTTTCTTGTTTCGGTCATCCGCCCTCGGCCGCGTTTTCCGCTGGCCATAACTCCACCACAAAACAGCTACCCTGCGGCTGCGGCTCGTACCGCAGTCCGCCGCCATGCGCCCGCAGAATGGCGCGCGAAATGTACAAACCCAGTCCGGCGGATTGCGCCCCGGGCTGAAACGGCTGGAACAGCGACTCGGGATGGGCCACTCCCGGGCCGGTATCGCTCACCCGCACGAGAACCAGATCGCTTTCCACGCCGGCGGAAAACCGCACCTCGCGCCGGTCGCCGCTGCCCGTTTCGAGCGCCTGCTGGCTGTTGCGCGCCAGGTTGATAAAGACTTGCAGCAGGCTATGATGGTCCGCCTGTACGAGAGGCAGTCCCGCCGGCACATCCCAGCGCAGCTCGACGCCCGCTTCGCGCAGGCCCGGTTCCATCACGATCCGCGCCTCATCGAGAACCGTGTCGAGGTCCGCCACTGCCCGTTCGCGATTCGATGCCACTCGCAGTCCCGAGGCCGCAATCTTCTCGAGCCCGCGGATGAGCGACCCGAGCGCCAGGTACCGCTCGCTCTGGCCGAGCTCGCCCGCGCCGTTCTCCGCCAGGGCCGCATGTGCCGAAGCCGCGGCCGCGGCGAGATTGCGCAGTTCGTGGGACATCGCTCCGATCAGCACGCGCGAAGTCGCCATCATCGAGTCGAGGCCCGCTCCTTCGCGGTCGCGGAGGTTCTCCGAGGCGTCCCACACCACCGCGGCCAGCCCCGGTCCCGACGAAGTTTGGTACGTCGAAAGCCAGACGTGCGCCAGGAACACTTCGCCGCTGCGCCGCTGCCCCTTGCACTCCACGCTGGTGCGCATGTTGCCTCCACCGCGCTGGCTGTGCAGAAGGCGCTTGAGGATCGGCAGATAGGCGCCAATCGCCACGCCCTGAAGCAGTTCATCGTCGAAGCCCAGCAGGCTGCGCGCCGACTGATTGGCGAGCTGCACCCTTCCCGCCGGATCCAGAGTGAGAATGGCGAGCGGGCTGGTCTCGATCAGCACGCGCACCTGCCGCTCGTTCTCCTCCCGCTCCGCCAGGTGCAGGGCCAGCAGCCGCCGGCGCTGGTTCAGCTCCGCCACGAAAAAGCCGGTCATCGCGAAGCCGGCCGTCACCACGAAAAACCGTCCGTCGGCGCCCGCCACCCAGTGGACCGGATTGAGCAGGTAGAGCATCCGGGCCACGGAACCGTCCACTTGCTGCAAGGGATCGAACGATTCGCGGAGGTAGGCGCAGAGCACCGCCAGCCCCACGATCTGCCAGGGCCGCAGCGCTGCCGCGCAGAGCAGAAGCGGGATCAGGTAAAGGAACCCGATGGAAATATCTGGCAGCAGCGAGTCGGCCCAGGCGATTGCCAGCACCATGGCCAAAGCCACCGCCGAAACGGCGCGCCGGTGTGCCTCTGCCGCCGACAGCAGTTGATCGAGACGGTTCATTCGTGCGCTGCGCTCACCCCGTCCAATGCCCAGTGTGGGCCGTCATTGGTACCATGATAGCGCGCGCAGCGCCGCCGGCATCGCTGCCTGCCTGGTCCCGGTTAGCTGAACAGGCCCGCCAGCGCCGATTTTGCCAGCACGTAGACCGCCCATGGCGCCACCACGGCCGTGAACGCCCCTCCGCTGCTCAATCTTTTTCCGGCCGCGGCCTTCAGCCCGATGGCCACGAGCGCGATCATCCAGAACGTGAAGAGATCCATCGAGGTCGCCAGGCTGTAGAGGAATTTCGAGGTCGTCTGCGGGTCGAGGTAGGCCCCGATATTGAACATCAGCGGGTTGTTCACGTTGAAGTCCTCCGGCTTCTTGAGGAACATCACCACGCATCCGAGGATCGCGTAGAGAATCCCGGGCAGCCCGCTGTAGACCACCACAGCGTAGACCTGCTTAAAGCGCAGGCCGGCCGACATCATGGCCGTCATGCCGAGCAGCACGGCCGCCATGATCGCGTACATCACCGGGATGATTACGACCATCGCGTACCCCATGAAGGCGCCGATTTTGGCGCCCATGGCGATGCCTTGCGCCTTTTGTTCGGGCGTCATCTGGGCCGCCCGGGAGCTGTTCTCCATCCCCTGCCGGGCAATATTCTCCCACCCGATGTGCTGCCCCATCAGGAAGGTGAAGCCAATGGTAAAGGCGATAATCACCAGCAGCGGTACGAGAAACGTGGGCCGCCGGCCGATGTCCTGAAAGGTCTTGCCCGGTTCGAAGAAAACGCCGGTAATCCTGGCGAATGCGCCCATTCCTTGTTCGGTGGGCTCCGGCGGCGGCGCGCTTTCGGGTGTCATATCAGGCAGATTGTACTCCTTCGGGGTTGCATTGTCAGTCGTCAAGACCGGATACGCACGATCCTCTATGATGGTTCAATGAATTCACGCCTGGCCCTGGCCGCCTGCCTGCTTGCCGCGGCCGGGTGCGGGCCGGCGCCCTCCGGCCGCGGCAAGGCGCTCCTGGGCGCGCTGCTGCTCGATGGCTCCGGAGGGCCGCCGCTTAGCAATTCGATTATCATCGTGGAGGGCGATCGCATCCGCGCTGCCGGCGCGCGCTCCGCGCTGCCGGTGGCGGAGGACGCCGATCGGGTGGATGGCTCGGGGAAGGTGATCGTCCCCGCACTGATCGATGTGTGCGATCGGCCGGAGCCGCCGGCGCTGGTGCGGGCCGTATCGCCCGATGAGGCGCGCCGCGCGATCGAAGCCCTCGCGGTGCGCAAGCTGGCGGTGGCGTATCTGGCGGAGAGCTCGCCCGAAACGGCCGAGGCCGCGCTCGAAGCCGCGCGCTCGGCGGGCATCCCGGTGCTGGCTTTCGCCGCGACCCAATCTGCTGTGCGTTTCCTGGTAGACCGCGGCGCTTCCGGGCTCATCGGCATGATTCGCGATACCGAGGATCTCGATCCGGCGCTGGTCGCGCGGCTGCGCGATTTACGCATTGTGGTCGCGCCCGCGCTGGCCGCGAGCGGCGGCTCGCTGGCAATCGCCCAGCGCAATACGATGCGTCTCTACCGCGCGGGCGTCCCCATTGCGGCGGCGTCGGAAGGCGCGGGCCTACCACGCGAACTGGAGCTGCTCGCCGCCGCCGGCATTCCCGCGCTCGATGTGCTGGTGGCGGCAACGCGCAACGGAGCGCTGGCGCTGCACGATGCGGACCGCGGCACGATCGAGGCAGGGAAGCGCGCGGATCTGCTGGTCCTCAGCGCCAATCCCGGCGCCGACATCGCGAATCTTCTGAAGGTCTCGATGCGGATGACGGGCGGGGAGTGGCGGTGAGCTGCTGTGGCGCGATCGGTACCGTGCCGCCGCCGCGTTCCGTGGCGCTGCCGGGAGTGCCGCAATTGAGGAACAACGAGCTGCCCGCGGGCAGCGGATCGGGCATCCGCACGTTCACCTGGTAAATACCGATCATTCCGGGCGCGAGCCCCGCGAACGGCACATCGAGCGGCGGCCCGCCGCCATATCCAATGCGGCACTCGAACGGATCGGCCAGAGGAAATAGCTGATCTACGGGAGCCGGCACTCCGGTCGTCATCGGAGGGGTCACTGCGCCGAGCCCGACCGCATACGCGACGATCACCTCGCCCGGCCGCGCCGGCGATTGCGCCGTTACCAGCCCGCTGAAGTCCTGATGCACCAGCACGAGGTTGCCGGGCGAGTTGAGAAAGTACGGGTCGCGCGAGACCACCGGGACCTGGATCGCCGGGCAGCCCGCGAATGGCGAAGTCTGCGGGAGTGATACGGTCACCGTCGGTCCCGGCGCGAGTTCGAACGGCGCCTGGAACCAGATCTCGTCCGGCGAAACGCTGAGCAGCGGCAGCGGCGCGCCATTTATGAGGAGCTGGACGCCGCCGAGTTGCTTGGGCAGCGGCGTAGCGCCAACGGCGCTGGCGGCAGCGAGCCCGGACCCGCGCAAGGGCAAGATCGAGCCGGGGATGAGCGAGACAAAGCCGGGATAACAGATCGGCGTGGCGGGGATGAGATCGGTAACGGCGCCGGTCGCGACATCGATGGAGACGAGCCGGTTGTCACCGGTTGCCGCGATAGCGGTCTGCCCGTTGCCGGCGAGGATGGCTTCGGTGACGCCCCCAGGAAAGGTTGTCAACTGGTGTTGACCGGTGGCGTCCGGATGAACGGTCCACGCCTCGGTGGCGTGTCCGGGTTGCGGCGGCGCCAGGTACAGCACGCTGGAACCGTCATCGCCGATCGAGGCGTCGAACAGCGGTACCGCCCAATAGGTCGAGGGCGTGCTGGCCAGCAGCAGATCGCGGCCGCTCGCAATCTCGAACGCGCGCAGCTCCGTCTTCTCGCCAGTGAACGCCTCGTAAACTACCCACGCCAGGGCGTCGTTGATGATGGCCCATTTCGCCGGCTCGGCCGTGTGCAGCACCGTTGCAGATTGCGAAGACCACAGCGTCAGCGTCCCCGTCTGCCGGTTGAGGAGCAGCGCGGCGCCGCTGCCGGTGACGGACTGGCGGCCGGAAGCCGGCGGCAGCGGCAACGTGGCGGTTGCACCGCTCTGCAGGTCGTGCAGTTGAATGATATCCGGCTGTGCCGGAATGGGGCAGCAAGTGGTCAGATAATTCAACACGAAGCGGCCGTTTCGGCTGATCTGAGCTTCGCCGGGCAGTGTCTGCGGGGGTTGAGAGCCCACAGTCAGGTAGGAGGTGGCGGTGGAGGGATACTGGATGCAGGCGCTGCCTCCGCCGCAGTTGTTGTAAAGCGTGTACGAGAAAATGGCGCCATCACCGCTCACCTGCGGATTGCCATCCGCATAGGAATGGAAGGGCAGGTCCTCGATAGCCGGCGGCGGAGGAGTGGTCAGCCGCTCGATCGCGCCGTTTGCGACGCGGTAGATCGCATTGGTCGGCGGGAGCTTTTGAGGGATCTCCGCAATCAGCCGGAGATTGGTCGCAAAATAGACCTGCGCCCCGTCCTCCGTCGACGCCAGGTTGAAGAATTGTGCCGGCAATGTGCCAGTGGCAAGCGCCAGCAGCAAAATAGAATTCCCCAGGGCTCGTCCCATAGTTCAATCCTAAGACCCGCCGAGCGCCATTTCCCTTACAGCGCTGTGCTACCGTCTAATTTCATGTCCCTCGAATGGTCCCCCGAGTCGTGGCGCGCGCTGCCGGCGCTGCAGCAGCCGGACTATCCGGATGGCGCCGCGCTCGAGCGCGTGCTCTGCGAACTGCGCCAGCTTCCCCCGCTGGTCACCAGTTGGGAGATTCTCGAGTTGCGGCGGCAGCTTGCGGAGGCGGCGGCGGGCCAGCGGTTTGTGCTGCAGGGCGGGGATTGCGCCGAGCGGCTGGCCGATTGCCGGCCCTCGCGCATCACGAACACGCTCAAGATTCTGGTGCAGATGAGCCTGGTGCTGGTGGTGGGCGCGGCGCGGCCGGTGATCCGCATCGGCCGCTTCGCCGGCCAGTATGCCAAGCCGCGGTCGGCCGGCGAGGAGACGCGCGGCGACGTGACGCTGCCCTCTTACCGCGGCGCCATCATCAACCGCCCCGAATTCACCGCCGAGGCCCGTACGCCCGACCCCCAACTCCTGCTGCGCGGCTACGAGCGGGCCGCGCTCACGTTGAATTTCATCCGCGCGCTGGTCAAAGGCGGCTTCGCCGATCTGCACCACCCCGAATACTTCGATCTCGACTGGGCCAACCATTCGCCCATGGCCGATGAATACCACGCCATGGCGCGCACGGTTTCGGACTCGCTGCGCTTCATGGAAGCCGTGCTCGGAGTGCGGGCCGGCGAGAGCGACCGCATCGACTTCTTCACTTCGCACGAGGCGCTGCACCTCGGCTACGAATCGGCGCAGACGCGCCGCGTGCCCCGCCGTCCCGGTTTCTTCAACCTGACCACGCACTTTCCGTGGGTCGGACTGCGCACCAACGATCCGGCGGGTGCGCACGTGGAGTTCTTGCGCGGTGTCGAAAACCCGATCGGGATCAAGGTCGGGAGCGGCACGACTCGCGAGCAGGTGGCGCGGTGGTTCGACATTCTCGACCCGCAGCGCGCGCCCGGCCGCCTGACGCTCATCCACCGGTTCGGTGTGCGCCGCATCGCGGACGAGCTGCCCCGCCTGATCGAAGCGGTCCGGGCCGAAGGCGGCAACGTTTTGTGGATCTGCGATCCGATGCACGGCAACACGCAGACCACTTCCACCGGTGTCAAGACCCGCAGTTTTGAGGATATCCGCTCGGAAGTCGAGCAGGCTTTCGATATCCACCGCGCCGCGGGGCACAAGCTGGGTGGCGTGCACATCGAGCTGACCGGCGAAAATGTCACCGAGTGCATCGGCGGCGCGCGGGGCCAGAGCGAGGAAGACCTGGCGCGCGCGTATGAATCGGAAGTCGATCCGCGGCTGAATTACGAGCAGTCCCTGGAGCTGGCGTTCCTGATTGCGAGGAAGATGAAGGCCGGATAGGGCTAACCGCCGAGACGCCGAGACGCCGAGGTAGGCGCCGCCGCTTCCCGTCTGATTCCACCGCCAGCCCTTGCGGCCGTGGCGTTCCTCTGCATCCTGGCGGCCAGGAACCCGGCGCGATTTCGCGGGAAATTGTGCGATCTCCGCGAAAATCCCCCTTGCCCGAGGTGCTATACTCTTGGCGCGGTTCTCCGCCGTTCTCTATGGATCTACTCACCCGAAGGGGGTGGACTCTTGCTCGATTTACTACTGGTTCGCGCCATTTTTGTACTCATTGTCGCCATTTCCACTTATGCGCTTCACCCGTTCGGCGCCAGTCCGATTGCGGCTGCAGGGGCCGGCCTGCTGCTGGGTATAGGCATCATATTTTTTGAAATCCGTCTGGAACAGGTCAGCCTGAAGCGTCTCATCGGCGCGGCCGTCGGCTCGGTCCTCGGGATCTTCGGGGCCTTCCTGATGTCGCTGGTGCTCGATCGCGCCGTCAAGGAGCAGCCGTTCCTGCAGATCGGCCTGCTGCTGCTGATGACGTACGTCGGCCTCATCGTCGGCGCGAAGAAGGGCGACATGCTGAATCTCGCGGCGCTGGGCGGCATCTTCGGGGGCGAAAAATCGTCGAAGAAGACGTTCAAGATCCTGGATACGAGCGTCATCATCGACGGCCGCATCGCCGATATCGCCGAAACCGGCTTCCTCGACGGCGTTCTGGTGATTCCGCAGTTCGTCCTGCGCGAGCTGCAGCTCGTCGCCGATTCGGCCGATTCCATGAAGCGCAACCGCGGCCGCCGCGGGCTCGACATTTTGCAGCGCATCCAGAAGATGGCGCACCTCAATGTGCAGATCGTCGAGGACGATTTCCCCCACGTCCGCGACGTCGACATGAAGCTGATCGAGCTGGCCAAGGTCTACGACTGCAAGGTGGTCACGAACGATTTCAACCTCAATAAAGTCGCGCAGCTCCACGGCGTCGAGGTGCTGAACATCAACGAGCTGGCGAATTCGCTGAAGCCCATTGTCCTGCCGGGCGAGACCATGCGGGTGTTCATTCTCAAGGAGGGCAAGGAGTACGGCCAGGGCGTGGCCTACCTCGACGACGGCACCATGGTGGTGGTGGACAACGCCAAGAAGATGATCTCGAAGACCATCGACATCTCCGTCACCAGCGTGCTCCAGACGACCGCCGGCAAGATGATTTTCGGCAAGTACGATGAGCGGATGCACGCCGTGGCCGGGGCGGAAAAGCACGAGCGGCCGCCGCGCCGGAGTGAGCCGCAATCCGCTGCGCCGGTCTCCAGTGTCAGCGGGGAGAAAACCACGATAGAATCGTAGATCAATGCGTATCGCCGTCATATTGCCTGCCGCCGGCCTCGGGACCCGCATGGGGAAGGGCTCCGCGGAAAAGGCCGGCACCAGCCGCAAGCAGTTCATGCTGCTCGAGGGCTCGCCGATCCTGATCCACACGGTGCGCAAATTTGCCGCCTCGGACCGCGTGGCGGAAATCGTGGTCGCGGTGCGGCCGGAAGACCGCGACTGGGTGAGCGCCATTCTGGCGAGCGAATTCCCGTCCGGCAAGGTGCGGGTGGTGGAGGGCGGCGACAGCCGGCAGGAATCGGTCGAGAACGCGCTGGCTTCGCTGCGTCCCGATACCGATCTGGTGGCGGTGCACGATGCGGTGCGGCCGTTCATCGACCTGGAGACGATTCACAAGGTTTTCGACGAGGCGGCGCAATATGGCGCTGCGATCGTCGGCGTGCCCGCGATCGACACTGTCAAGCAGGTGAGCCGCGGCACGGAGCACGTGCGCGTCCGCGCCACGCTGCCGCGCGAGAAGCTGATCATGGCGCAGACGCCGCAGGTCTTCCGTTATGACCTGCTGGTCCACGCGTTTCAGGCGGCACGGGCCGATGGCTTCAGCGGCACCGATGAATCGAGCCTGGTGGAGCGGCTGGACGTCGAGGTGAGCGTCGTGCCCGGCAGCGACCGGAATATCAAGATCACCACGCCGGGCGATATGGAACTGGCCCACCTCTTCCTGCGCGAGCAGACCGCCCGGGAAGCCCGCTAGTGAGCGAAATCCGAACCGGTCTGGGCTGGGACGTGCACCGCACCACCGCTGGCCGGCCCCTCATTCTGGGCGGCGTGACCGTGTCCGCCGATTTCGGCCTGGAGGGCCACTCCGATGCCGACGTGCTGGCGCACGCCATCACCGACGCGCTGCTGGGCGCGGCCGCGTTGGGCGATATCGGCATGCATTTCCCCGATTCCGACCCGCGCTGGAAGGGCTGCGACAGCCTGGTTTTTCTGCGCCACGCGCGCAGCCTCGTCGAGGAGCGCGGCTGGCGGATCGTGAACGTCGATTCGACGGTGATTCTCGAGCGGCCCAAGCTGAAGGATTACCGTGCGGCGATCCGGGAGAAGCTGGCGGAAGCGCTGGGGCTGGAGCCGGATCGCGTTTCGGTCAAGTTCAAGACCGCGGAGAAAGTGGGGCCGGTCGGCGAGGGGCGGTCGGCGGAAGCGCAAGCAGTGGTGACCCTCGCCAAACCCGCGAAATCCTAGTGCTCGTGTTGCGAACCGCCGTCCGACGCTGATACGGCCTGCAACGCGGCGCGCTCGCAAGCCTGCTCCAACCGCTGGCGATAGCCCTGCAGCCACGCTTCGAATGCCGGGGATGCATGAGTGATTGCCTGGTCTTTCACGGGCGCTGTCGCCGCCTGGCCGCGAGAAACGTTCTGCTGCGCCTGGTTTCCGCCGATGATCCCCATGAAAGTCCTGAGCATATCGCGTTCTCCTGCGGCTCGGACATGGCACGCACGGGACCAAACGGTAATCCTTTGATTCAACGCTGGTTAGTCAGGATTTCGCAGATTCCGGAGCGGTGGAAAACCACCTGCCGCGGTGGATTTCGGCCGGTGCTCTCCGGGCTGGCTGCCCGTCGGGTATCCTAGAGACATCGCCAGGCTGGATCGCTCCGCCGGGAGGCCGCAATGTCCGAGGGAACGGCCGCAGAACCAATCCGCAACGCCGCGCTGCTGTGCCGCGCCGGGGTGCGGGCCGGAGCGCGGTTTCCGCTGTGTCCCGAACGGACCCGCATCGGCCGGGCCCCCGATAACGACGCCGTCATCGACGGTCCCGACGCCGGCACCGTTTCCCTGTATCATTGCGAGATCCTGCGCTCGGCGGAGGGCTTCCGCGTCCGCGATTGTAACAGCACCAACGGGACGTGGCTCGATGGCGAGCGCATCACGGACGCGCCGCTCGGCCCGGACGCGGTTCTGCGCCTCGGGCAGCAGGGTCCCGAGTTCGCACTGGTACTGAACGAAGCGGCGCCCGAACCCCTGGATCGCACGATCGAAATCGGCACGCTCGAAGTTCCGGCCGCGGCCGTCGCGGCGGCGCCATCCGGTTCCGATACCCACGAGGAAATGCTCTCGGCCGCCGTCGACCAGGCTCGCCGCATGCGCGCCCGAGGCCTTGCGGGCCAGACCATGACGATCATGCGGGACGTCCTCGAGCAGGCGCTGCGGCAGACGCGCCGCCGTCACCGCATCGTCGCCTGGGCGCTGCTCGGCGCGCTGGTGAGCGTCTCCGGCGCGGGGGCATGGCGGATCCTGGCCATGGATCGCGACAAGCGCGCCATCGACGCCCACTTGCGGGAGCTCGAAGCGGAGCTGCAGAAGGTGCACCAGGCATCCGAGCGGGAGCAGTTACTTTCCCGCCTCAACGGCTACCAGGAGCAGGCGGAAATGATCCAGCACAGCCTGCTGTACCGCATCGGGCCGCATCCCGAGGGCGATTTCGTCACCAGCGAGCTGCGCGCCGTGATGCAGGAATTCGGCGCGGAGACCTACAGCCTGCCGCCGGATTTTGTGGAGCGGGTGCATTACTACATCGATCAGGATTGCGGCCCGGAGCGCCCGAAGGTCGCGCGCGCGCTCGCCGATGAAGCGAGCCGCCTGAAGACGATCCGCCGCATTCTGGAGCAGGCGCGAATGCCGGCCGATCTCGCGTATATTCCGATTGTCGAGAGCGCGCTGGCCGAAGATGCCGAGAGCGGCGCCGGCGCGGTGGGCCCCTGGCAGATGACCGCGCCGACCGCGCGGGCTTACGGCTTGCGCGTCGACGGCGAGACGGACGAGCGCAAGGACCTGGTCAAGTCGACCGGCGCGAGCTGCCGGTATTTGAAGGATCTGATCCTCGATTTCGGCGCGGGCAGCTCGGTGATGCTGGCGCTGGCCGCTTATAACAGCGGCGCCGCGAAGGTGAAGCAGGCGGTCAGCCGCACCGTGCTCGACCCCATCCAGCAGCGCAACTTCTGGTACCTGTACCGGACGCGGGCCCTGCCAGCCGAGACCAGGGAATACGTCCCCAAGGTATTCGCGGCCATCTTGATCGGGCGCAATCCGCGGCACTTCGGGTTTTGAGGCGCCGGGATCGCGCGCGGCGCAAGGGCACGCATGCTCTCCGCCGGGGCGGCGCTCGTCAGCCGAGCAGTCCGGGTTGGCGATTCCTCAGTTCGCTTTCGGCAGGCACAGCCGGCGCGCCGCGCGGCGGGCCTTGAGGCGCTCGTTGGCTTTTTTCTGTTTCTCGGCCGAAACAACGGTCTGACATGCGTCGCAGCGCTTGCGGATCCGCGACCGGGTGACGAACTCCGCGCCGCACCGGCGGCATTTTTTCGACATCGTCTCCTCCAGCGGGAGGATGCCAGGCTTCTTGGGCAACAGATGGGAATAGTGGAAATCGCAATGATTCATGTCAGTAACCTTGCGTATTCGCCGTTTCGCGCCGGATTCCCCACGGGTACCGAGTGGAGTGCACGGGGAGACTCCGGGTACTTCCAATCCCGACAGGCCCGGCAGGGCACGCAGACCCGGCGGCGTATCGGGATTCTTGTTGCAGATCCAAAACCCCTGGATCACCACACAGTTCCTGCACGGCGGACGAGCGGATGCGGACGGCGGCGGGGCCGTTGCGAAGAACTGTCATGATCTTAACGTTGCCTTGCACGCGACGAACCGAACTCAAGCGGCATTCGGAGACGCCGGACGGTAGACGTCTTCGGCGTCCAGCAGTTCCCACCTCAGATGATTGATATAAAAGGTGAGGAGCGCCTCCGGATACTGCCCCCGGAAGGTGTCGGTCACGCGCGCTTCCCAGCCTTCCGTGAAGTAAGGCTTGGGATCCATATTCTTCTCGAAAAACCCGTTTTCGTGCGGAACGCCGAGCGAATCGAGGATCGCCGAAATCATATCCAGGTGCGAGACCAGGATACACTGCGCCAGGTCCTTGGCGAAGTCCTCATCGCCCGATTGGATGCGCTCCCAGAATCTGGGGACCGATTTGCGAAGGATCTCGGTATTCACCTTGTGGAGATGGGCCCTCACCTTGAACCCTTCGTAAATCTGAAAGGTTCGCAGCTTGCCAATCGATATGCTGCGGATGAGCTGCCCGAATGCCTCCTGTCCCAGACCCTGATACACGTCCGAAATCCGCATAAAGAGTAAGATTATCACGGTCCGGCGCTCTGCGGACGTGGGTGTCCGGATTTCCGGTCCCAGCCGCGGGCCCCCCAAACGCGGGGGCGGGCGGCGGCGCAGCGGCGGCTATCTCTCCGGCAGTTCCGTCACCGGCCCGTTCACGTCTTCGATGCGCAGCAGGAACCGCTTGCGTGCGTCGATCCGCGCCACAGGTGCGTCGAAACGCGCCGCCACCATCCGGTCCTCGGTGGCGTTGTGCGGGATTTTGTCCTTCGTGGCCAGCGGGCCATTGAATCTTTGCCCGAGCAGCGGCAAGCCTTCGAACAGCCGCGCCGTATCGGCGGCGGAAACCGTCGCGCCCTCGTACTGCTTGCCGTCCTTATCCTCCATGACCACGGTCACATTGCCGACCACGAAAGCCTCGTCGCCCGGGTTGTGCACCCGGAAATCGAGCACCGCGACGGAGCTGTTCTCGTCGAGCGGCGCCGTGCGGACCTTGACGATGCCGCCCGTGAGCCCGATCCGCTCGCCACGGTTGCTGTACAGAATGGCCGCCAGCAGGACGGCCACCGCGGCGACGCCCACCAGAAAGGCGGTCAGGGACGTTTTCGACATTTAGAGCTCACCGAGGATGCGCATGATCTCTTCCATGGAAGTGTGGGCGGCGGCGATCAGGGTGCCGTCGAAAATGTGGGTTTCGAGGCCGATCTCGCCCTTGTAGCCGTCCTTTTCGAGCGCCTGCATGATGGCCTTCCAGTCTTCCTTTTCCGGGCTGGAAGGCATGACGCCCTTGCCCTTCACCTGCACGTTGAGGATGCGCTTTTTGGGCAGCAGCGAGTAGCCGTCCGGGTAGGAGGTTTCCTTGCCGTAGGCGTTGTGCGGGTCCCAGTTGCAGCCGACCCACTTGGATGGAATGCGCTTCAGAATTTCGGCCAGCTCGGCCGATGTGCCCACGTTCTGCGAGCCCTCGTTTTCGATGAGCAGGTAGACCTTCTCCTTTTCGGCGGTGAGGGCCATCTCGCCGATGGTCTCGGCGATCCGGCCGTAGAGCGACGGCGGGTCCGCAAGCCGGCTGCCGGTGAAGACGCGGACTTTATCGCAGCCCATGATCTGCGCGCAGCGGACGGCTTTGTGAAGATCTTCCATGCGCCGGTCCCAGCGGGCCTGCTCGGCGGCCAGGCGTTTGGCGCGCGCTTCCGGCGTCTCCGGACGCCGCCGCGGAGGCTCCGTGCCGGGCCAGGCGAACTTGAGCAGACTCGTGTTGACGAACGAGACCTTCAGTCCCTCGCGCTCGAAGCGCACGGCATCCGCCTTGATTTCGGCTTCGGGCAGCATGAAATATTCGGTCCGGTTGCCGGGCGGATTACGGATTTCGACGTGCGTGAGCCCGTATTGGTGCGCGAAGGCGATGGATTCCTCGGTCGATTTGCCGATCTCATCCGTGATGGCGCTGATGCGCGACTTATCGAAGCGCCCGCGGGCGTGGAGGGGCAGCGCGCAGGCGGCGGCCGCGGCCGCCAGCAGATCGCGTCGTGTCATAGGAGGATTGTAGCGCGCGGGCGGGCCGCTACCGCTCTTCGTCTTGTGATCCCTGCGAGCCTGCCGGGCGCCGGGCGAGTGGAGGGTCCTTCCTGGTGCGAAAAGCGGACATAAACGAGTTTCTCCGTTGAAAGTTAGCGACCCTCAGCACTCATAGACTACGCGACCGCGGTCTTGTCAAGAATTTTGTGTAAACGTCGTCTCCGGGCTAGGTAAGATCCGGCTTGTCGAATGCCGATACTTCTCTGGTTCTGTCTTCTTTCCCCGAATTCCATGCTGCGGCGTCGCCCTGGCCGGAGCTTCGTCCTGCGAGGCCGTAGGCCGAGCGTTTAGGGCGAAGCGGAGGGCAGGGCGACGCCGCAGCATCGCCGTGCCGATCCGTCCTCCAACGGGTTCGAAAATCATGCCAGCACTCCGCGCGGTAGCCGGTCCTCGTAGAGAATCGTCCTGCACCGGTTCTGTTCTCCATTCTGACGGAGAACAAACGTTTACACAAAATGTTTTATACCCTCAGAGGATGCCATTTCTTCTTTAGCCGCGATCACTGCCGACATTGTACGTTGTGGCGTTGCCGGGAGAAAGCCGGGGAACCCGGCTACGATTCCTCTTCTGCCTCAGCTTCCAGGTCCAGCTCAGCGAGCAGTTCGGCCGCCTCTGGCCCCTTCAGCTTGGCCGCCGGATGCGTCTCCTGGTAGACATGCTTCAGCAGGTTGATCGACACGCGGGTGTAGATCTACGTCGTCGATAGGGAGGCGTGGCCGAGCATCTCCTGGATCACGCGGATGTCGGCTCCGTTCTCCGGTTTCGCCGGCAGGGAAGCCCGCTGCTGCAACAACGGGCCTCCCGCACTAGCTCCCCGAAAGTTATCGCTCGGAACGTTCATCGCTGGCCACACCGAGCTACACCTCTCCCGAATCGCTAGGGACCATGGCGGGGAACGGATTTGGTGTTGGTAGCACGTCAAGATGTCCGGTTTAAGTAGCAAGTGAAGTGTCCGGTTGCTTTCGGCTGCTACACTCGAATCACCTGGGCGGGGGATAGGGCTCTCCAGGGATGGAACCCGAGCATCGACCC
>Ga0209062_1002710_pt1 | contig 22602 bp, 21 predicted proteins | sample Coa_R2_2_FD_187158 | JGI IMG/M metagenome (GOLD analysis project Ga0209062, IMG submission 187158) | Surface soil microbial communities from Centralia Pennsylvania, which are recovering from an underground coalmine fire - Coalmine... | ecosystem: Environmental > Terrestrial > Soil > Unclassified...
CGCCAAGGTCGTGCCGCTCACCTCCGCCCGCCGCAAGAAGGCATCGGAGAATGCCGTGCCGATCCGCGGCCTCATTCCCGGCATGGCGCTGCATTTCGCGGGATGCTGCCATCCCTTGCCGGGCGACCGCATCGTCGGCATCGTCACGACGGGAAAGGGCGTCACGATTCACACAATCGATTGCGATGCGCTCGCCAATTTCGCCGATGCGCCGGAGCGCTGGCTCGATGTCGCCTGGAACAGCAAGGGCGAGGGGGAGGTCGGCCATGTCGGCCGCATCCATGTGACGCTCGGCAACGAGCCGGGCAGCCTGGGAAGCCTGACCACCGTCATCGGCAAGCATGGCGGCAATATCACCAATCTGAAGATCACCAACCGGTCGGCGGATTTCTTCGAGATCCTCGTCGATATCGAGGTGGCGGATGTGCGTCACCTCACCAACATCATCGCCGCGTTGCGGGCGACGCCGGCGATCAATTCCGTCGAGCGGGCGCGCGGGTGAGGTTGCGAGGAGACGATCGATGAGCGCCGGCCTGCGTCCCCTCCGTCTCGGCGTCAACATCGACCATGTCGCCACCGTCCGAAATGCCCGGGGCGGACGCCATCCCGATCCCCTCCGTGCCGCCCAGCTCGCGGCCGAAGCCGGCGCCGACGGCATCACCGCTCATCTGCGCGAAGATCGCCGGCATATCAGGGATGACGATATCGAGCGGCTTGTCCGCGACATCAAGCTGCCGCTCAACCTGGAGATGGCGGCAACCGACGAGATGGTGAAGATCGCCTTGCGGCACAAGCCGCGCGCCGCTTGTCTCGTGCCGGAAAAGCGGAATGAGGTCACGACCGAAGGCGGGCTCGACGTCGTCCAGGGACGCGCCCATCTCGCACCGGTCATCGCCGCGCTCGGCAGCGTCGGCATCCGCGTCTCCTTGTTCATCGACCCGGAGAAGCGGCAACTCGATGCGGCACGAGCCTTGAATGCGCCCGTCGTCGAACTGCATACCGGCGCCTATTGCGACGCCTCGGGTGCGGAGCGGCAGCGCGAGCTCGAGCGGCTTATCGCCGCTGCGGCCCAGGCCGAAGCGATCGGTTTGGAATGCCATGCCGGGCATGGGCTGAGCTACGACACCGTCGGTCCCGTCGCGGCGATTCCCGAGATCGTCGAGCTCAATATCGGCCATTTCCTTGTCGGCGACGCGATCTTCCTCGGTCTTGGCGAGGCCGTCCGGCGGATGCGTGCGGCCATGGACGAGGCGCGCGCCGATCGGGGCGGGGCGAGGATTTCCCGATGATTCTGGGCGTCGGCAGCGATCTCATCGACATCCGCCGCATCGAGCAGACCATCGCCCGCTTCGGCGATCGGTTCCTCGATCGCATCTTCACCGCGGCGGAACGCGCACGCTCCGATGGGCGCGCCAACCGCGCGGCGAGCTACGCCAAACGCTACGCCGCCAAGGAGGCTTGCGCCAAGGCGCTGGGCACGGGATTTCGCAAGGGCGTTTTTTGGCGTGATCTCGGTGTCGAGAACCTGCCATCGGGACGGCCCACGCTGGTGCTCACCGGAGGCGCGCTCGAGCATTTGCGTGCCATGACGCCGCCGGGAATGAGCGCCCGCATCGACCTGACGCTGACCGACGAGCTGCCGTTGGCTCAGGCTTTCGTTATCATCACCGCGGTGCCGGGGCCAACCGACGATCTCAGGCGGCGCCCTTGACTTCGGCCGGCGAGCCTCGCTTAATCGTGGCCTGTCCTGGCTCGTCCTCTCCGGAAAATCACGTCATTTCAGCGCGATAGCGAGCTTCCTTAATGAAGAACAAGGCCTCCGGCGGAATCGCCGAGACGATCAAGACGCTCGTCTATGCCGTCGTGATCGCGGTTTTCATCCGCACCTTCTTCTACGAGCCCTTCAACATTCCCTCGGGATCGATGATTCCGACCTTGCTGGTCGGAGACTATCTCTTCGTCTCGAAATTCTCCTACGGCTACAGCCGCTATTCGATGTTCGGCATACCGCTGTTCTCCGGCCGCATCTTCTTCACGCCGCCACGGCGCGGCGATGTCGCCGTCTTCAAGCTGCCGAGAGATCCGTCGGTCGATTACATCAAGCGCGTCATCGGCCTGCCCGGCGATCACATCCAGGTGAAAGAGGGCATTCTCTATATCAATGACAAGCCGGTGAAGCTCGAGCGCACCGACGAATGCAACGATCCCGATGACCCGCGCTCGGCGAGCTATCAGCGCTATTGGGAGACGCTTCCCAACGGCGTGCGCCATTGCATCATCCTGCGTGCCGAGGGCAAGGGCGAGGTCGAGAATACCGGGGTGTTCGTCGTCGCGCCGAACAGCTATTTCATGATGGGCGACAACCGCGACAACTCGGCCGACAGCCGCGTTGCCGATAGCGGCGTCGGCAATGTGCCGGCCGAGAATCTCGTCGGCCGCGCCGAGTTCCTCTTTTTCTCGACCAACGGCTATGCCCATTGGTGGGAGGTCTGGAATTGGCCCTTCACCATCCGCTACGACCGGCTGTTCAAGGCGATCCATTGACGACGAAGGAGGCGGCGGACACGCCGGTGCCATTGCTCGACGTTCTCGGCCATCGTTTCGAGCGGCCGGAGTTGTTGAGCGAGGCGCTGACGCATCCCAGCGCCCGCGCCAAGCGTGGCGCCAACCGCCGCGGCTATGAACGCCTGGAATTTCTCGGCGATCGCGTGCTCGGACTCATCATCGCCGAATTGCTGTGGCGGCGGTTTCCCGAGGAAGCCGAGGGCGCGCTGACGCAGCGGCATACGAGCCTCGTGCGACGCGAGAGCCTGACCAAGGTCGCCAAGGCGGTCGGTCTCGGCGATCACATCGTGCTCTCCGCCGGCGAAGCGGCGGCCGGCGCCCGCGCCAATCCCAGCGTGCTCGCCGATGTCTGCGAGGCGATCATCGCCGCGCTCTATCTCGACGGCGGATTGCCGGCGGCTGCGCGCTTCGTCGAACGCTGGTGGGAGCCGGCGCTCACCAAGCTCGGCGCGCCGCCGCGCGACCCCAAGACGAGCTTGCAGGAATGGGCGCAGGCGCGCGGTCGGCCGCTCCCCGTCTACCGCACGGTCGCGGCGGAAGGACCGGCGCATCGCCGCACCTTTACCGTGACGGTCAGCGTCGATGGCTTGCCGCCAGCAACCGCCAGCGGCTCGTCGAAGCGCGCGGCCGAGGCGGCGGCGGCGGCGGCGGCGCTCGCGACCATTGGTGCCGCCACGTGAATGACGCGGCCGAGTGGCGCTGCGGCTACGTAGCGTTGGTCGGCGCCCCCAATGCCGGCAAATCGACGCTGCTCAATCAGCTCGTCGGCGCCAAGGTCTCGATCGTCTCGCCCAAGGTTCAGACGACGCGGTCCCGTGTCTTGGGCATCGCGATCGCGGGCGCGGCACAAATCATCTTCGTCGATACGCCCGGCATCTTCGCGCCGCGGCGGCGGCTCGAGCGCGCAATGGTCGCAGCCGCCTGGGCCGGCGCGGAAGATGCCGATATCGTCGTATTGCTGATCGATGCCGAGCGGGGGATCGACGGTGACACGCAACACATCATCGATGGTCTGAAGGAAGCCGGGCGGCGGGCGGTTCTGGCGCTCAACAAGATCGATCTCGTCGCGCGCGACTCGCTGCTGCCCTTGGCGGCGCGTTTGTCGAAAGCGGGCGTCTTCGATCCCGTCTTCATGATCTCCAGCCTGACGGGCGATGGCGTCGCCGATCTCAAGACCTATCTTGCCGGCGCGCTGGCGCCCGGCCCTTGGCTCTTCCCGGAGGACCAGCTCACCGATCTGCCGCAGCGTCTGCTCGCGGCCGAGATTACCCGCGAGCAGATCTTTCTCCAGCTCCATCAGGAATTGCCTTATGCCGCTCTGGTCGAAACCGAAAGCTGGGAAGAGCTCAAGGACGGCAGCGTGAAGATCTCGCAGACGATCCATGTGCAGCGCGATAGCCAGAAGGCCATCGTGCTCGGCAAGGGCGGCCAGCGCATCAAGAAGATCGGCGCCCTGGCGCGCGCCGAGCTGCAAGGAATGCTCGACCGCCGCGTCCATCTCTTCCTGTTCGTGCGGGTGACGGAGAACTGGACCGAGGACCGCGAGCGCTATCGCGACATGGGGCTGGAGTTCGAAAGCTGACTATATAAAGCCGATGCAGTGGAGCGATGAAGGGATCGTCCTGTCGGGGCGCCGCCATGGCGAGCATGGGCTGGTGGCGCAGATCCTCACGCGCGCCCATGGCCGCCATGCCGGATTGGTGCGCGGCGGGCAGGGACCCAAGCTGCGCACGGTCTACCAAGCAGGCAATCGGCTGGCGGTCACCTGGCGGGCGCGGCTCGCCGAGCATCTCGGTCTCTTGTCCGGCGAGCTGCTGCACGGTCACGCGGCGCGCTTCATGAGCGATCCCGCGCGGCTTGCCTGTCTCGTCGCCGCCTGCGCCATGGCCGAGGCGGCGTTGCCGGAGCGCGAGCTCCATCCGCGCGCTTACGACGGGCTCTGCGTGCTGCTCGACGCGCTCGACAATGATACAGGTTGGGCCGTGGGATATGTCGAATGGGAGCTGACGCTGTTGGCCGAGCTCGGCTTCGGGCTCGATCTCACGCGCTGCGCTGCGACCGGAGAGACGGACGCGCTGATCTTCGTCTCGCCCAAATCGGGCCAGGCGGTGTCGGCGCGGGCGGGCGAGCCCTATCGCGACCGGCTCCTGCGCCTCCCGGGCTTTCTCCTGCCCGAGAGGAGCGGCGATGCGCCGCAGCCGCAAGATGTCATCGATGGGCTTGCGCTCACCGGCTATTTTCTCGAGCATCGCGTCTTCGACGCGCATGATCGGAAGGTTCCCCTTGCGCGTTCTCGTTTTGTTGACCAATTGCAGCGCATGGCTACAATATCTCGTGGTCACGGGTAGAGCTTGACCCCACTGGCCCTCGCCGCCTCTTGCTCGTCATTCCCGCGAAAGCGGGAATCCAGCGGCTTCCTGGACCCCGCTCCCCGCCTGCGCGGGACAAGCTTCGCGGGGCTGACGGTCAAGGTGGCGGACGCGGCCGAGACGGCTCTCCTGTTCAACATTGCGTCTCTCCTTTGATCGGAAGGTCATGAGCAAAGTTGCTGTCATCGGCGATGTCCGCCCCGTTGATTTCGCGGAAGCCCTCGGCGAGCGCTATCTCTCCTATGCGCTCTCCACCATCGTCTCGCGTTCGCTGCCCGATGTGCGCGACGGCTTGAAGCCCGTTCATCGCCGGCTCCTCTATGCGATGCGCGAGCTCAAGCTCGATCCCAAATCGGGCTATAAGAAATGCGCGCGCGTGGTGGGCGATGTCATCGGCAAGTTCCACCCGCATGGCGAGGTCGCGGTCTATGAAGCGCTGGTGCGGCTCGCGCAGGATTTCGCGCAGCGCTACCCGCTGATCGATGGGCAGGGGAATTTCGGCAATATCGACGGCGACAACGCCGCGGCGCAACGCTACACCGAAAGCCGCCTGACCGAGGTTGCCGAAGCCCTCCTTGCCGGCATCGACGAGGACACGGTCGATTTCCGCCCGACCTATGACGGCGACAATCAGGAGCCGGTCGTCCTTCCTGCGCGCTTTCCGAACCTCCTCGCCAACGGGGCGAGCGGGATCGCCGTCGGCATGGCGACCAGCATTCCGCCGCACAATGTCGGCGAGCTCTGCGACGCGCTCGCCTTCCTGGTGAAGCGCCCGCGCTCAACGGTCGAGGAGCTGTTGGAGCTCATTCCCGGCCCCGATTTTCCCACCGGCGGCGTTCTGGTCGAGGCGCGCGAGGCCGTCCAGCAAGCCTATGCCACGGGACGCGGCAGCTTTCGTCTCCGCGCGCGTTGGCAGCGCGAGCCGCTGAGCCATGGTCTCTACCAGGTCGTGGTCACCGAGATTCCCTATCAGGTGCCGAAGTCGCGGCTGATCGAGAAGATCGCGGCGCTGCTCGAGGAACGGAAGCTCCCGCTGCTTGCCGATGTGCGCGACGAATCGACCGACAAGGTGCGGCTCGTGCTGGAGCCCAAGACGCGCAATGTCGATCCCGCGGTGCTGATGGAATCGCTTTTCCGCGCGACCGAGCTCGAGACGCGGGTGCCGCTCAACCTCAATGTGCTCGACGCGCAGGGCGTGCCGCGCGTGATGAATTTGAAGGAGGCGCTCCAGGCGTTCCTCGATCATCGCCGCGTCGTCTTGCAGCGCCGGACGCGGTTCCGCCTCGCGGAGATTGCGCGGCGCAGCGAGATCCTGCGCGGGCAGATGATCGTCTATCTCAATATCGACGAGGTCATCCGCATCATCCGCGAGCATGACGACGCCAAAGAGCGGATGATGAAGCGCTGGAAGCTCAGCGAGGTGCAGGTCGAAGCGATCCTCAACATGCGCCTGCGCGCCTTGCGCAAGCTCGAGGAGATCGCGATCCGCAAGGAGCTCGACGCGCTGGGCGCCGAGGAAGCCGAGCTCAGGCTTCTGCTCGACGAGGAGAAGCGGCAATGGAAGGCGATCGGCGCCGAGCTCGCCGAGATCCGCAAGGCGTTCGGCGGCGGTCCCCTCGGCAAGCGCCGCACCGAGATCGGCGCGCCGCCCGCCGCCATTCAAGTGCCCGTCGAAGCGCTGGTCGAACGCGAGCCGGTGACGGTGCTCTGCTCCGCCAAGGGCTGGATCCGCACGGTCAAGGGGCACAACGTGCCGCTCGCCGAGATCAAATACAAGGAGGGCGACGAGGCGCGCTTTGCCGTCCAGGCCTCGACCACCGACAAGCTCATGATCTTCGCGACCAACGGCCGCTTCTACACGCTCCCCGTCGAGAAGCTGCCGGGCGGGCGCGGCCATGGCGAGCCGCTCCGGCTGATGATCGATCTCGGCAACGAGCATGATGTCGTGGCGCTCTTTCCCTTCGCGCCCGGCGCCAAGCTGCTGCTGGCCTCGAGCGATGGGCGCGGCTTCATCGTGCCGGCGGAGGAAGCGCTGAGCCAGACGCGCAACGGCAAGGCGGTGATGGCGCTCGGCGATGGCGCTCTCGCCAAGGTCTGCGCGCCCGTCGACGGCGACACGGTCGCGGTGGTGGGCGACAATCGCAAGCTGCTGCTCTTCCCCGTCACCGAAGTGCCGGAGATGGCGAAGGGCCGCGGCGTCATCCTCCAGCGCTATCACGAGGGCGGGCTCTCCGACGCCAAGGTCTTCACGCGCAAGGAGGGGCTCACCTGGAAGCTCGGCGAGAACCGCACGCGGACCGAGACCGAACTGCGCGGCTGGATCGCGGCGCGCGCGACCAGCGGCCGGATCGTGCCGTCGGGCTTCGCCAAGAGCAATCGCTTCGGCTGAGGCAGACGCGATGAGCGAGCCCGTCATTCTCGACACCAAGGGCATGCGCTGCCCGCTCCCGGTCCTCAAGGCGCGCAAGGCGATGCGCGACGTGCCCGAAGGCGGCGTGCTGCGCGTCCTCGCCACCGATCCCGGCGCGGTCAAGGATTTCGAGCATTTCTGCCAGACCACCGGGCATCAGCTCCTCGATTGGCGCGAGGAGAGCGGCACGCTGATCTTCGAGATTCGCAAGGTGGCGTGACGCGCTTCTACTGCCCGTCCGGCAAGGCCATGCCGGCTGCGCGATAGAAACGCGCGGCGCCGGGATGAAGCGGGATGGCGACGCCGTCGAGGGCGTTGGCGAGACGGATGCGCCGGCCCACGGGATGCGCCGCTTCGAGGAGCCGCTTCGTCGTATCGCTCCACAGCGCCTTGGTTATGGCGTAGACGAGCCCGGCATCGACGTCGTCGCGCACGATCCACAGCGCGACGGTGCTGAGCGTAAGGGTATCGTCATCCATCCCGGGATAGCTGCCGCCGGGAATGACGTCGGTGCTGAAGAAAGGATATTTATGCCTCAGGCGCTCGCCCACCTCGTGCGGCACCGGCAGCAACCGGGTCGGCACCATCGCGGCGATGTCGGTGATGGCGGGCACGGGATAGCCGCCGACGAGGAAGAACGCGTCGATCCGTCCTTGCGCCAAGCCATCGGCGGCCTCGGAAAGGCGGAGATATTCGGCCTTCAGTTCGCATTCGCTGATCCCGGCGGCGTCCAGCACCAGGCGCGCATCGGCGAGCGTTCCCGATTCCGGTTCGCCCAACGCGACGCGCTTGCCCTTGAGATCGTGCAGGGTCTTGATCGGGCTTTCGGCGCGAACGACGATATGGACATCTTCCGCATAGAGGCCGGCGATCGCCCGCAGCTTTCGCAGCGGCTCGTGACCCCTGAGGAGCGCGATGCCGGCAGTTGCGCGCGCCGATCCATCCCTGGCCGTCCCGCAGTGCCGTGACACGACGCTGCCGCTCGAATAGGCCCAATAGGCGATATCGGATTGAGCGAGCGCCGATTCGATCTGACCGGAATCGACCGCCAGGACGTTTTGGATCGACCCTTGGCTCGCCTGAGCGACAGCGACCAGACCCGGCACGCCGCAGCCGCCGCCGCGGTCGCAATCGCGCGAGCCCGGCGTTTTGCTGATGGCGCTCGCCAATACCCCGCCGATCTGGAAATAGGTGCCGGTCGTCGCCGCCGTGCCGATGCGGAAGAACCGCAACTCTTCAAGAGCCCAAGCGCCGAGCGGCGCGCCGAACAACAGCGCCCCGAGCAGGAGCGCTCCGCCGACGACATATCGCCGATCCCACCGGCCGCTCCTGCCGCTCGCGCGGACAGATGGACGGTCCTCAGCCAACACCATGCCCCATCCCTTCCGACGATCGGGGGCCCTCGCCATCCTAGCGGCTTTCGCTCGACATAAAGGAGCCATCCTCCGCTATTGCGCCGATTTTGCCGCAGTGTGGCGCGGTGGCCGCAGCATCCGCCGTTGACAACGGCAGGAGACCGATTCATCTTCCACCGATGACCGCTGGCGCCTCTTTCGCACGACGGCGAAGCCGCTGAGCAACCTTCGGTTGCGTACCGGAAGGGGCGCCCATCCGCCCGCGCCGGAACTCCCGAAAATTCCCGTTCCGACCCTGACTCTGCGGGGTGGTCATGTCATCGATCGTCTTTCCGGTCAGCAAGCATTTCGGCGGCGCGGCGTTTGAGATCGACACCGACAAAACGCGGCTCGACCGTGCGCTCATTCACGGCTTCTTGACCGGGTCTCGCTGGGCCCGCGGCATTCCCTTGCCCTTGGTCGAGCGCGCGATCGAGAATTCCCTCGCCTTCGGCCTTTATCGCGAGGGACGGCAGGTCGGCTTCGCGCGCGTCGTCAGCGATCTCGCGACTTTTGCCTACCTCGCCGACGTGTTCGTGCTGCCGCCGGAACGCGGCCAGGGCCTCGCGCTCTGGCTCGTCCGCACCATTCTGGCGCATCCCGATCTCCAGGGCCTGCGCCGCTGGCTCCTCGGCACGCGGGATGCTCATGGCCTTTACCGCCGCTGCGGCTTCACCGAGCCGTCGCCGCCCTTTGCTTTTCTCGAGCGCCATGACGCGGCGGTCTATGACCGGCCGATTTCCGGGGCAAAGCGGCGGAGGCTGGCCGAGGCGCGTCCATCGTATTAAAAGGGAGCCAATACCGCCGAAGCGGAAGCGATAGGGGAGGGAGGGATGATCGCCACCATCACCATGCCGCGGCTCCTTTATATCGGCGGCGGCGCCGTCGGCGAGATTGCGACGGCCCTCGACAAGGCGGGCGCGCGCCGACCTCTCATCGTCACCGATCGCTTCATGGAGAGCTCAGGCCATTTGGCCAAGGTGACCGACCGTCTCGATCGGGCGGGCATCGCCTGGCACGTCTTTTCCGACACCGTGCCCGACCCGACCACCGATGTCGTCGAGAGCGGCGTGCAGATGCTGAAGACCGGCGATTACGACGCGCTCATCGCGCTTGGCGGCGGCAGCCCGATCGACACGGCGAAGGCGATGTCGGTGCTGGCCGCCAATGGCGGGCGGATGCGCGACTACAAGGTGCCTAACGAGATCCCGAAACCGGGAGTGCCTATCATCGCCATCCCGACCACGGCGGGCACCGGCTCGGAGGTCACGCGCTTCACCGTCATCACCGACAGCGAGCGCGACGAGAAGATGCTCATCATGGGCCTCGCTTGCTGTCCCACCGCGGCCATCGTCGATTATGAGCTGACGCTCAGCATGCCTTGGCGGCTCACCGCCGATACCGGGCTCGACAGCCTCACCCATGCGATCGAGGCCTATGTGAGCCGCAAGGCCAATCCGTTCAGCGACGGCGTCGCGCGCGCGGCCATGGGACTCATCGCTCGGCATATCCGCACCGCCTGCCGCGAGCCCGACAACCGGGCGGCGCGCGAAGCGATGATGCTTGGCGCGACGCAGGCGGGCATGGCCTTCTCCAATGCGAGCGTTTGCCTGGTGCATGGCATGAGCCGGCCGATCGGCGCCTTCTTCCATGTACCGCATGGCCTGTCGAATGCCATGCTGTTGCCGGAGATCACCGCCTTCTCGGCGCCCGCCGCCTTGGCGCGCTATGCCGATTGCGCGCGCGCCATGGGCATCGCCGCCGAAGCGGAGGGCAACCAGGCCGCGGTGGCGCGGCTCTTGGACGAGCTACGCAGGCTCAACAGCGATCTTAAGGTGCCGACCCCCCGGGAATACGGCATCGAGGAGCAGCGCTATACGGAGCTTCTGCCGGTCATGGCGAGCCAGGCCTTGTCCTCGGGGTCGCCGGGCAACAATCCGCGCGTCCCCAGCGCCGACGAGATCGTCGATCTCTACAAGCGCGTCTATGCGTGAATGCCGGCTCAGCTCGCGAGATCGATCTGCACCTCGTCGCCGACGACGCGCACCTTGTAGGATTTGATGTCGCAAGGGATGGGCGGGCCCAGCCCTTTGCCCGTCCTCACATCGAAGCGCCCGGCATGAAGGGGACATTCGATTTCATTGCCGTCGAGCCAGCCATCGGTCAGCATGGCAAAGGCATGGGAGCAGACGTTGTCGGTGGCATAGATCTCGCCATCCACATTGTAGAGGGCGATTTGCTTGTCGCCGACCGAGACCGCTTGCATGTCGCCCTCGCCCAGGGATGAGCGGGAAGCGACGGCTTTCCATTCCTGTTCTTGTGCCATTCTTCGACCGGTGAGCTCGCGAAATTGCGTCGGGCGGGATATTTGCCTGCGTCCGGCGCCTTGGCAAGCTCCCCGACTTCGCACTTGCCAATCAACGGCGAATTGCTAGGAAGGGCGGTCGTCGAACCTTGGTGATGCGGGGCGCCCCGTGCCGATCTTCACGCTGATCAAGCCCAATCTCTACAAGGATTCGGTGACCTTGATGCAGATCGCGCAAGCGATCGAGAAGCGTTCCGGCGTGCGGCGGGCCGCATTGCTGATGGGCACCCCGGCAAACCGGGACATCCTGGCCCAGAGCAGCTTCTACAACCCGCTCCTCGACGCCGCCCATACCGATGATCTCATGATCGTCGTTGAAACCGACGGCGAGACCTCCCAGCCTGTCCTTGCGCGCGAGATCGACCGGATGCTCGAAGGCGAGGGGGCGCGACCGGCGGCCAAATCGGGCATGGCTTTGCCGCGCTCGCTCGCCGCGGCGCGGGCGCGGCAAGCGAGCGCCAATCTCGCCGTGATCTCGGTGCCGGGCGCTTACGCCGCGGCCGAAGCGCTAAAGGCGCTCCGTGCCGGTCTCAACGTGTTCCTGTTCAGCGACAATGTCCCGCTCGCCGAGGAGCGCAGGTTGAAGGCGATAGCCGAGCGCAAGGGGCTCATCGTCATGGGACCCGATTGCGGAACCGCGGTCATCAACGACATTCCGCTGGGCTTCGCCAACAAGGTGAGGTCGGGGAATATCGGGATCGTCGGCGCGTCCGGCACCGGGATGCAGGAGATCATGTGCCAGATCCACCGGCTCGGCGGCGGCATCTCGCAGGCGATCGGCACCGGCGGGCGCGATCTCAGCGAGGAGGTGGGCGGGATCACGACACGCGCGGCGCTCCGATTGCTCGCCGAGGATGCGGCGACGGCGGTCATCGTCGTGGTCGCGAAGTCCCCGTCGCCGACCGTCGGCCGGCGCATCCTGAGCGATGTGCAAGCCGCGGGAAAAGAGGCGATCGTCCTCTTCCTGGGCGCCGAGCACCCGCCCGCGGCGCGGCATCTTCATGGTGTGGGGGATCTCGATGAGGCGGCACGGCTTGCGGTGACGCTGGCGGGCGGCGGGAGCCGAGAACCGGCTCAGATCGATTACGCCGCGGCGGCGCGTCGCGAGCAAGCCCGTCATCGGCCGGAACAGCGCTATCTCCGCGGTCTCTATAGCGGCGGCACCTATGCGCTCGAAGCGCAAATCCTCTGGCGCCGCGCCGGCTACGCCATCCATTCGAATGCGCCGATCGATGGGCGACTGTTGCTTGCCGATAAAGAGGTGAGCCGCGAGCACACCGCGCTCGATCTGGGCGATGACGCCTTCACCGTGGGACGCCCTCATCCGATGATCGATCCGTCCGTGCGCATCGAAAGGCTGTTGCGCGAGGCGGCCGATCCGACGGTCGCGGTGGTGGTGCTCGACATCGTCCTCGGCACTGGCGCCCATGCCGATCCCGCGCAGCCATTGGTGCCGGCGATCGAGGAAGCCAAGCGATTGGCCGCCGCCGAGGGCCGTCATCTGACGGTGATCGCCTGGATCTGCGGCACCGATGCCGATCCCCAGGGTCTCGCGCGGCAGGAGGCGGCGTTCGGGGAGGTTGCGCTGGTCGTTCCGGGGAGCACGGCGGCGGCCCGGCTCGCGGTGCAATGCCTCGGCGGAGGATGAATCCCATGTCGATCGTGACGGAGAAGCTCGCGGCGATAAATCTCGGTCTTGGCACCTTCGCCGACGCCCTGCGGCGCGCCGGCGCCGAGGTCGAAGAGATCGACTGGCGCCCGCCCGGCGATGGCGATCCGCGCCTTGCCGCGCTGCTTGCCGAATTGACGAGCGATGACAGCGAGCCGGATGGCCCAGGAAGCCGCATCGATCGCGGGAATGGCGAGGCGGTCTCGCGCATCGTCGGCGCCAAGCCGATGCTGGTCGATGTGGCGCTCCATGCGCGCGAGATCTGGCCGGAGCGGGGCCGATGCCTGCTGCATGCCGGCGCGCCGATCGCCTGGGAGGCGATGTGCGGCCCGATGCAGGGAGCGGCCATCGGCGCGGTGCTTTACGAAGGCTGGGCGAAGACCCCGGACGAGGCGGAGCGGTTGCTGGCCTCGGGCGCCATCCCCTTCTCGCCATGCCATCATTCGGGCGCCGTGGGACCGATGGCGGGCATCATCTCGCCCTCGATGCCGCTCTTCGTCGTGCGCAACGAGGATCGCGGCAACTTCGCCTATACCAATGTCAATGAAGGCATCGGCAAGGTGCTGCGCTTCGGCGCCAATGACGCCTCGGTGGTCGAGCGCCTCAAATGGATCCAGACCGTGCTGGCGCCGGCGCTCAAGGCGGCGCTCCGGCGCATCGAGGGCGGCATCTCGCTCAAGGCGATCCAGTCCCAGGCGCTTCTCATGGGCGATGAGGTGCATAGCCGCAATTCCGCCGCGACGCTGCTCTTCCTCAACGCGATCAGCGTGCCGCTCCTCGAAAGCGGCATCGATCCCCGCGCGGCCGCCGAGACGCTGCGCTTCATCGGCGCCAATTCGCAGTTCTTTCTCAACCTCTCCATGGTGTCGAGCAAGGTGACCATGGATGCGGCGCATGGCGTCGCCGGCAGCAGCGTGGTGACGGCGATTGCGCGCAACGGCGTCACGGTCGGCATCAGGGTAAGCGGCCTCGGCGAACACTGGTCCGAGGCGCCGGCGGATATGCCGGTGGGCCTGTTCTTCCCCGGCTTCAAGCAGGAAGACGCCAATCGCGATCTCGGCGACAGCGCCATCACGGAAACCGCGGGCTTCGGCGGTTTCTCCTTGGCGGCATCGCCGGCGCTCGTTCAACTGGTCGGCGGCACGCCCGAGGCGGCGACGGGATTCTCGCGCGAGATGTATGAGATCACGCTGGCGCAAAACCCGGCATTGTCGCTGCCGGCCCTCGATTTCAAGGGTGCGCCCACCGGTATCGATATCCGCAAGGTCGTGGATACCGGCATCCGGCCCGTCGTCACCACCGGAATTGCCCATAAAGTCGCCGGCATCGGCCAGATCGGCGCCGGGATCGTCCGCGTGCCGATGGGCTGCTTCGTCGGCGCCCTCAAGGCGCTTGCCGCGTCGCTCGGCATCGCATGACTTTCGCCCGTCGTCAAATTGCCGCATGATGTGACGGCACAACGAAAGCGGCCTCGGCGCCGCCGGTCGAGAAAGGGAGGGTAAGCTGGAATGAGCACGCGCGACATCGCCGCTCGGGGCGGCAATTGGGGACGGCTTGCAGCGCTGAGCGTGGCGGCTTTGATCGCGGCGACGGGCATGGCCCGTGCCGATGAGCCGATCAAGGTCGGGCAGATATCGGCTCTCTCGGGCGGCTCGGCCAAATCCGGCGAAGGGATAACCCGCGGTCTCACCATCGCTATCGATGAGATCAACGCGGCGGGCGGGGTGCTCGGCCGCAAGATCGAACTGGTGCGGCGCGACGATGAATCGAACCCGTCGAAGGGGCAGCTTGCCGCGCGCGAGCTCATCGATCAGGAAAAGGTGGCGGCGCTTTTCGGCGGCATCGATTCTCCGGTGGCGCTCGCCATCGTTCCGATCGCCAACCAGTCGAAGACGCCGTTCTTCAGCGTCTGGGCCGCGGCGACGCCGATCACGCGGAATGGCGCCAATCCGAACTTCGTCTTCCGCGTCTCCGCCGTCGATGCTCTTGTCGACAAGGCATTGACGAACTACGCGACGAAGACCTTCAACGCCAAGAAGCTTGGTCTGATGCTGGTCAACAATCCCTGGGGCGAGTCCAACGAGAAGGGCTTGACCGCCGCCGCCAAGGACAAGGGCATCGGGCTCGCCGGCGTCGAGAAATTCGAGGAGAGCGATGTCGATATGGTGGCGCAGCTCACGCGCCTCAAATCGGCCGGTGCCGACGCCATCATTCTGGTCGCCAATGCCGCCCCCGGCGCTCAGGTGATGAAATCGCTGCAAAGAACGGGCTGGAACGTACCCGTCGTGTCGCATTGGGGAATTTCCGGTGGACGCTTTCCCGAGCTCGCCGGTCCGGGAGCGCAGAAGGTCGAATTCGTGCAAACCTACAGCTTCTTCGGCAAGCAGAATCCGGTCGGCGAGAAGGTATTGGCGGAGCTCAAGGCGAAATATCCCGATATCAAGGGTCCGGCGGATGTCGTGCCGCCGGTCGGCGTCGCCGATGCCTATGACGCGATGCATCTCGTCGCGCTCGCGATCGCCAAGGCGGGCAGCACAGATGGCGACAAGGTGCGCCAGGCGCTCGAAAATCTCGATCGCTATCAGGGTTTGATCAAGACCTACGATCATCCCTTCTCGGCGAGCAACCACGATGCGCTCAGCGAGAACGACTACATCATGGTGCATTTCGTCGGCGCTCAGATCCAGCCGGTGACGAACTAAGGGCAAGTGGGCGGGGCGCGCCGTCGCCAGAGGATGGCGCGCTCTCACCGCCGAAGGTGACGCTATTGTGCTGATCGCGCTCGCTCTCGTCTCCGGCTTCGGGCTTGGCAGCATGTATGGGCTGCTGGCGCTCGGCTTCTATGTGACCTATTCCGTTTCGGGCACGGTCAATTTCGCGCAAGGCAGCTCGATGATGCTCGGCGCCGTGCTCTGCTACAGCTTCGCCATCACTTTCGGCCTCAATCCGATCCTCAGCATCGTTCTTGCGCTGGCGTTGTGCGGCGTCTGGGGCGCCGCGGTCGAGCGGGTGGCGGTCCGCCCCTTTGCCTCGCGCGGATCGAATGGCTGGCTCATGGCGACGGTGGCGGTCGGCATCATTCTCGAGAATGTCACGCTCTTTCTCTTCGGCAAGGAGCCGCGCAACTATCCCTCGGTGCTGGCCGACAACCCGGTCGAGATCGCCGGCATCCCGGTTCTTCCGCTGCAATTGGTGATCCCCGCTGCCGGGCTCGTCATCGCCTTGGCGCTTCACCTCGTGGCGCGGCGGACTCGTATCGGCAAGGCGCTGTTGGCGGTGATGCAGAATCCCGACGCGGCGCGGCTCATGGGGATCGATGTCGCCCGGGCGATCACGGCGTCCTATGCCGTCTCCACCATTTTCGCCGGCATTGCCGGCATTCTCATTGCGCCGCTCTTCAATGTCTCCTCGGATATGGGGACGCTGTTCGGCATCAAGGCGTTCGCGGTCGCCATTGTCGGCGGCATCACCAGCGCCTGGGGCGTGGTCCTCGCCGGGCTGTGTTATGGCCTGCTCGAAGCGATGATCACCGCTTTTCTGGGATCGACCTATACGCAGATCCTGACCTTTGCCCTCGTCATCGTCGCCTTGGCGCTTCTGCCCAACGGCCTCCTGGGCAATGCGGGGACCAAGAAGGTATGAAGCTGGGTCCGGCTCTCGCCTCGCTTCTGCTCTTCGCCCTGGCGGTGGCCGGCTCTTTGCTCGGCAACGGCTATCAGATCTATCTCATCGCCATGGTGGGCCTGACCACGATGGTCGGTGTCGGACTGAATGTGCTTTTGGGATTGACCGGACAGGTCTCGCTCGGTCATGTCGGATTCTTCGCTCTTGGCGCCTATGGCTGCGCCATTCTCACGACGAAGCTCGGCATAAACTTTTGGATCGCGCTGCCCATCGCCACCATCGTCGCGAGCGTGATCGGCATGGCCTTGGCGCTGCCGGCGCTGCGCGTCTCGGGACCCTATCTCGCGATGGTGACGATCGCGTTCGGATTCATCGTGCAGAATGGCGCGATCGAATGGAAGTCGCTCACCGGCGGCGCCAATGGCCTCTCGAATATTCCCCCGCCATCGCTCTTCGGGCATGCCTTCACGATCAGCGATACCGCGATCCTGGCGGTCATGCTGACCGCCTTGCTGCTTCTGCTCTTTGATCATCTGCAAAAGGGACCGTGGGGGCGGGCGATGCGCGCCGTGCGCGCCTCGGAAATCGCGAGCCAATCCCTCGGCCTCAATCTCGTGGCGGTGCGCATCACCGCCTTTGCGGTTTCCGCGGCCGCGGCCGGGCTTGCCGGCGGGATCTTTGCGCCGCTCAGCGGCTTCGTCAGCCCGAGCGGATTCACCTTCTTTCAATCGATCCTCTTCCTGCTCGTCGTCATCATCGGCGGCGCCGGCACGACGATCGGTCCGCTCGTCGGTGCCGCTGTCGTAGTGCTGCTGCCGCAGCTCGGTGCCCGACTCGCCGAATACCAGTTGCTGTTCTTCGGCGTCGTTCTGTTGCTTGTGCTGCTGCTGGCGCCTGAAGGCATCGTCGGCGCGATCAGGCGCCGCCGTCACGCGGTGGAGGCGCCATCGCGCCGCCAATCCGTGATCGACATTGCGGCTTGGCTCGCCGCGGCGAGGCGCAGCAGCAATCTGACGGCGGATGGTCTTGCCATCACCTTCGGCGGCGTCCGCGCCGTGGCCGATGTATCCTTCGCCGCCGAGCCCGGCAAAGTGACCAGCATTATCGGCCCCAATGGCGCCGGCAAGAGCACGGTGCTCAACCTGCTCAGCGGGTTCTATCGGCCCGATGCCGGCCGAATCACCTCCGGCGACCGCGCGCTCGGCGGGCTGCCCTCATACCAAGTCGCTCGCGCCGGGATCGCGCGCAGCTTTCAGACGAGCCAGCTCTTCGCCGGGATGTCGGTGTTGCACAATGTGCTGGTGGCGCTGCGCGGCCACCGTCTCGGCGGGCTCCTATCCTTTTCCGCGCGACGCGCCGAGAAAGGGGAGCGGCAATTGGCGGAAGCGCTCCTCGCCTTTGTCGGCTTTTCCGGCGCGAGCGACGGGCCGGCGGGCGATGTCGCCCATGTGGACAAGCGACTGATCGAGATCGCCCGTGCCTTGGCGCGGCAGCCGGACGTGCTGCTGCTCGATGAGCCCGCGGCGGGGCTTGGCGACGAGGACACGCGGCGGCTCGGCGCCTTGCTCCAGCGCATCGCCGCCGCTGGGATCGCGGTCGTGCTGGTCGAGCATGACATGAGCCTGGTCATGGGGGTGTCGGACTGGGTTGTCGTGCTCGATGCCGGTCGGCTGATCGCCGCCGGCAAGCCGGCCGCGGTTCAGGCGGATCCGGTCGTCATCAAAGCCTATCTCGGCGAGGGCGATTTCCAGCCGCGTGCGCGTTCCCGGCCATTGCCGGTCGGTGGCAAGCCGACTCTGGCGGTCGAAGCGCTGCAAGCCGGGTACGACAAGGCGGCCGTGCTGAAGGGGATCGATATCGCCGTCAGTGAAGGCGCGCTGGTCGCGCTCCTCGGCGCCAATGGCGCGGGAAAATCGACGATGATGCGCGCGCTCAGCGGATTGTTGCGCCCGGTGCGCGGCGCCATTCGCCTGCAGGGGGAGGATATCGCCGCTTGGCCCGCCCATCGCGTCGCGCGTGCAGGGCTCGTCCTGGTGCCGGAGGGGCGGCAGGTATTTCCCGAATTGAGCGTCATCGACAATCTCAGGCTTGGCGCCTTTGCCCGTCGCGGCGGCGGCGTCGAAGCCGAGATCGAGCGCCTGTTGAAGCGCTTTCCGATCCTCGCCGAGCGGCGGCATCAGCGCGCGGGGCTTCTCTCGGGCGGCGAACAGCAGATGCTTGCCTTGGCGCGCGGCCTCATCGCCGCGCCGCGGATGCTTCTTCTCGACGAGCCCTCGCTCGGGCTTGCGCCGGCGATCATCGGCCGGCTTTTCTCGGTTCTCGCCGAACTCCGCGATGAAGGCGTGACGCTGCTGCTTGTCGATCAGATGGCCGGCATGGCGCTGGCGCTGGCCGACCACGCTTATGTTTTGGAGACCGGACGCGTCGTGCGCAGTGGCGTCGCGGCCGAGATTGCCGATGACGCCACGCTGCACCAGGCCTATCTTGGGCATGGCAAGCCGGCGCGCTGAGCGCGGAGAAGCGGAATGGATCTTATCATCAGAAACGCGCGCGCCTTTGGTCACGCGCCGGGCGAGGTCGATATCGGCATCGCCGCCGGTCGCATCGCCGCGCTTCAGCCTGGTCTCGATGCAGAAGGCCCTTCGATCGATGCCGGCGGCCGGCTCGTCTCGGCGGGGCTTGTCGAGACGCATATTCACCTCGACAAGACGCGCATCATCGATCGCTGCATCGTCAAAGACGGGACCGTGCAAGAAGCGGTGGCGCAGACCGCTTCCGCCAAGCGCGGCTTCACCCAAGAGGATATCTACGCAAGGGCAAGGCGCACGCTCGAGAAAAGCATTCTCAACGGCACGATGCTGATGCGCACCCACGTCGAGATCGATCCGGGCATCGGTCTCCGCGGCTTCGACGCCATCATGAAGATCGCCAAGGATTATGCTTGGGCGATCGAGATCGAGATCTGCGCCTTTCCGCAGGAAGGCCTCCTCAATAATCCCGGCACCGAGGAGTTGCTGATCGCGGCGCTGCGTCGGGGAGCGCGCACGCTCGGCGCCGTGCCTTACATCGACAGCGATCCGCGTGGCCAGATCGACCGGATCTTCGCGATCGCGCGCGAGCACGATGTCGATATCGACATGCATCTCGACCTCGGCGACACGCCCGAGGGCATGAATATCGAATATGTCTGCGATCTCACGGAGCGGTACCACTATGGCGGGCGGGTGGCCGTCGGCCACGTCACCCAGCTTTCGACGGTCGAGCCGGGCCGGTTCGCGGCGATCGCCCGACGGCTCGCCGATACCGGCGTTGCCGTGACCGTGCTTCCGTCAACCGATCTCTATCTCTGCGGCCGGACGCAGGATCACAGCGTGCAGCGCGGCGTCACCCATGCCCATCGCCTGATTGCGCATGGCGTCAACTGCTCGCTTTCGACCAACAACGTGCTTAATCCCTTCACGCCCTATGGCGATGCGTCGCTGGTCCGCATGGCGAATCTCTACGCCAATGTCTGTCATGTGAGCCGGCAGGATGAGCTGAGGGAGTGCTTCGCCATGCTGACGACCCGTTCGGCCCGCTTGATGCGCCGCGAGGATTATGGCGTTGCCGTGGGGAAGCCCGCCAATCTCCTGATCTTCGACTGCCGCGACGCGCCCGACGCCGTGGCCGAGCTTGCCCCGCCGCTTTGGGGCATCAACAAGGGACGGCTGACCTTCACGCGCCCCCTTGCGCGACTTCATCGCGACGCTTCCCTCGGTGCCGAGTGGCCGCTGCTCGGCCCGATCGATAGCGGTGCCTAGAGCGGAGTTCGCCGGTGACCGATCGCTCAGACCCTGCCGATCCTCTCGCCCTTCATGCGGCGGCGCCGGAGTGGTTCCGCTGGGCGGTGTCGCAGCCGAAACAATCGCGTACCGTGTCGGTCGAGAACTGTCCGATCCATTATTTTCTGTGGCCCGCCGGTGCGCAGCGATCGTTCCGCCGTGGCTTGCTCTTCGTCCATGGCGGCGGCGCGCATGCGAATTGGTGGAGCTTCATCACCCCCTATTTCACGCGCGATTTCGACGTCGCCGCGATCGATCTCTCCGGCATGGGAGACAGCGGCTGGCGCCCCTCCTACACATCGGAGCTGCGCGCGCAGGAGATCCGCGCGGTGATCGCCGATGCCGGCTTAGGCGAGCGTCCCTTTGTCATAGGGCACAGCTTTGGCGGCTTCATGACGATGAAGTTCGCCTCCCAATATGGCGAGGAGCTGGGCGGGGCGGTCATCGTCGATTCGCCCATTCGCTCTCCCGAAGAGGAGGCGCAGAGCCCGCTCTCGCCGCCGCGCTGGGGCAACCGCAAGATCTACGAGAGCTTCGATGCGGCCTTGGCGCGATTCCGCCTGATGCCGCCGCAGAGCTGCGACAATGATTTCATCGTTGAATATATCGCGCGCCATTCGCTGCGCCCCGTCGATGGCGGCTGGAGTTGGAAATTCGACGGTGCGGCCATGGGCACGCGGCGCTTCGGCGAGCCCTTTCGCGAATATCTTCAAGCCGTGCGCTGCCGTGCGGCGCTCATCTTCGGCGAGAAGAGCGCTCTCGTATCGCGGGAACGCGCTTCCTATATGTCGCAGCTCATGGGGCCCTTGGCGCCGGTCGTCGAGGTCCCGGAGGCGCAGCACCACGTCATGATCGATCAGCCGCTCGCTTTCGTGGCCGCGCTCCGCATGTTGCTCGAAAGCTGGATGCGCAGCGAGCCGGCGTGACGCGCCCTCGCGTTCCCGCTATTTGCGGCGTGTGCTCCGGCTCTTGCCGTGCTGCCGCGCCGCGGCCGTCTCGCGCCTGACGAGCTTGTTGAAGAGGCTTTGCTCGCCGTCGGCGGTCGTTTCCTCGTAGAGAAAGGCGAGGCCGGCTTCATCGAATTTCTCGAAGAACTCGTCCCACGAAATCTCCTCGAGGCTGTCGTCATCGGCGTGCGGCGCCTTCGGGAACATGATGCGAAGAATGCCGGGATCGCTCGAACGATGAGTGGCCTTGACCGCGGCCGGCGTTCCGCCACGCTCCTCGACCCATTGCCGAATCGTGTTGTGATCCGTCGTCGCGGCCGGCTCGGCCTTTTTCCGCGTCGCCATGATACGCCCTCCAGCGTCGATCCCCATGCCGTCAGAACGAGGGAGTTCCGGGCAGTGTTCCCAGTCGGGAAAGCTCAATTTCGAGCGCGGCAACGACTTTCGCCATGACGCCGCTCCACGCCTCCGGTGCCTCCTGGCGGAAGAGGCGCATGGTCGGATACCACGGGCTGTCGCACCGCTCGATCATCCATCGCCAATCCGAGGCGAAATGCAGCAAGGTCCAGACGCGCCGGCCGAAGGCGCCGGCGAGATGGGCCGCCATGGTGTCCACCGTGACGACGAGGTCGAGCTCCGCCATGAGCGCCGCCGTGTCGAGGATGTCCGGCGTGTCGTCGAAAGCCCGTATGAACCTCGCCGCCAACTCGCTCCCCACGGCCACGTCGCGAGCAGGGCCAAGCTGGAGATTGAACAGCGCGACGCCCGGCAGCGCCGACAATGGCGCCAATAGCGGAAAGGGGACCGATCGCTCCGGCTTCCAGCCGCCGGCCGACCAGACGAGGCCGATCTTGAAGCGCTCGCCGACGGGGCGGACGAGATGCCTTGCACGACGGAGCCGATCCCGGGGAACCCTGAAATACGGGACATCGGCAGGAAGCGTGTCGAGAGTGATGCGGAGCGCGTGAGGAAGCTCCATCACCTCGATATCGACGTCGTAGTCGGGAACGATGCCGTCGAGCGGCACGAGCGCGGTGGCGCCCTCGAGCGAGCGGAGAAGCCCCAAGAGCTCGGATTGCGCCTCGATCGTGACGCTTTTCGCGGTGCGTGCGAGTAGCGGCACGAAGCGGGCGAATTGCAGCGTGTCGCCCAGGCCGTGGTAACACAGCACGAGAACGCGCTTTCCTGTAAGCGGCCGGCCGTCCCAAACCCATCGAAGATGATGGGGCAGGCCGGTGCACCGCGCCGCGCCGCGCGCGCGAAGGACCGCGTCGCTGATCGTCCAGGCATGCGCGAAATCCCCGCGCAGCATGGCGCACATCCAGCGCGATTGAGCGGAATTCATCGGGTCGGCGCCGCGCGCCAGCGCTTCGTCGAAATGCCGCTCGGCTTCGGCGATGCGGCGTCGCCGATAAAGCAGCTCGCCGCGACGCTCGAA
>Ga0209062_1002716_pt1 | contig 22569 bp, 20 predicted proteins | sample Coa_R2_2_FD_187158 | JGI IMG/M metagenome (GOLD analysis project Ga0209062, IMG submission 187158) | Surface soil microbial communities from Centralia Pennsylvania, which are recovering from an underground coalmine fire - Coalmine... | ecosystem: Environmental > Terrestrial > Soil > Unclassified...
CGGCGCAAACCGTCCCTTCGACCCAAGATCTCTACGCCGTGGCCTGTCCGGATGCCGTGACCTGCTTCGCGGTCGGCGCGCACGGCACGATCCTGCAAACCACCGGATCTGGCTGGGTGGCCCAGTCCGGCGGCATCGACGCCACGTTGCGTGCCATCGCCTGTCCCGATACGCTGGACTGCTACGCGGTTGGGGACAACGGGACCATTCTCGCCACCACCGACGGCGGCATGACCTGGACGGCCCAGCTCAGCCCGACGACCAATAGCCTACGCGGCATCGTCTGCCCGGCCACGAGCACCTGCCTTGCCGTCGGCGACGGCGGCATCGTCCTATCCACCACGACCGGCGGGCTTCCCCAGCCGACGGCGACAGCGCTGCCTTCCGACACTGCAACCGCATCCCCGGCCAGCAGTACAGACATGCCCACGGCCGTCCCAGCGACCGACACCCCGACGGCGACCGCCATTCCCGCGACGGACACCCCAACCGACACGGTTGCTCCCACCGATACGCCGACCGATAGTCCAACGGACACGCCAACTGCGACCCCGTCGGATACGCCAACCGGCACCGCCGTCGCCACCGATACCGCAACCGACACGCCCACAGATATGCCTACCTCCCCGCCCGATACAACGACGCCGACGGCGACACCTATCCCTGCCACGGATACACCTGCGGCTCTACCCGCCACCGCAACACTCGTCGGAATACCAATGGACACGGCCACGCCATCGGATACACCGACGGCGGAATCAAACACCGACACGCCGACCGAGACGGCGACCCTTCCGCCGACCGCCACGGCGACGGCTCTTCCCGACACCCCTACCAACACGGCAACCAGCACATCGACCGCCACGCCGGATGTATCGACAGCTACAGCAACCGCGGCGATTGCGGACACCTCGACGTCCTCGCCCACAACCATAGCAATAGCAACGAGAGCTGTCGCGGCCGCCCCAAGCCCAACGGTGACATCCGGGGCGCCGGCCACCACCTCGTCAGACAGCGGCCCACCGCCGCCGGCCACCAGAACCCCGCCCTCGTCGCCGACGGATGTCCCTACCGCGACCGCGCCCAGCAAGCCGGCGCCCGCTACACAGGCCCCCAGGCGCCCGGCATCGCCGACGACGCCGGCGATGCCGGCACAGCCCGCTTCTATCATACGCACGAGCCACGGGCCGCCCCCGCCGTTACGGCTCGGTCGCATCTCGACAAATGGTGGTATGGTGACGGTCGAGCTGCGCAGCGCTCCCTACGCCTCCATCACCATCACCCTGTCCGTGGACGGCGACGTGCCCAGCGGCAGAGGTAAGCGCCCACTTCACCGTGTTCAGAGACCGTATCAGGCCTCGGCGCAAGGCAGCGCCGATTCATTTGGCCGTTTCAACGGATCGGTCGCGATGACGTATCAGGCGCCCGGCGCGTTTCAGGTCACCCTGTCCGTCAGCGCCCAGTCGCCACGGGGCCGCGTGACCCGCACCGCGCACCTCATCCTGCGACCTCCGTGCAATGGGCAAGCCGTGCCGGGTCTACCTCTGACCCAATGCTCCATTGCCGTGGGACGGAGCCCGTTGGACCTTGCGGTTGACCCGTGGCTGGGGCACCTGTTTGTCGCCAACAACCTCGACGGCACCACGAGCATGTTGGATACGTTGACCGGCGCCCTTCTCCATGTCGCAACGGTGGGACAATCGCCGTGGCGCCTGGCTGTTGACACGCGCACGCACCGCGTCTTCGTGGCAATCCAGGGAGACTCGCGGCACGTCCCGGGCGGCATCGCCATGCTGGACGCACGATCCGGCGCCCTGATGCGCAGGACCGCCGTGGGCCAGGACCCGATCGCCCTGGCCATCGACGAGGCGACGAATCGCGTCTTCGTGGCCAACCTGTTCAGCAACAGCGTGAGCGTCATCGACGGGACAACGGGCCGCCCGCTGCGCACCATTGGCGTCGGCACCTTGCCGAACAGCCTGGTGGTCGACCATCGCTTCGGCCTGGTCTACGTGGCCAATTCGCGCGGGAAGAGCCTCAGCGTGATCGACGCTCGTAGGGCTATGGTGGTGCGCACCGTCGCCCTGGGGGCCAATCCGGTGTGTATGGCGCTCGATGAGGCTAACGGCCGGCTTCTGGTCGGCACCGCGGCCGGGGAGATTCGCGCCTTCCGCGGCGGCTCATTCAGGCCATTGGGTCGCGTCAGGTTGGGCGCGATGCCGATCGATCTGGCGGCGCCTTCCCGCGGCAATCGACTGTTCGTGGCGCTGCTCGACAGCCCGCGCATCGCCGTCGTCGATACCCGAACCTGGCATGTCATCGGCCGGATTGAGGTCGGGCACAACCCGCTGCGCCTGGCGATCGATGCCTCCGGCAGCTATCTTTTCTCCTCCAACTACATCGACAACACCGTCGGCGTCGTGAATATCCGTAGCGGCGTCCGCATCGCGGCGCTGCACGCGGGCCAGACTCCCTGGACGGTGCTGATGGATCCCTCCCGGCCCCGCGTCTTTGTCGCTAACCGCGGCAGCAACTCCATCTCGATCATCGCCACGGCTAACGCTAGGCGCTAGGGACGGCGGCAACTCCATCCCGATCATCACGCCGGCTAACGCCAAGAAGCCATGGTAGCCACGGGGTTCGTGCATTCTCCGCGGGCGGGCCGCTTTAGCGGATTGGCCCCTGCCCGGCGGTTTTAACCGCCGGTTCCTGCCCATTCCTATCGACATCAGTCCGCGGTCTCACGCAAGCTAGCAATTACAGACCGTGAAGGTAGCCCGCGCAGGAGAGAGTTGGTAGGGCTGATATCCTTATACATGTGGAGTTGCGCATCGGCCAGGGCTACGACGTTCATCGGTTGCAGACGGGGAGACGCCTGGTGCTCGGTGGCGTGGAGATTGACCACGACCGCGGCCTGCTAGGCCATTCCGATGCCGATGTGCTGCTGCATGCGATCATGGATGCCGTTCTCGGCGCCACCGGCTTGGGCGATATCGGGCAGCATTTCCCGCCCTCGGAGGAGCGCTGGCGCGATGCCTCCAGCCTGGACCTGCTGGCGTGGGTGGCCGGCCTGATCGCCCAACACGGCTGGAGGACCGTCAACGTCGACGCCACCCTGGTGGCGGAGCGGCCGCGCATCGCGCCGCACGTACCGGCCATGCGCGAGCGCATCGCCGCCGGGCTGGGTGTGGCCGTCGACGCGGTCGGCATCAAGGCGACCACCAACGAGCGGCTGGGCGCCCTGGGCCGCGAGGAGGGTATGGCGGCCCTGGCCGTCGCATTAGTGATGAGGGAGTAGCTTGCGCATTTATGACACATTGGCGGCGACCGAGAAGCCGTTTGAACCGCTGGGGTCGCCGGTCACCATCTATTTCTGCGGCCTGACGCCGAAGAACTATCCGCACATCGGACACGCCAAGACCTTCGTGATGGCCGATGTGATCCGCCGCTATCTGCGCTACCTTGGCTACGATGTCCTGTACGTGCAGAACTTCACCGACGTGGACGACAAGACCATCGCCAAAGCCCAGCAGGAAGGGACGACCTTCGAGGCCATCGCCAAGAAGTACACAGACGCCTACTTCGAGAACATGGACGCGCTGAACTGTCTGCGCGCCGATCGCTACCCCTCCGCCACCGCGGCCGTCCCCGGCATCATCCGCGTCATCGAGGGCTTGATCGACAAGGGCTACGCCTACGTCTCCGGCCACGACGTGTATTACCGCGTGTCCCGCTTCGCGGCCTATGGGCGCCTCTCCAAGCGTGAAGCGGGGGATAATCAAGTCGGCGCGGGTCTGCGCGCGCGCAAGCCGGTCGCCATCGGCGAGGGCGCAGCTTTGACGGACGACGAGGATGCCATCGCCGCGCTGGCGGCGGCGGCCGGCGATGACGGCACGGACGGCCGCAAGGAAGACCCGCGCGACTTCGCGCTCTGGAAAGGGGCCAAGCCGGGCGAGCCAAGCTGGGAGAGCCCATGGGGGCCGGGCCGGCCGGGCTGGCATATCGAGTGCACGACCATGGTCTTCGAAGAACTGGGCGAGCGCATCGACATCCATGGCGGCGGCCAGGACCTCATCTTCCCCCATCACGAGAACGAGATCGCCCAGAGCGAGGCGTATAGCGGACAGGTTCCCTTCGCCAACTTCTGGATGCACATCGCGCCGCTCAACATCACCACGGCCGAGGGCAAGAGCGAGAAGATGTCGCACTCGCTGCACAACTTCACCACCGTCTACAGCATCCTGGAGCGCTACGAGCCGGGCGTGCTGCGCCTGTACCTGCTCTTGCAGCACTACCGCACGCCCGTCAACTACGAGCCCGGCGTCCTGGATAGCGTGGCCGAGAGCTGGGAGCGCCTGCGTGCCGTTTATACGAACATCAACCTGTTGCGTGGCTGGCCGCCCTATCGGGACGTCGAGCCGGCCCCGCCGATCCCGCAAGAGCTGACCAGGGCGGGGCGCCGCCTGAACGAGGCCATACCGGCCGCTCTGGAAGGCTTCCGCGCCGGCATGGACGACGACTTCGGCACGCCCCAGGCCATCGCCGCCCTCATGAAGCTGGCCCGCGAGTTCAATGCCTTCAGGGATAGCCTCTCCACGCCGCAAGCGGTGACACCGGCCGCGAAGGGTCTGGTCGAACGGGCCTTTGCCGCGGTCGAGGAGATCATGGGCGTGCTGGGGCTGCCGGCGCCGGAGACCGGCACCGGCGCCGATGCCGAGACGGAGGCACGCGTCGAGGAGATGCTGGCCGAGCGGCGCCGGCGCCGCGAGGTGCGGGATTACGCCGGAGCCGATGCCATCCGCGCGGAACTGGACGCCATGGGTATCGTGGTAGAAGATCATCCACAGGGGACGATATGGTACGTGAAGCGGCGGTAATCTTCGATATGGACGGCCTGCTGGTGGATACCGAGCGGCTGCAATTCGCGGCCTCGGACCGCGTGCTGATGAAGTTGCGCGGCGTGACCCTGCCACACGAGGTCATGATTGCGCTGATCGGCCTGCGCTCGGATGAGTGCTGGGCGTACATGAAAAAGATGTATGACCTCTCTGAGAGCCTCGACGAGCTGGAAGCCATGCAGGCCGAGACCTACGCACCCATGTTGCGCAACGAGTCGGAAGCCATGCCAGGCGCGCGCGAGCTGATCGCCACCCTGCACGAGAAGGGCTATCCCATGGCCATCGCCTCGTCCAGCCCGCTCTGGCAGATCGACGCCGTCGTCGAACGGTTGGGCATCCAGGGCATCCTCGGCGCGGTGGCCTCGGGCCAGGAGGTCACGCGCGGCAAGCCGGCGCCCGACGTCTATCTGCTGGCCGCCCAACGCCTTGGCATCGCCCCGGCACGCTGCGTGGCACTGGAGGATTCGCGTCCCGGCTCCCTCTCGGCCAAGGCGGCCGGCATGTACGTCATCGCCGTGCCCAGCGCCGAGACGGTGTCCCACTCCTTCGACCACGCCGATATGGTGTTGCCCAGCCTGGTCGGCGCCGCGCCGGAGATCGAGCGGCTGCTAAACGGACATGCGCCCCCCGTCCCCTTCAGCCCCGGAGTGTGAGACGGCCCTGCCTGACTGGGCCCTGTCCCTGCTGCGCTGCCCGCACTGCATGTCTTCCTTTGAACTAGGGACGGCGCGCGACGCCGCACCCGACCGGGGCATATCTGCCTCCGGCTCCGCGCCGGGCACGCCGCCAGGCCTGCAGTGCCCGATCTGCGGCCGTATCTATCCCTGGACGGGCGGTGGGCCGCGGCTGCGGCGCGAGGATGACCTGGCGGTGCTGGCGCAGGACATCGTCACCATGAGCATCGATCCCGATGCATCGCTGCTCAGTCACCGCATTCGCGCGACGCTCTACGAGCGCCGCAATCGCTTCCTGGCGCGCATGACGGCGCGAAACGAACGAGGAGGCGACTGCAGCACAGCGCTCTCCGCGGCGGTCTCAGAGCGTCTGGAACGCTTCATAGCACTGCTGCCGCCGATGGGGACCGTGCTCGACCTGGGGTACGGGCCGGCGTCCTGGACGCTCCGATTGGCCGAACGGGGCCTGCGCGTGCTGCATGTCGACCATGGCTCGCGGAACTCTACGGCCGCGATGGACGGCATGCCGGCAGGGACGCCGGCGTACATTGAGGCCAGCGCCCTGGAGATGCCTTGCGCGAACGCGTCGTTTGACGGCGTCTGGTGCCACGGCCTGTTCTCCCGCATTCGGGCCGACCGGCGCACCGTCTTCTTCCGCCAGGTCCACCGCGTGCTGCGCCCGGGCGGCCTGCTCTTCCTCAGCGCGTCCACCGCCGGCCTGCACGAGATGCTGGGGCGCCATCTCCTCTGGCGGCTGATGCGTGAGCAGCCGATCCTGTTCGGCGAGCAGGTAACGCGGACCGACGCGGGCTGGAGCTTCATGGCTCAACTTCCGATGCGCAGTCTGTACAACCTCGCCCGCCAGCACGGCCTGCGCACCACGTGGCTGCAGGCCGACGAACGCGACATCCTCATGCTGGCTCGCAAGGTCTGAAGAGAGGGGTTGATGGTGCGCATCGAGGCCGATGTGTATGGCCGCCGGCCGGTGCTGGAGGCGCTGCGCGCCGGCCACGTCGCGAGGATCTACCTGGCGCGCGAGGCGCGGGATGCCTCTATCCTGCGCGAGCTGCATGAGTCGGCGCATGCGGCCGGTGTCCGCATAGAGATAGTGCCACGGGCCGACCTGGACCGCGCGCTGCCGAATCGCAACCACCAGGGCATTGCCGCTGCGCACCATCAGTTCGCTTATGTCGATCTGGACGAGATTCTGCGGGTGGCCGGGGAGGCGCGAGAGCCGGGGCTTATCCTCGCCCTCGACGGCGTGCAGGATGTGGGAAACCTGGGCTCGCTACTGCGCAGCGCCGACGGTGCCGGCGTGCACGGCGTGGTGCTGCCCCGCCATCGCGCCGCGGGTGTGACACCGGCCGTCGTCCGCGCCTCTGCCGGGGCGGCCGAGCACCTGGCCATCGCCCTGGAAACGAACCTGACCCGCACACTCCGGGAGCTAAAGCGAGCGGGATACTGGGCCATCGGCCTTGACGAGGAAGGCACGCTGCCCTACCATGCCCTTGATGCCGGCCGCCCGCTGGTGCTGGTGGTCGGCGGCGAAGAGAAGGGCCTGACGCGCCTGGTGCGCGAGACCTGCGACCAGGTGGTGCGGCTGCCCATGTACGGCCGCGTGGCCTCCCTGAATGCCGCCGTGGCCGGGGCCATCGTGCTGTACGAGGTCCGGAGACAGCGGGACCTGGGCCGGCGGCCATCACCAGAACAAGCGTCCGACGAGGAGAGAATATGACGCGTGACGAGGGACTGTCCATCCTGAACGAATACATCAAGAACCCGGCGCTGGTCGGGCACTGCCTGGGCGTCGAGGCGGCATTGCGCGCCTACGCCCCGCGCTACGACGGCGATCCCGAGATCTGGGGACTGGCCGGCCTGCTGCACGACTTCGATTGGGAGATCCACCCCGACGCCGAACGCCATCCCGCCGCGGGCAAACCGATCCTGGAGGCGCGCGGCGTCCCGAACGAGGTCATCTACGCCATCCAATCGCACGCCACCTACCTGAACATCCCGCGCGTGAACCCTCTGGACCGGGCGCTCTTCGCCTGCGACGAGCTGGTGGGCCTGATCACGGCCGTGACCTACGTGCGCCCGAGCCGCCACATCGACGACGTCGACCTGGCCGCGGTGCGCAAGAAGATGAAAGACAAGGCCTTTGCCCGCAACGTCAACCGCCAGGATATCATCGACGGCGCCGCCGAGCTGGGCGTCGATCTCGACGAGCACATCACCTTCGTCATCGCGGCCATGCGCGGCTGCGCCGCCGAACTGGGCCTGGACGGCAACAAGAATTAGCAGGTAGTTTCAGACCTTGCCCTGATCGCCTTGCAGCCGGCGACGTAGCTCTTCGATCTCCTGTTGTGCCGCCTGTAGCTGCTGCTCGAATGAGCGCGCTTGCTGCTCGGCTTGCCGCGCCTGTTGCTCGGCCTGCCGCGCTTGCAGTTGGGCCTGCTGAACCTCTTGTTCGGCCTGCCGGACATACTCCTCCAGCCGCCATGCTCGTTCAAACGTGCCCAGCGGCGTGTCCAGCACCAGCCCGTCGCGATCCCGCACCTCCAGGAACGGCGGGCGCGGGCGCAGCGCGATATCTAGCGAGGTGCTGCGCCAGTAGCCCTCCGCGTCCGGCTCCCAGCGCGCGTAGGTCCGGTCCTCCGGCCTCGCCAGCCGCCACGCCTCCACCGGCTCGTCCAACACGTCCCCCACCGGGTCGAAGATCACGTACTCGGGCACCCCGACCGCCGCGTACGCCAGCCGCTTGCCCTCCCGGTCGTTGCGCACCGTCGTGCTGCTGGCCACCTCCGCGATGAACAGCGGCGTCCCCGCCTCCCCCAAGGAGATACTTGAGCGGTGACCGGGCAGAGGCTGGGCCAGCACCATCACGTCGGGGCGGGGCGCATAGTCGCGTCCGCTGGGCCGGCGCAGGCCGCCCAGTTCGACCTGCTCGCAGACGCCCCAGGAAGCCCCCCGGCGCAGCGTGACCACGCGCAGGGCGTAGGCCAGGGCGCCGATAGCCTCCTGGTGCCACTCTACGCCCACGATGCTATCGTCGGTGTCATCGGGCAACCACTCCGGGATCGGGAGGGTCGGTGCGATGTAGACCATGCCGGTGCTCCTTGTCCTGCCCCATTCTACCCTACCCTGCCCGTCGACAGTAGCCGGCGATTGGCCTGCACCATGCGCTCACGGGCGCTCCATGAACCGCCGCAACACGTTGCCGGTCAGGCGCGAGACGTTATTGTCGCCGTCGTTGTACAGCAGGCTGCCGATCCAGTTGATCGACCCCACCGAGAAGACCGCCCCGCCCTCCGGCGTCTCGAAGTACACCAGGTCCGCGCGCACCTTGGGGTTCTGCGTCCCCCCCTGCCCCGGCAGCGTCATGAGCTGGTCCTCCTGCACGAACTGGTAGAAGTCGCTGTGCCCGGTCGAGGTGGCCAGCACCAGCGCCTGCGGCGGCGTGCCCAGCCCCGCGTCCGCCCGGTCGATCTCGTCGCCCGCGGCCCCGCCCATCACCAGGCCGAAGTCGCCGATGATCTCCTCCGCCCCGATGCCCGCGAAGATGAAGGCGGCGCGCGGGTCGAAGCTGTCCGGCAGCCGCCGGTATCCCGTCGCCCCGCCCCAGCCCTGGGAGGCGAAGCCGACGCCGACTACCCGCTGCGGCGCCCGTCCGCGGTAGCGCCACAGCCCGCCCAGCTCCCCCGTCGTGCTCAGGTAAAGCTCCCCCGGCGCCGACTGCCAACTCCGCGAGCCGGCGATGCCGCGGCGCACCTCGCAGATGTGGCCCCGCTCGGGATCGACGCCGGTGACCCAGTAGAAGCCGTTGCCGCCCAGGTACATCAGCCGCCCGCCCGTGTCCAGGTAGCCCTCCAGGGCGTCCAGCATGGGCGTGGTCCAGTACTCGGGGTGCGAGCCGGTGAGCACGACGCGGTAGCGGTCGAGCAGCGGCCGGCCCTCGGCGTGCAGGTCGTGATCGGTGAGGACGTCGTAGGCGACGCCCTGCCGCTCCAGCCACTCCACCAGGTACAGGTCGGCGCCGAAGTGCCGTAAAGCGTCGTTCACGAAGTTGCGCATGCCCGGGCGCATGTTGAGCACCGGGCGGCGCCAGGAGGAGTAGCAGATGCCGGTCTGGTCGGGGTGATAGTCGTAAACCGACAGGCCCAGCTCGGGGTGCGCGATGAGATATTCATCGGCCGGTTCCAGCTTGACATCGCTGGCCTTGATGGCGCTGAAGTCGACGCCGGGGTTGGCGTGGGTGCGCTCGTTGGCGTAGGCCAGGTAGGTCATGGTGGGCGCCAGAAAGGCGATCGGCGCGGCGGCCGTGCCGCGCGCGGGCCGCACGTAGAAGGGGATGTACTCGCGTGCGTCGCCGGCCGTCAGGCGGGCGGCGTAGACGCCGCTCTGCAACCCTTCCGGCACCGTCAGCGCGACGTCGGCCTCCCAGCCCGCGTCCTCGAGGTCGTCCTCGTGGAAGTAGAGCGCGCCGTACTGCTCGGGCGCCATGGCGGGAACGACGACCTCCCCGGTCCAGTTGTAGCCGGTGACGGCGCGCATGGGCGTGTTCACCGCCCGCCCGTGCAGCCGCGTGAGCGAGGTGTCGTGCACGCGGGCTGACGACATGTCATGCGCGAAGTCCCAGGCCGCCAGCAGCGCCCGCCCGCCGATTTCGGCGGGCTCCGCACCCGCCATCAGGGCCGCGATCTCGCCCTCGTTCAGTGCCCGGCCGAAGAGGCGGGGGCGGTCGATCTTGCCGTTGAAGCAGCCGGTGGCGTAGGGGTGGCCGGGGCCGGCCACGTAGCGGTTGGCGCCGATCAGCAGCTGTGCCGACCCGCCCGCGTGCCGACCCGTGACACTGCCCTCGGCCGTGACCCGGGCGTCGTCCAACGGCCGGCGCACCACCAGCTCCTGGTACAGCCGCACCCGCCCCGTCGCCGCGTCATAGCTCGCCGCCACGGCATACCACTGCTTGGTGCGCAGCGGGATGCCCGCCCGCACCGACGCCATCCCGCCGGGCCCGCCAAGGTGCAGCGCCAGGGTGCCATCGGCGTCCACCACCAGCCCGAAGCCCGCGCCGTCCTGCGCCCAGCGGGTGATCAGGCCTTGCGCCGCTGCCCGGCGGGGCAGGGTGGGGTAGATCCAGGCCTGCACGGTGAAGCTGCCCAGCGCGTGCAGCAGCGGCTGGTCGTCCACCAGGACGTAGGACCCGGCGTGGATCGGCTGCTCGCGCCCGTTGTAGGTCCCGCTGAGGGGAGTCTCCACGACCGTGCCCAGCAGCCCGTCGGGGCCGGGGGTGGCGCGGGCCAGGCGCACGAGGTGGGCCTCGTAGGACGGCACCCGCGCGCTGACCATAAAGCGGATGCGCTCGCCGGGGGCGACACTCAGCCGGTCTGCATAGCCGATCAGATCCATCGTCACAGTCTCCTTCTGATGAGAGGCACGATCTCCTGGCCCGGGGTGCGGGCGATGGCATTATACTATGCCTGGCTTGCCGCGGGGCGACCTGACTCTGAAGGGCCACCGCCGACCATTGATGGTCGTGTACCCGTCCGGGCCATTTATGGCCTGGTCCCTGCCATGAGGCTTCAGCCTCAGGCCGCTTCCCCGCCAACAAACACCCTCATCGCCGGCTCAGCCACCTCGTGTACAATAGCTTCGATAACGACGCAGACGTTCCCGACGCTTCACGGCGCGCATGTCGTAGGGGTGTCTTACACACGTCCGCCGGTGCCGGAGAGGAGATTCGTGATGTTCCTTCAGCGTTTGATCGAGCGTAACCCGCGGCTTTTGGAGGTGGCCATCGAGCTACACCAGAGCGGGCGCATACCCCCAAACACCTGGGTCGTCGACCTCGATACGATTGCCGAGAACGCGCGGGCGCTGGTCTCGGAGGCGCGGCGGCTTGGCTTGAACACCTATCTCATGAGCAAGCAATATGCCCGCAATCCCTATATCAGCGCCATGGCGCTGGCTCAGGGACTTAACAAAATAGTGGCCGTGGACGTGCAATGTGCCCTGCTCGCGCGGCGCTACGGCCTTCCGGTAGGGCACATCGGCCATCTCAACCAGATCCCGCGCCACATGGTTCCCGAGATGGTGGCGCTGCGGCCCGAGGTTATCACCGTCTACAACGTCGAGCACGCGCGGTGGATTGACGAAGCGGCGGCCGCTCAGGCCGTGCAGCAGGACTTGATGGTTCGCGTCTATGCGCCGGGCGACGTCTTCTTCGACGGCCAGGAGGGCGGAGTCCCCGAGGAGCAGGTGGCCGAGGTGGCGCGCGCCATTGGCGCCATGAGAAACGTGCGGCTTATCGGCGTCACGTCCTTCCCGTGCGTGCGCTATAACCCCCTGCCGGATGATCCGCGGGCCGCGCTCAACCCCAATGCCGGCACAGTTCTGCGCGCTGTAGCCACCTTGCGCGATCTTGGTTTCGAAATCAAGCAGATCAATATGCCCGGCAACACCTCGTCGATGACCATGAGTATGCTCGCCGAGGCTGGGGCCACGCACGTGGAACCGGGGCATGGATTGCTCGGCACCACCCCGAACCACCTGTACATGGACGGCCTCCCGGAGCGGCCCAGTTACACACATGTCAGCGAGATCTCCCATTACGTTGGCGACCGCGCCTATGCCTACGGCGGCGGACTATTCAGCGACATGAAGCGGCCCGGCTTCACCGCACAGGCGCTGGTGGGCGCGACGTGGAGCGAGGCGCGCGGCAATCGCGTGGAGTTCTTGCAGGATATCGAACAGGTTATCGACTACCACCTCATCCTGCGCCCGGCCGGCCGCTGCCGCATCGGCGATAGCGCCGTGTTTGGCTTCCGCCCGCAAATGCAGATGACCCGCTCGTATCTCGCGCCCGTCTCCGGTCTGTCCGGCAATGGACAGGTCAAGGTGCACTACCTGTTCGACCACGCGGCCACGGCGCTCGACGAGCGCTACAATCCCGTCGAACCGGCCACGGTTCGTCGCGACATCGACGCGTTGCTGTCCGCCAGCTGAAGCGGGGAAAGATGCTCCTTCTCCGCGATGATCGTCATAGCCCTACAGGCGCGACACATCCACTACGCTGACACTGCTGGTCGGTTCTGGGGAGATGGCTCCGAGCGATGCGCCCGGTTGGAGTGGCAGCCACTGCCGCAGGGCCGCCGGAATCCAGGCTTGCATGCCTTGTTGCCGCTGCACAGAGATCGAGGTATTCTCGACGATCACGCGGTGTGCCGCCGAATCGAGGGAAACCGAGAGCGGATAGGGGGCGACAGGCACAGTCCGTTGCACGCGCCAGCTCGCTGTATCAAGCAGGCTGATGCTGTGGTCGTCGTGATTGGCCACGTAGGCACGACCAGCTCGTGAATCGACGACAATCGCAACCGGCAGCTTGCCGACCGCGACGGTGTGCAGGACGGCACCGGTGGTGCTGCTGAGCACCTCGACCGTATTCGTGGCCACCGGCAGGACAAGTACGCTGCCGCTCTTCCCATCCACCGTCGCGGCCGAGACAAGCTCCTGCCGGCGCCAGAGAAGGCGTCCGGTATCCACATCCAACATAGCGATACCGTCGGTGGTGGTGATCATCACGTGGCCCGTCCGCTGATCGATTGCCAGCACGGCTAATCCTTGCAAAACCCGTTGCACCCGGCCGCCGGCATCCAGGACCACCAGGCCGGCGCTGGTGGGGACAAAGACGCGCCCACGGTATTCGTCAACACGCAGGTCGCCGAGCGAACGGCTCAAGGTTTCCGTGTGCAACAATCGCAACGTATGCGCATCGAGCACGCTGACTATCGTGGGTTGCAGATTGCAGGCCGTCGTCGAACAGGTGCTCCATGCCCCAACGGCTACGTAGATCCGTGCCGCCCGTCCGTTTACCGCCAGACTGATGGGCGGCTGCTGCAACGCGGCGCTTCGCACAATCGCACCGGTCCGCCCATCGAGCAATCGCACCACCCCACTATTCACGACTGTGCTAGAGGCCACAACCAGACGGTCGAGTCGCTCATCCAGTGCCAGCGGCAGCAGATTTGTACCGACCTCGATCGTCTTGAGCACGGATGCAGTGCGGGTGTCGAGCATCACTATGCGACTGACAGGCGGCGCCGCGATGGGCTGTGTCATGGTGGCGACGAATGCGCGATGGGTGCTGCTGTCAACGACCATGGCCGTCGACCCCAACGGCTGGCCAAGGGCGACAGTCACCACCGCATCTCCAGCTTCGATCCGGATCAGGAACGCGGCAATAACTGCGATCAGGACTAGCAAGAGACCAATCGCCAGGGGACGGCGCAATCGCGCCGGCGACGGCAGAAGCCGCCTCGTGTAATGGGGCGAGCTGGACCCCGCCGGCAGACGCCCTGGGTGCGTCTTCACCTGCTCGCTGCACATGCCTGCGTTCACATAAAGACCTACGGAACACAAGCGGGGGGCAGATTGGCGACCATCTGGTCTCCTTTCTGCCCCCTGTACGGTGCCGTTAGCCTACATGCCGGCGCCTAAACGGCGTGCAACTGCCCCGTCAGCAGCATCATGACCACGAAGGAGTCGGCGTATGGGCTGTTCTGGTAGATCTTGTCGGTCAGCGGAGGCCATCCCGCGACGCGCTTGCCCGGTAACGTCGGGTTGCCGCCATAGCGATCCACGAACGTCAGGAAGGGCACTTCGTCGTTGAAGATCTGAGCCAGCTTCGCAATGATCGGCCTCTGCTTGTTCGCGTCGAGGCCGAGTGCCGAGTCTCTGATCGCCTTGAGCAGATCGACGGTTCCAAATTTCGCGGTCTTCACAACCGGATTGTACCCGGAGCCGACGCCCGAGGTAATCGGCGGAATCCACTGCGAGATATCCTGATCGTACGAGAAGTGCGGGTGCGGGTCCGCGGCGGCGAATTGTCGCGACACCAGGTCGAAGTTACCGGCGTAGACCAGGGGAAATACCTGGGGATAGCTCACCGTCCGGACCTTGAGCTTGAACCCGTAAGGGGCCAGCTGGTCGGCAAAGTTAGTGGACAGCGACGCCTGGTCGACGTACTCAGCGGCGGCCAGTATCTCCCAGGTAGCCTTCTGGCCGTCCGGCGTCACAAAGACGCCGTCGGAGCCCTTCTTCCACCCGATGCTCTCCAGCATCGACACCCCCTTCTTGGGATCATAGGGGTATGTGTTGAACTTGGAGAGCGTCGACGGATCCACCCAGTTGCCGATCTTAAGCAGCGCGTCGGACATGCCGCTGACGTACTTGTCCGGGAACCCGCCCGGGCCCTCGACCACCGGCCCCATAGCCTTGCGGTCGATCATATACATCAGCGCCTGGCGAGCCACCTTGTTGTTCAGGGCCGGTATCTTCTTGAAGTTGGGTACGAGGCCGAACCCGTAGTAGCAGGGCGGGCGAATGACGGTGAAGCCCTTCGCCACGAACTCGCGGTCGGTCGCCAGTGGGAAGCCGTGGGTCGCATAATCCACATTCCCTGCCAGCACCACCGGCGTGATCACGTTGGTCTCGCCGTTGTAGTTGATGATCCGCTCGAAGCCCACGAGATTGGCGGCCCAGGAGTTGGGGTTGCGGATCAACGTCATCTGGCTCTGGGTAATGCTGTTGGGGTCGATCTGGAAGGGACCGGTCACCACCATCGAGGTCGGGCGGAACTGGACGAATTGCGCGCGAAGCGCCTTGACCTCGGGCGAGTTGATGCCCTTGCCGGCGGCAAGCAGGTCGCGGAAACGCTTGGCCCAGTTTCCGTAGACCGAGTGGGCCCGAATAGCGGACTGACCACCCGACTGGTGCAGGATGTAACGCTCCACCGTGTTCGACAGAACCGCCATGTGGAAGACGACCGTGTGATCGTTCGGTGCGGTGATTTTGTCGACGTAGGAGAAAAGGTCATTGCCGAGCATGTGCCACAACGACCAGTTGTCGATGACATCCTGGGCGGTAAAGGCGCTGCCGTCGCTCCAGCGAGCCCCTTTCCGCAGGTTGAGCACATAGTTGCTGCCGTCGTACTTGCCGCTGGTGGCCATCAGCCAGAGCCACTTCTTGTCGGCCCAGTAGTACATGGCGGGCGGCATCTCCATGAGATCCTGGTAGATGCCTAACGAAAAGGCATTCCCGCTCGGGTCGTAGGTGTTATAGTGGCCGGTCGGCGGGAGGAAGTAAGGCCAGGCGCTATGAAACTCGCCGTGAATGGCCGCCCGCGGGCGACCCGCGGCCTTTGCGACCTCGAGGGCATCGATTCCCAGCGCGACGCCGCCCACACCAGCGGCCAGTGTGCCTAGCGCCTGGCGGCGTGTCATAGGAGCACAATATAAGTTGTTGCTGCTGCCGGAATGCTCTTGGTTGGAAGCCATTCTTGTCCTCCGTTCGTCGTCGATGACGACGCTATGTAGTACGGCTAGAGATGACCCACGACTGCATCGCGGGCTGCCTCAGGGGTGTCGCCAGAGCTACTACAACCTCCTTTCCACAAGAGTGCAGGTCGGCCGGGACGATGCTCAGCGTGAGAAATAGCGCACGAAGAGGGCAACGACGCCCAGAAAGGTGAGGCCGACCACCAGAGTGACGACGGTGACGCCAAACTCAGCCGAGCCTGGGTGCAAGATAAATAGCAGAATCAGCGACATAACGGTGATGTACAGCCCGATGCGAAAGCCGATCTGGCCCATCTGCGGACTCATCGCGCTACCCCACCTTCGCGCAGCGAGCCCGCCGCAACAGAACTGCCTTCCGTGGTCGCTTGCCCCAACTCCCGAGCCACCACGTGGCAGGCCACGGCGCGTTGCTCTCCTACAGCCGCCAATTCGGGTCGCTCGACGTCGCACAGGCCGTTTTCGTATAGGGGACAACGCGGGTGGAAAGTGCAGCCGCTGGGCAGATGCAACAAACTTGGGATCTCCAAACTGCGCAGCTTGACCCTCTCTTTGTTGCGCGTCAAATCGGGATCGGCCTCCGGCACCGCCGCCAGCAGGGCCTTTGTATAGGGATGTAGCGGCGAATGGATCAATTGTGTGGCGGGCTGTAGCTCGACGATACGTCCCAGATACATCACGCCGATGCGCCCGCCGGCCGCGAAATGCTTGGCCACTCCTAGATCGTGCGTAATGAAGATGAATGTAACGCCTAACTCGGAACGCAAGCGCAGCAGCATGTTCAGCAGGCTGACGCGGATCGACACGTCGACCATGGAGACTGCTTCGTCCGCCACGATCAGTCGTGGATTGAGCGTCAGGGCCCGGGCGACCGAGACGCGCTGACGCTGTCCTCCGGACAACTGGTGAGGATACTTCTCCAGGAAGTCCTGCGGCGGCGTCAGTTCCACGATCTGCAGCAACCGAACGATCTGCGTCATCGCCTCCTCACGACCGTGCGCCAACTTATGGTGCAGTAGCGGCGCGCTCAGCGTCTGGTAGACGGTGTGAACGGGGTTGAGCGAGGCATAGGGATCCTGGTGAACGATCTGCACGGCCTTGCGATATGTCTTGAACTCGCGCTCCGGCATCGCCCAGATGTCGCGTCCCTCGAAGAGCACGCGTCCGGAGGTCGGGCGCACCAGACCGGTGACCATCTTACCCGTTGTTGTCTTGCCGCAGCCGCTCTCGCCCACCAGACAGATGACGTCGCCCGGAAAGACGGAGAACGACACGTCATCCACGGCCTTGATCGGACCGCGCGGCGTGGTAAAGCGGCGGCCTACCCGGTCGAACTCAAGCAACGCAGTCATGGCTTCCCCGCATCCTCATGTTCACGGGACAACACTTGCCAATTGAAGCAGGCTGCGCCATGATGTGGGCCAACCGCGTACAACTCCGGCTGCGACGCCGTACATTGCTCGGTGGCGTAGCCACAACGCGGCTGGAACTTGCAGCCCGGCGGAAGATCGATCAGATCGGGCGGCGAGCCGGGGATAGACGTCATCTCCGAGTCGCTGGCCGTCAGCGACGGTACCGCGCGCATCAGACCCAGCGTGTAGGGATGGCAGGGCCGATAGAAGGTGGCGCGCACCTCGCCAATCTCCACGACCTGCCCGGCATAAATCGTGGCCACGCGATCGGCCAACTCCGCGGCAAGAGAGAGGTCATGCGAGATGAAGATGGTGGAGAAGCCCAGTGTCTCCTTGAGGCGGCGCAGCAGGTCGATAATCGAGCGCTGGGTCAGGATGTCCAGCGCGGTGGTCGGCTCGTCCAGGAGGAGGATCTGCGGGTTGAGCAGGAGGGCCATGGCCAGCAGCACACGCTGGCGCATGCCGCCGGACAATTCGTGTGGGTAGGAGTTAAGCACGCGCTCGGCGTCCAGTTGCACCAGCCGCAGCCGCTCCAGGGCACGTTCGCGAGCCTCCTGCTTGCTCATCGGCTCGTGGACCTTGATGGTGTCATACATCTGGTCCCATACTTTGAGCACCGGATTCAGGGAGTTCAGCGCCGACTGAAAGACCATGGCGCATTCCTTCCAGCGGAAGCGCCGCAGTTCGTCTGGCGAGAGCGACAGCACCGAGATCTCCTTGCCGTCGCGGCGGCGATAGGTCATCGTGCCCCGGCGCACCAGCGCCGAGCGCGTGAGCAGGCGGATCAGCGCCAGGGAAAGGGTCGTCTTGCCCGATCCACTCTCGCCGATCAGCGCCAGGCTCTCGCCCTTACGCAGGTCAAAGCTCACCCCACGCACCGCCTGCACCATGCCGCGATAGGCGCGGTACTCTACCCACAGGTCGCGCACCGAGAGGACGGCATCGGGATAGGCGAAGGGCGATTCCGCCACGGCGGGCGACGGCATACTGGTCGACATCGAGCTACGCTCCTCCCCGCAGGCGCGGATTGAACACTTCGTCCAGCGAGCGCAGGGTCAACACGAGGCAGAACTGCAGCAAAACAATGGCGAACGTCGGCCCCAAGATGTAGGGCAGGGCGTTGGGCAGAAAGACGGCGCCGCGGACATTGGCCAGGTTGAGCATCACACCCCAATTACTCTCGGAGAGGGGCACCAATCCCAGGAAGACCAGTGTGACCGAGAGGTAGATGGCGCTGGTTGCGGTCAGCACGAAGTTGATCACGATGTAGCTCATCATGTTCGGCAACATCTCGCGGAAGATGATGTGCCGGGTGCCGAGGTCCAGGGCGCGTGCAGCCTCGACGTAATCCCGTTGCTTGAGCGACAGGATCTGTGAGCGTACCGCTCGCAGCAGCAACGGCCAGGACACCACCGCCAGGAGAATTGCGAGTTGCCAGGCCGAGTTGAGATTGACCAGGCCGGAGATGGCGATGAACAGCGGAAGCGTTGGAATGGTCAAAACGATGTCGGCAAGCCCGGTGATCGACCAGTCCACGCGACCGCCGGCGAAGCCGCTCAGCGCACCAAAGGTCACGGCGATCACGGTCGTAAACAGCGCAGTCAACAGCCCGACGGTCACCACATCGGTGCCGCCGCGCAGCACCTGGATCAATACGTCCCGGCCCTCGTAATCGGTGCCGAAGGGATGCGCCCACGACGGCGTGACGTAGATCATATCTGTCGAGCCGATGGAGTTGAACGGGATGACAAGCGGCGTGATATACGAGCCGACGATAATGATCATTGCGATCACGAAGCCCACGAAGCCGACCTTGTTGCGCGCCATCAGCCGCAACACGCGAATCGTGCCGGCCAGCGGATTCCGGCGCGAGCGCATGCTCACCCCAGGATGCGCGCTCAACGCCTGGCTCATTCTTGCGCTCCCGAGCCAATGGCCGTGATCCGCGGGTCGAGCTTGCCATAGAGCAAGTCGGCCAGCAGGTTGCAGACGATCACCGAGACGGTGATGATCAAGAAGATGCCCTGAATCGTGGTATAGTCCCGTGCCGAGATCGAGGTCAACAGCAGGTAGCCGACGCCCTGATACTGGAGCACGAACTCGATCGCCGCGGCGCTGCCGATGATAAAGCCGATCGAGATGGTCAGTTGGGTGAACACCGGCAAGATGGCATTACGACCGACGTAAGCCGACATGATCCGCCGGTCCGACAGTCCACGGGCGCGGGCCACGGTCACGTAATCTTCCTCCAGCGCGGCAATCGTGCTGCTCTTCATGGTCAGCATCCAGGTGCCGATCGTGGACAGCACGTACACGGCGATCGGCAAGGCGCCGTGATAGAACAGGTCGCCGACGAAGCCGGGGCTGAAGCTCGCTTTCACGCCGGGTGAGAGCGAGCCGCGCATCTGGGTGAAGGGAAGGATGCCCCATTGCACGCCGAGGAACTCGATAATCAGGGTCGCCAGCAAGAAACTGGGGATTGAGACGAGGAACGAGCCCACGCCTGAGAGTGCGTGATCCAGCCAGGTCTCGCGCCGGTAGGCCATGATCAGGCCCAGCAGGCAGCCCACGACGAAGCTGATCAGCAGGCCAAAGCTGACGCAGAAAAGGGTCCAGGGCAGGTATTGGAGCAGCTCGGTGCTGACCGGCGTGCCGGGATTGGCCAGAGAATCGCCGAGGCTCCCATGAAGCAGGCCGCCCATGAAGCCCAGGTACTGGAGGGGCATGGGCTGGCTAAGGTCGACTGCGAAGATGCTGGCGGCCATGGACTTGGCGGTATGATAGTCGATGCCATATAGAGACATCTGATTGGAGATAAACGCATCGATCGGGCTACCCGGCATCGCATGGATGAGAAAGAAGGTCAGGGTTATCACCACCCACACCGTCACGATGGCCTTGATGATGCGCCGGAGCAGATAATGTCTGGCCAGCCGGCCGACTACACTGGTCCGTTCCTGATCAAGGATCGTCTTCTCCTCGGAAACGATAGTCGCCGCGCTCATGGGGACAAATCACCTCTCCAGTACCCTGGCGCTAACATCGCCTCAAGGCTACATCGAACCGCCCTACCGCGTCAAGCTCTCGCCCAATACCGGTTGTCGCCGCCCAGTGGGCGGTTGTTCGGCGGCAACCGGACGCCAGGGTGGAAAGCGCTTTCAGCCCACAGGCCGGTCGTTGGTAACACTATACTCGCAGCCAATAAGGGCTGTCAATTTGCTGGTGCCCACAAACCGCGCTCGACCTGGACGCACAAACCGGCCGTCAGTCGCCTCAAAGTTCGGGCGAACGATCTATCCTTGCAACCGCTAGGTGCGCCCCACGCCGGCGACCTGCCCGTGGCGAATCTCCCCGATTCGGAGGTGCCGGCCCTGGCCGACTCTCAAATGGACCCGGCTCAGGATCGACGCCTGAGCGACCTGCTTGAGCAGCAACAGGCCGAGCGTCTGACGGAGGAGGACCGCCACGCCCTGCTGATGTTGCTACAGGTGTATCAGGACGGCCTGCTGCGCGAGGCCCAGGCCCTGAGTGAAGCGGTGCGCCGCGGCCCGCGGCCGCCGCTGGAGCCGTGACCTGCATGGGACAGGCCTTGCCCTGGTTTGGCGTGGTAGAGCAGCTGTCAGGTGATGGCTCCGTTGTCGCGATCGTTCAGCAATCGCCGGGCGCGCGGCTGCCAGCCAAGCAGCCGCTGCGCCTTGGACAGGTTCTGCTCCTCGTGCTCCTCGTCGCCGGAGATGAAGACGGCGTCGAAGCGGCCGTGCCCGACCTGGATAGCGTCAAGCGCACCCAGGTAGGCATTGGCCAGATCCTCTTCGTCGGTGAGGTAGAGCCTGACGCCATCGGAGTCGATGCTCCCCGTCGCCTGCTCGGCCAGCCATTGCCGGCGCGTGCGCGGGCCGGTGATGCGCAGGGCGATGATGTTCATGTCGAACCAGCGGGCAAAGTATTGGCAGATCAACTCCCCGAAGCCTTTGGTCAGGCCGTAAACGCTGGGGCTGTCGAGCGGCACCAGCTCCTCGGCCGGATAACGCTCGCGCCGGCGATAGTGCACGCTCAGCGAGCTGGTATAGATGCCCCGCTTGATGCCCATCTCCTGCGCGATGAACAGCAGCAGGTGCAGCCCCTTGGCGTTGACCTCGTAGTTATCGACGATGGTGGGGATATCCTGCGCGGTCGAGGTCCCGCCCTGCCCGCTTTTCATGACCAGATAGATGAAGGCATCCACGCCGTCCAGCGCCCGGCGCAGGGCGTCGGGATCGGTCGCCGACCCTTCGACGTGCTCGACCCCATCGTGGCGCGGCGGCCGCGGGTCCAGCACACGCAGGTCGTGATGGCGGCGCAGGTACGGCGTGATGAACGAACCGACGTGTCCGGAACCGCCCACCAACAGCACTTTCATGCTCCGTCTCCCTTCCACTCTCTATACAGCCCGGGCGACCGAGCCGTCGGCGCGCAACGGAGCGCCGCGCGGGTCCCACAGCACGCGGGACGCCGCGGCGAGCTTCGCGCGGTCCAGGCGCACGCCGAGCCCCGGCGCCTCTGGCACCGGCAGGTAGCCACCCTGGCGCTTGAGCGCGCCGGGGAAGGCGGCGACCACGGCCTCATCCTCGTCCACCTTGTGATACTCCTGGACGATGAAGTTGGGGATGGAGACGTCCAGGTGCACCGAGGCCGTCGTGATGACCGGCCCCAGGAAATTATGGGTCACTACCGCGGCGTGGTAGGATTCGGCGATGGCGGCGATCTTCTTGCAGTGCGTGAAACCGCCGGCCAGCCCCAGGTCGGGGCGCACGAACTGGCTGCCGCCGTGGGCGAGCAGCTCGCGGAACTCCCAGATGGTGTGCAGGCGCTCGCCGTTGGCCAGGGCACCCGAGATGCGCCGCGCGATCTCGGCCTGCGACTGAATGCTGTCGATCTGAATCGGGTCCTCGATAAACAGCGGATGGAAGCGGGCGATGGCCTCGGCTACCGGCACCGCCTGCAGCGGCGTGAGCTTGCGGTGCAGCTCCACGATCACGTCGGCCTCCCTGCCGACGGCCTCGCGCGCCGCGGCCAGGCGCTCGGACACCGCTGCAACCAGGCCCTCCAGGGTCAGATCCGCGGCGTCATCGGGAACGGGATCAAACTTGATGGCCGTGAAACCCTCGGCGACAGCGGCACGGGCATTTGCCGCGATCTCCTGGGGCGAAGCGCCCCCCATCAGCAGATGCAGCCGAATCCTATCGCGGCAGCGCCC
>Ga0209062_1002718_pt1 | contig 22550 bp, 19 predicted proteins | sample Coa_R2_2_FD_187158 | JGI IMG/M metagenome (GOLD analysis project Ga0209062, IMG submission 187158) | Surface soil microbial communities from Centralia Pennsylvania, which are recovering from an underground coalmine fire - Coalmine... | ecosystem: Environmental > Terrestrial > Soil > Unclassified...
TCATACCTTCATGAGCAACGGGAGCGGAACTGGCGAATATACTCGTTCCCACCTTGGGAATGGTGGGACTACCGCCAACCCACAGGGAGCCCTGCACGTTGAAATTCACATTGCCAGACTCCAGCCTGTGCCCAAGGTTTACTACGGTCCGTCTCGACAGATTTGTGACAACTTCAAGCCCATCAAGGACCGGAAGGCCCTCCTGCCTCAACGCCCTCGCTAGGGCTATGATATCTACCGGCAGTCCTCCGACCCGCATCCCCGAGTCCACATTAAGAAACTCAATGCCCAAGAGCGCGCCTTGCTGGTCGAAGTCGACGAAGCGAGACTCATCAACGTCCTGGGTGTATGCAGAGCGGCCTTCGGAGAACGAGACGTATACAGCGTCCGCTGCCGGGTCGTGCTTGATTTGCATATACCCCCCTATTGCCATCTTACCACTGTAATAACGATACCATGATCCGCCTCGACTACAAGTACGATCCGTGCCTGGCCGGCAGGGGTAGTGCCAACTACGTTGAGTTTGCCGTCAATACCAACGTAGTCAATACCAACGTAGGTAATCTGAGGGTCTTGCACAATAGCCTCTACGTCCGCTCGCGAGAAGCCGCGTCGGTTCATCTGATCAAGCGCATGCGTGGTAAAACGTAGAGAAGACCGCCAGGACACTCTTACTGTCCTGCGAGACCAACCACCCCGGGTTGGATTTGAGTCACACGGAAGCGTGTGCGGGCGTTCTCCACGTTGTCGAGAGTCGCAATAACCACGTATAAACCGGGCTGAGCAACTGTCAAGCCGACCATCGGGAATGCTACAGGGATCAACTGTATATCCCCCTGCGACAGCATAGGTGGGCGACCCGCTATTAGCTGCCACTCTAAAGCCGCGAGTTCTAAGCCGTCAGCCGTTTGGAATGATATCCGCACACGATACTGCTGGTTCGTCGCAAGCCACGGCATCTCAATAACCAATGCGACGCTGAATTGTAGCGATGCGGGGAGTGCAGGCACCAGAGCGTGGTCGAACGCCCCCCCATGACATATAGCTTGCCGCCTGACACTTCGGCGCGCTCGGCAAGCATTACAAAAGGAATGCGCGGCCTGCGCTGGGAGTCATCGAGCGGGCCAATATCAGCAGATCCTGGTGCCTGTACGTCGCTCACGCCTCAACCTTCCCTTCAATAGCTCTCAATCATCACTGTTCGTATCGCGTCTATCCTAACACGAACCGTGAGCATTCAGCTAGCCAGCTTGCGTTGATTTGGGTTCAAGCGCTCTCAGCCCTTTCCCTATGCCCTGCTCCACTGCCGACGGAAAATGAGTGACATCCTGTGTTCACGCCCATCTGCCATACTTCTCTGGAGGGGGACAGATGCATGGGCTTCATCATGGACGGCCTGGATGCGGAGGCCTACGACCGCTCCTACTCCGACCGCGCGCTGGTGCGGCGCATCGTCGGCTACTTCCGCCCCGCGCTCGGGCTGATGATCCTGGTCGCCGCGATGGTGGTGCTCAACTCGCTGACCGACACCGCGCTGCCCCTCGCCATCTCACGCGGCATCGACGCCCTGAGCAAAGGCACCCTGGGCTCGCCGTGGCTGCTGGTCGGCGTGATCCTGGCAGCCGGCGCGCTCTCCTGGACCTTCAACTTCGTGCGCCTATGGTACACCGCTCAGGTGGTCGGCGACGTGGTGTTGCGGTTGCGGCTCGACGCCTTCAGCGCCGTGGTGGCGCGCGACATGTCGTTCTACGACGAGTTCCCCTCCGGCAAGATCGTCAGCCGCGTGACCTCCGACAGCGAGGACTTCTCCACGGTGGTCACCCTCACCCTCGGCCTGCTCTCGCAGGTGCTGCTGGTCGTGCTGATCACCGCCGTCCTATTTTATGTCAACGTCAGGCTGGCGCTGATCGTGGTGGCCATGACGCCTCTGATCGTGGGCGCCGCCCTGGGCTTCCGGCGCATCGCCCGGCTCACCACCCAGCGCGGCCAGCGCGCGCAGGCCCGCGTCAACGCCAGCGTGCAGGAGGCCATGACCGGCATCACCGTGGCCAAGAACTTCCGCCAGGAAGCGACGATGTACGAGGAGTTCAAGGTCATCAACGAGCAACGCTACCAGGTCAACCTGCGGCAGGGCTTCGTCTTCAGCGGTATCTTCCCGGTGCTGACTACCATCGCCGGGCTGGGGACGACCGCTATCGTCTACTTCGGCGGGCTGAGCGTGCTGGATCGCGCTATCAGCGCCGGGACCTGGTTCCTCTTCGTGCAGGCCATCAACCTCTTCTGGTTCCCGCTGACCAGCATCGCCTCGTTCTGGAGCCAGTTCCAGCTCGGCCTCTCCGCCAGCGAGCGCATCTTCGCCCTGATCGACGCCGAGCCGCGCGTGCAACAGACCGATAGCCGGCCCGTGACGCGGCTCGACGGGCGCATCGAGTTCCGGCACCTGACCTTCCGCTACGTGGAGCGCGAGAGCGTGCTGCGCGACTTCAACCTCACCATCCGGCCGGGAGAGACGCTGGCCCTGGTGGGCCACACCGGCGCCGGCAAGTCGTCGCTGGGCAAGCTGGTGGCGCGATTCTACGAATTCCAGGGCGGCGAACTGTTCATCGACGGCCAGGACATCCGCACCCTCGATCTGCGCGCCTACCGCCGCCATCTTGGGCTGGTGCCGCAGGTGCCGTTCCTGTTCTCGGGCACCGTGCGCGACAACATCCGCTACGCCCGGCCGGCGGCCACGGACGCCGAGGTGGAGCGCGTGGCCCGCCAGATCGGCCATGGCGACTGGATCGAGGCCCTGCCGGAGGGCCTGGCCACGGCGGTAGGCGAGGCGGGACGTGCCCTGTCCATGGGGCAGCGACAGCTGGTGGCGCTGGCGCGCGTGCTGCTGCAGGACCCGGCCATCCTGATCCTGGACGAGGCCACGGCCAGCGTCGATCCCCTGACCGAGGCGCAGATCCAGGAAGGACTCGATCTGCTCCTGCACGACCGTACCGCCATCGTGATCGCCCACCGCCTCTCCACGGTGCGCACGGCAGATCGCATCGTGGTGCTGGACCATGGGCGGGTGGTCGAGGAGGGCACACATGCGAGCTTGCTGGCGAGCGGAGGCCACTACGCCGAGCTGTACAACACCTATTTCCGCCACCAGTCGCCCGACTATGTCCCCGGCGGCGGCTACGTCGCGGTCGCCGCGGGAGTAAGCAAGGATGGCCCGGAACCGGCGGTTACACCTGCCGGGTAGGGACACGTCGGCTACCGGCGAATGGAAGGCCGCCTTCTCAGCCCAGTAGCTCCGAGGGATCGACGCCCACCATCTCGGCGGCCATCCGCACCAGGTCGTCGACGTTGTACGGCTTGGCGAGCCAGCGAAAGGGGCCCGGCAGGTCTTTCGATTCTGCCTGCTCCTGCGCCGTGACGAACAGCACGGGCACCGCGGCGCCGTCTTCGCGCTCCCGGATCAGGCGATAGACGTCGAACCCACTGAGCCCGGGCATGTTGACGTCGAGCACGATCAGGTCAGGGTGGACGGTGTCGAGCATTTCCAGGAGCATAGCCCCATCCTCGACCGCCGTCACGACGGCCTGCGGCACTTCGGAGAGGGCGTCCTTCACCAGCGCGCGGGCGGCGGTATCATCTTCGGCGACGAGAATAGTCTTCATGGCACAATCGCCCTCCGCACCCTAACCTTATCACGTCGCGCCCACGTGCAACTCCGCACCCGAGTGGACGTAACGTTGCAAGAACTGTGCCGCTCCTCACCCGTACCCGGTGCGCCGATGCTGCTACCGCGCCAGGCCGCCCTGCTAGCGCGGGTAGGCCCCGGCATGTGCAACGTGAGTCCCTGCTGGATAGACGCGGTAGCCCTTACCCATCGCGAACCACGGCCAGCAGGATGCCGTCGTTGCCGCCGCGGTTGGGCACGATGATGGCATCGAGGCGTGGATCGGCGGCGGCGAGACGGTTGAAGCGGTCGAGGGCACGTATGTCCTCGGCCATATTGTCCGGGTCCGCCACCTCACCGCGACGCACCACGTTGTCGGCCACGATCATGCTACCTGGACACGTCAGGCGCAGCGCCCAGTCGAGGTAGTCCGGATACGATGACTTGTCGGCGTCGATGAACACCAGGTCAAACGGATGACTATCCGCCAGGGCCGGCAACAGGTCGAGGGCGCGGCCCACGCGCACCTCGACGCGATCGACTACACCGGCGCGGGCAAGATTGGCGCGGGCGATCTCGGCGTGACGCTCGCTGACTTCCAGCGAGAGCAGGCGCCCGTCCGGGGGCAGAGCGCGGGCCATCCAGATCGCGCTGTAGCCGCCGAGGGTGCCGATCTCCAGCACGCGGCGCGCGCCGACGGCGCGCACCAGCATCCCCAGCAGCTTGCCCAGCGCGGCGGGCACCTGGATCATGGGCAGTCCGGCCCGGGTGGCGTCGTCGACTGCCTGCGTCAAGGCCGGGTCGTCGGGGATGAACAGATTGTGGATGTACGTGTCGATGCGGTCAGTGTCGCTCATAAACCCTCCCCCTCCAAAGTTCGCTGTGCTCGATGGCCAATAATGGGAAGTCAGCATCGCTCATGGACGCTTCTCCTCTTGATTAGGCGTACGCGGCGTCTGTGTCGAGGGGCGGTCGCCGGGTATATGACGCGGTGGCAAGGGACACTGTCGGCGTACCAGGTCGCGACAAATGGCCCCATAAATCGCCTGGGCTTGCGTGATGGCTTGCTCTGCATCCTGCCGAGTTGGCTCGCGCAGCGGATCGGGGTAGCGTGTGTCAACCCCATAGCTTGCTAACGTCAGTAACCGTCCCGCCACGCGTCGCACCTGCCACCCCTCCGGCAAACGTGTTACCAGGTCGTCAAGGTTGTGCGTGTGCTCGAAAGGGAGTGACTCAAACGTCAACGCCGCCTTGATCGCCTTCTCCGCCGCTTGCTGCGCCCAGAAGCAGGTGTGATACGGCTGATAGCCTGTTCGCTCTGCAAACTGATGCTTTGCCGCTTCCAAATCGTAGGCGGCGCGGTCAAGCCACTTGATGGTCAGATGTACCCTGGCTTCGCTGGTCATAGAGTACCTTACCTTCACGCAGGGCACGATAAAGCAGCGTGCTCACGACGACACCGTACTCTTCGACCTCACCGGGCGTGGCGACAATAATGTCTTTAGCGACGGGTATACCGAGGACGGCACGACGTATGCCGGCGACCAAGTCTGCCTTGTCAGCCACCTGTGGCACAATCACAAGTAGATCGACATCGCTGTCCGGGTCATGATCACCACGCGCCCGTGAGCCAAAGAGAACGACCGCCAGGGGCTGGCAAAACGCCACAATCGCCTCCACCAAGGCCGGGATAACCTCCTCCGCGGGAGGCCACGGCCACACACGCGCTGGGGGATCAGGGAGCGGGGTCCCGAAAGCCTCTTCGAGTTCTATAAGGTCCATGATCTGCTTTCTACCCCCTTCCACTCTATCTGACGGTTTAAGCATATAGCGTGCAGCAGGTACTGTCATCACACGGTGACGGATCGCCCCACTGACATACGGGCATGTCCGGTGTGCGCTCAGTAGCTATCGGGCACGCGGTTCCAGACCGGTTCGCCGCGCACGATGCGGCCGGCCTCTGCTGCCGCCTTGCGGCGCAGCTCCACCACGCTTTGCTGCGAATACCAGGCCGCGTGGGGCGTCATCAGCAGCGTGGGCAGCTCGCCGCGCATATAGGCATCATAGAGCGCGCTGACCACCGGCGCCTCGTGCTCCAGCACGTCGACGGCGGCGGCGGCGATGCTGCCCCGGCGCAGCGCGTCGCCCAGGGCTACTTCGTCGACGACCGCGCCGCGCGCCGTGTTGACCACCACGGCATGGGCCGGGAGCAGGCCGAGCGTGGAGGCGTTGATGACGTGGCGCGTCTCGTCGCTCAGGAGGCAGTGAACGCTCAGAGCGTCCGCGCCGTCCAGCAGCTCGGCCACGCTCTCCACGCGCGTGGTCTGTGTGGCCTTGTCCTGTCCGCGCGGGATATACGGGTCGTACCAGCGCACGTTGAAGCCAAAGGCCTGGGCGCGCCGGGCCACGGCCTGGCCGATGCGCCCGAAGCCGAGCAGGGCCAGCGTGCGCCCTTGCAGGCGCGGGATCTGGGCGAAGCGGCGGGTGTCCCACCAGGCCTCCCTGTCCGCCGTCTGCGGCGGCGCGGCGCGCAAACACCGCAAAGCCCACAGCAGCAGGGCCATGGCGTGGTCGGCGACCTCATTGGTGCCATAGTCGGGCACGTTGCACACGATGATGCCGGCGGCGCGCGCCCCGGCCAGGTGCACGTTGTCGTAGCCGACGCCGGCCCGCACGATGCCGCGCACCCCGGCCTTCGCCAGGGCCAGCAGCGAGTCGGGCGTGTAGGAGATTTCATGCCAGGAGATCAGCGCCTGGGCCGGGCGTTCGGCGATCACCCGCAGCACATCGTCCATGGTGGGCGGGTAGTCCACCAGATTGACCAGGGCATCTACCTCTATGCCGGGCAACTCCTCACGTTCGATCCGTGGCTCGCCCATGAAATCGGTCACCAGCACGCGCATTCGTCTCTCGCCGCTCCTACTCTCTCGCTATTCATATGTCTTCAGTGGGGCACCTCTACCCAGCGCTGTTCGCGCGCGCTCTGCAAGATGCAGTCGCCGATGACGTTCTCGCGATGCCCGTCCGCGAAGGTTGGGAAGTCGGGCTCCAGGCCCGAGGCCCGTCCGCCGGCGAGGATGTAGTCATAGACCGCGCGGTTGAGCGCCGTGTGCGAGTCGGCGAAGCCCTCGTCGTGGCCGGGAGGATAGCGGGCATACCGCCGCGCCGACGGATCGAGCAGCGACGGGTCTTTGATCAAGGTCTCGTTGGGCCGGTCGCGGTGGCCGATCCACAGCTCATTGGGCCGCTCGCCGTCCCAGAAAATGGAGCCGTTGGCGCAGTTGACCTCAATGGTGGGGCGGTTCTTGCGGCCGGCGCTGACCTGCGACACCTGCATGGTGCCGCGCGCTCCGTCGCCCAGCCGTAACAGGACCGTCGCCGCGTCTTCCGTATCCATCTGTACGGGCACGCGCTCCACCGCGGCGCTGGCGAAGGTGTCGATGGGGCGCGCCGGCTTCTGCCTTACCGGCAAGAAAGTGGTCATGTCGGCCAGTACCGAGCGGACGGGTAGGCCGGTGATGAACTGCGCCAGATCGAGCCAGTGCGAGCCGATGTCGCCGACCGCGCGCAGCGCCCCACCCTGCGCCGCCTCCACGCGCCAGTTATAGTCGGTGTCGAAGAGCAGCCAGTCCTGCCAGTAGCCCCCGTGCACCAGGTAGACCGGCCCGAGGTCGCCGCGCCGCACGATGGCGCGGGCCTGCTGCACCAGCGGATAGAAGCGCACGTTGAAGGTGACGGCGTGCACCAGGCCGCTGCGCTCGGCCAGCTCCACCAGCTCGGCCGATTCGGCGCTGGTCATGGCCAGCGGCTTCTCGCAGACCACGTGCTTGCCGGCCTGCAGGGCGGCCTTCGCGGCCGGGTAATGGTAGACGTTGGCCGCCGAGATATCGACCACGTCGACCTCGGGATCGCGGATCAGATCGTAGAAGTCGCCGTAGGCCCTGGGGACGAACAGCGCGGCTGCCTTGCGCTCGGCCGACTCCTGCGAGCTACCGGCCAGGGCGACGACCTCCACGTAGCCCAGGCGGCGCAGCGACTCGATGTGCACGGGTCCGATGAAGCCGGCGCCGATCACGCCGACGCGAATGGGCTGGCCGGGAGTAAGCGTCATGTGTGGTCTCCTTCGACATCCAGGGTGCCCGACACCAAAGTGTCATGGCAGGATACGGGCACTAAAGTGCCAGGGTACCCGCTTGCGGGTCCCGACTATAGTCGGTTCGTCCCTGCCAGGCGACTTCAGTCGCCGGCCATGGCTACTCGTATTCATTTCAATCTACCGGCTGCAGCACCGTCTTGAGCCCATCTCGGCGCTCGAAGGCCTCAAAAGCCTCCCGCCATTCCGTCAGCGGTCGCACGGAGGTCACCAGCGGTTCGGTGCGAACCCGGCCGTCGGCCAGTAAGGCCAGCGCGCGCTTCCAGGCTGACGGGACGGAAGCATTGCTGCCGGTCACGGTCAGCTCCTTGTAGCAGACCTGCTCGAGGTCCCAGGAGATCGGCTTGCCGAAGAGCCCGATCTGGGCGTACTGGCCGCCCCGCCGCACCAACTCCAGCAGCGAGGCGGCGGCTGGGCCCGCGCCGGAGCACTCGTAGACGATATCGGCGCCGTCGCCGGTCAGCTCGGCGATGGCCGCGCGGTAGTCATCGCGCTGCACATTGAAAACATGGTCGGCGCCCAGCTCGCGCGCCAGTTGCAGGCGGTGGCCATCGGCATCCGTGCCCAGCACGATCACGCCGGCGCCGGCCGCCTTGACGGCCTGCATGGTTAGCAGGCCGATTGTCCCCGGCCCGGCCACCACCGCCACGTCGCCCGGCGTCAGCTTGGGCTGCTCCAGTGCGCCGTGCACCACGCAGGCCAGCGGCTCGGTGAGCGCGCCGGCGACGAAGCCGACGTCGGCCGGCAAGCGGTGCACGTTGCGCGCCGGGACGACGAGGTAGGAGGTAAAGCCGCCGTTGACGGCCGAGCCGATGGAGCGGCGCCGCGGGCAGAGGTTGACGCGCCCGGTGCGGCAGAAACGGCAGACGCCGCAGGTCGAGAAATAGGTCTCGGTCGTGACCCGCTCGCCGGGCGCTATGCCCTCCACTCCGTCGCCGACCTCGGCCACCTCGCCGGCCACCTCATGGCCGAGCACCACCGGCGGCCACGAGCGATACTCGTCGTGGTAGATGTGCAGATCGGTGCCGCAGATGCCGGCCGCGCGCACCGCGATCTTGACGTGCCCGGCGGGCGTCGCCGGCTCGTCTATCTCCCGCACCTCGATGTTGCCGTCGCCGGGCGCGGTCTTGACCACAGCTTTCATGGATCGAGCGATCCTTCCCATTCACTCACGGTAGGCCGGTCCGGTCGCCGGGGTACCCGCCGGCGGGTCCGTGCCGGCAAGGATGCCGGCGGCGTCGGCCCGCGGACCGCCGCCAGGAACGATGCCGCGCTGCACGATAGGTACCCCATCTGAAAGGCCCTACGCTTGCTGCGCCGCGCGCAGATAGGCCCAGGCGAGGGCCAGCACGATCAGGCCGTACAGGATGAAGCGGGCGGCTTGAGGCGCCTGCCCCTGGCCGATGTTCAACAGGGTCAGCAAACCATCCAGCACGGTCAGCAGGAGCACACCCAGCATCGTGCCACCGTAGCCGCCGCTGCCGCCGGCAATGGAGGTGCCACCCACCACCACGGCGGCGATTGAGGGCAACAGGAACGGCGTCCCCATATCGGCATTGGCGTAGCGCGACAGGCCGACCAGGACGATGCCACCGATGGCGCTGATCAGGCCGGCCAGGGCGTACACGGCAACCAGCGTGGCGGCCACCGGGATACCGGCCAGGCGACAGGCCGCCCGATTGTCTCCAACCGCGTAGATGAGGCGCCCGAAGCCGGTGCGCTGCAGCATGAGGATGGCCAGCGCGGCAACGGCGACCCACACGAAGGCAGAATAGGGCACAAAGCCGACGATCGAATCGTTGGCGAGCTGCAGAATCGAGCCCGGTACGCTGGCGGCATTGGCCAGATGTGCCTTGTCGAAGACGACCACTGCGCCCTGCAAGATACCGGCCATGCCCAGAGTCACGATGAGCGGTGAGGCGCCGAAGACGCCAACGCCGATCCCGTTGACGGCGCCGATCGCGGCGCCGAGCGCCAGCGCCGCGATGATGCCGACGGGGACGGAGCTATCGGCGCTGACGTACGACACCGCGTAGCCCGCGGCCACGGCGATCCAGACGAGCGACAGATCGATCCCACCGGTGATGATGAGCACCGTCTGGCCCGCTGCCAGGAGTCCCATCACGCTGCCCAGGCGCAGGATATTAGCAACCTGGGCCAGGGATAGGTAGCCGGGGATCAGAATGCTGGCTATCACCACGAGAAGCAGCAGGAACACAGCCAGCGCGATGGCCGGGCGTTCGGCCAGCAGGCGCTGTACCCGCCGCGGCGATGGTGGCGCCACGGCCACGCTGCGCCGATCGCCCGGTACGGTCTTCATGCCCCCTACCTCTTCCCTATCCACAGCCGTCCAAGGAACAGGACCACGATGACCAGGGTCACGCCCTGCACGACGTATTGGTAGTCGACGCTGATGCCCAGGAACTGCAGCAGAATAAGCAAGCCATAGAGCGAGAACGCCGCCGCGATCGGACCGGCCATGCCGCCGCGTCCGCCCGTCAGGCTCACGCCGCCGAGCACAACGGCGGCCACGCTGTTCAGGGTATACGAGATGCCGATGTTGGGATCGCCCGATCCGGTTGTGCCGGTCAAAGCCAGGCCGCCCAGCGCGGCGAATGTCCCGGTCAGGCCGTAGGCCAGGATGCGCGTGCGGTTGACGCTCACGCCACTCAGGAAAGCCGCCGTGCGGTTGCTGCCCAGGGCATACAGGGCCAGGCTGGCGCGACTGCGCCGGAAAGGCAGCCAGATTACCAGCAGGGCAAAGGCCAGCGACAGCAGGCCCGCCGGGATGACGCTGCCCACGGCCCCGGTCCACGGCCACACGTCCGACAATTCGCCGGTGAATAGGGTGCCAAACTCGGTGGGCGCTCCACCGCTACCAGCAATCGGCATGATCAGGAGCGCCACGCCGGCAAACACGAAGCTGGTGGCCAGGGTGACGATTATATCCGGCACGCCGGTCACATTGATGACGGCCCCCGTCAACGCGCCGACCACGAAGCCCATCACCAGCACCAGCAGGCCGATCAACAGCGACTCGCCGAAGCCGGCGTTCGCCATCAGCGTGGCGGCGATGACGTTGAAGAGGGCCAGCTCGGTGCCCACGGCCAGATCGATCCCGCCGGCCAGCACGGCGCAGGTCTGGCCCAGCGTCGCCAGCGTGAAAGGCATCGCCCCGATCACCGCCGACTGGATCTCGAACGCGCCGTAGTTGGGATGGGCGATGCGTTGCGCCAGCACAATCACCGCCAGCAGGACGTACACCAGGGCGGGCCAGGCATTCCGGCGCAGCCAGCGACGTCGCGCCACGGAGCCCGAGGCCACCGGCAGCTGCAGAGCCTTCATACCGCGGCCTCCTCGGCGGTCAGGCCATGCGCGGCGCGCAGCAGCGCGGCTTCGTCGGCCACCGCGCCCTTCATTTCTCGCACCACCTGTCCTTCATACAGCACAAGCACGCGATCGCAGACCAGATGGACTTCGGCCAGTTCGCTGGTGTAGAGCAGGATCGCCGCTCCCTGATCGGCCAGCTCGCGCAGCAGCGCATAGATCTGGCGCTTGGTGCCCACGTCAATGCCGCGGGTCGGGTCGAAGCACAGCAATACACGGAACCCGGTGGCCAGCCAGCGCGCGACGGAGACCTTTTGCTGGTTGCCTCCGCTCAGGCGACGCACCTGGCGCTGCGCGCGCGTATCGATGGCCAATCGCGCGATGGGACCGGCAACCGTCTGGCTCTCCCAGCGCTGCGTGACGCGGCCCCAACGGCGCAGGCGACCGAAGAAGGGCAGCACGATATTCTCGCGCACCGAGCGCTGCGGGAGCAGCGCCATGACACGGTCTGCCGGCACCAGCACGATGCCGGCACGAATGGCATCGGCCGGCCGTCGCAGCGCGAGCGGGGTGTTTCCCAGGCGCATCTCGCCGCCGTCGGGCCGTATCACGCCGGCCACACAATCGAAGAGCGCATCCTGCCCCTGCCCTTCCAATGCAGCCACGCCCAGAATCTCTCCCGGACGCACCTCGAAGGAGACGTCGTGCAAGCGGCCGGTGACGCGCAGCTTGCTGCACCGGAACAACGGCTCCGTCTGACGAGCGTCGGCGTGACGCGCTGCCGCGGGCTGCATCTCCGACCTGCTCGCGCCAAGCATCAACTCGACGATGCGTTCCTCCCCGCCCTCTGCGAGAAGGAGCGTGCCGACATCCCGACCGTCGCGCAGCACGGTGGCACGATCGCAGATCGCGCGCACCTCCCCGAGGCGATGGGAGATGAACAGAACAGAGCGGCCCGCCTCCCGCCACTGACGCATGACGCGAAAGACGCTTTCGGCGAGGTCGGAGGGCAGCGCGGCGGTAATCTCGTCAAGGATCAGCAGGTCCGGCTGGCGGGCCAGCGCGCGCGCCAATTCGATGATGCGCAACGTCGGCAGGGGCAGATCGGCGATGATCTCACCGGGATCGAGCGCCTGCAGGCCCAACTCGTCAAGCCAGCGGCGAACCGCTGCCGGATCGGCACGGGTCAGTCGCAGGTTCTCGGCCAGGGTGAGGTCGGGGGCCAGGGCCGGATCCTGGAAGACCGCGCCCAGCCCGGCCCGCTGCGATGCCGCCGGGTCGGTCAATCGCACCTCGCGACCGCGCACGGCGATGGTGCCGCTGTCGGGCCGGATAACGCCCGTCAGCATCTTGACCAGCGTGCTCTTGCCGGCCCCGTTCGCGCCCAGCAGCGCATGTATTTCCCCCGGCCGGACGCCAAGATTGGCGTGCTCGAGCGCGACCACCGCACCGTAGTGCTTGCGCAACCCGGTGACCTGTAGCAGATTGTCCGTATCCAACAACGTGCCGCCGTTCTATGACACAGGTCCGGGGAGAGCATAGTCTGCTCTCCCCGGCAAGGACGCCTATGCAGGTCGTCGAAGCTCTACACTACCCCTTTCCGAAACAGCTCGTCATCTGGCTGAACGAGTAGTGGCTGTAGCCCGGTACCTGCCAGGCTGCCTGGAAGGTGGGTCCGAGCTTGCGGAAGAACTTGCCCTTCAGATTGTTGCGATCGACGTTATCCCAGACCTGCGGCATCAGCTTGGTGATCTTGGCCTGCTTGTGGCCCTGCAGCACGTTGAGCGCGATATCCAGGGCCGCCGAGCCCACCGCCGGTGGATTAGTCACGGCGGCACCGATCAGCCCCTGGCTGCGCAGGTCGTACAAATAGGCCAGGAAGTCGTTGCCGTCGGCGCCCACGGTGGGCACGAACTTGCGCTTGGCCTGCTGGTACGCCTGGACCACCTGGCCGCCAAGGCCGCTCGTCCACCACCCGTCGACGTTGGGGTGAGCGGTCAGGAAGGTCGAGATGCGCTGCAGGCCGGTCACGGGATTCCATTCGCTGAAGATCTCACCGGCGACGTGGAGGTTCGGGAACTTCTTCAACTCGCGCTGAATGCCGGTCTCGCGGTCGGTATCGGCCGGAGCACCGGCGATGCCGCGCACGATCACGATGTTGCCCTTACCGTGCAGTTGCTTGGCCAGCCAGTCGATGCCGACCGCACCGTACTCCACCTGGTTGTTCTCGACCTGATACGGCGCCTTGGAGGTCACCAGTTGGTCCATGACCACCACCACGATGCCTTTGGCCACGGCCTGTTCGATGACACCGTTCAGCGCCGTCGGGTTCGGCGGGTTGATCAGGATGGCATTGGCGCCCTGCGAGATCATGCCGCGGATATCGCTGATCTGCCGGGCGGGATCCTGGCCGGCCTGCGCCACCAGAACCTTAGAGACCAAGGACTTGTTGGGCGCGGCCGCCGCCTCGGCCTTGACCGCGCAGACCATCTCCTCGCGCCAGCCGTTGCCATATAGGGAGTTACTCAGGCCGATCACCCACGGACCGGACGCGCGCACGCTGTGAGCCGATGCCGAATGGGTCATTGAAAACGCGGAGACGAGCAGAGTACCGAGCAGGGCCACGCGCAGCGCGGCCGCGCTGCGCCGGCGAGAGAACACAGAAGACAGCATAGCGAACATCTCCATCGCTACTGTGACGACTTTGTACAAGAGCAGCGCCGGGAAACGATGGGAATGGCCGTGCCATTCCGGGACGCGTCGGTCCGTTTGATTGTGCTGGTAGGCCGGCTCACCTCCTTTCCCCGCTATTGTACTACAGGCCGCGCCCGTCGCGTCACGCGGTGGCAAGGGCCACCGGCCATACGGCCGGCGCCGGCCGGGCGCGCCTTGACGAAACGAGCCCGTAAAGCCCAGGCGCTTTAGCCCTGGAATAGGCGGGCTTCACATGCTTCAGTAGCCATGGGAGTCATCACCGAATCTTCACGGAGCATTAACATTGGCTTCACATTCGTCCCATATATTTCAATTGTCACGTGATGGCCCGGTCTTCGATAGAACGGGCGGCGATGGAGGCCGGAACGGGGCACCGGCCGATGTCGCCGCCCAGCATCTGACGAAGACCGGGCCAAGTCTTGTCCACGGGCCCGCATTGCCATAAACCTGCCCTTCGTGCTAGCGTGTCGGTGCATCCCCGCCGCTATGTGCCGGATACAACGGGAGTTCGCATGCGCCGATCCACGGCCGCCATCCTTGCCCTCGCGCTCGCCACCATCTCGCTCCAGCCGGGCCACGCGCAGCGCCGGTCCGTCTCCGTGCCGCTGTTCGGCCCCAGCATGCACCTGCCGGACCCTTCCCGCTACCCGCGCACGGCGAAGCAGTACGCGGGCCAGCTCCTGCCCGATGACGAGCCCTCGATGGTCATCGCGCCGGACGGCACTGTCTGGATCGTGGCCCTGCACCTGCGCTACGGCACCGCGCTGTGGCGCGGGCGGTTCGGGAGCGTCCCGCCGGCCTTCGTCGGCATGCCCGACCACGGCATCGGCGGCGTCGACGCCGCGGTGGCCATCGGGACGGGCAGGTCGCCGGCCCTGTACGCCGCGGCGCTGGTCCCGATCCCGCCGCCACACGAGGCCTGGCGCATTGCCCTAACCGCCTGCCGCGGCGGCGACATCATGCCGGCCTTCGGCTCCTGCACCTTCTACCCGCACCTGGCGTATGGCCAGCACGACCGCCCCTGGCTGGCCAGCTATGGTCCATCCACGGTCTACCTGGCCTACTCGGCACGTAACGAGAACCTTCTGAGCGGGCAGATGACCGTGCAGCGGTCGGACGACGGGGGCATGACCTGGACCATCGTAGGCGACCCCCTGGCCTCACTCAGCCAGGGGAGCCAGGGGCCGCTTCACGGCTGGCAGGGCCCCATCGTGGTGGACCCGCGCAACGGGACGGTCTACGAGGACTTCGTGGTGGCCAGCGCTCCCGGCGGCAGCGACGACCGCTTCAACCGCATCGTCGTCGCGGCCTCTCACGACCGCGGGCGCACCTGGCGGACGACCGTCGCCTATCAGGGCCGCGCGGATGAGGACGACGGCAACATGTGGCCGGGCCTGGCCGTCGATGGCTCCGGCCGCCTGTACGCCGTCTGGTCCGACCGCCACGATGTCTACCTGACACAATCGGCCGACGGTGGCACGACCTGGACCCTGCCTGCACGCGTTGATGTATCGTCCGCGGACTTGCGCACCAGCGTCATACCCTGGGTCGCCGCCGGTGCAGCGCGCCACGTGGCGGTGGCCTGGTACGGGAGCACCTCGCGCGACAATATGTCCGGCAACGCCCAATGGCGTGTCTGGTACGCCGAGTCGAGCGACGGCGGTGACACCTTCGCCCAGGCCCCGGCGACAGGTGTCATCCATGATGGGCCGGTCTGCACCAAGGGCGACGCTTGCGACTGGACGCAGCGGCAGTTGCTGGAGCTAGTTGGTCTGGCCCTTGACCCACGCACCGGCCGCGCCGCCATCGCCTACGCGCGCTCGATCGACTTCGGCGACTACCACGCGTGCTTCCGAGCAGCAAACTGCCCCCAGGTGTACTATGTGGAAGAGATCGGCCACACCACGGCGACCGGGAACACCCAGCAATAGGTCAATCTTCTCGACGCTATAGATGACAGCGTTTGCATCAAGATAGATTGTGCCCGATGAAGGCAGCGCCAGCGATCCCACGCGGCGGATTCTTCTTGCCGGCACGCATCCGGCTCAGCGGCACTGCCAGATAGCCGCTGACCGGGCGCCGTGGCTAGAATATCGACCGCGGAGCGGTGGGCGCGCTCACACGTCTGACGGCACGCGGCATCAATATGACCTCATCTTTAGGAGCTATCAGCGGCGCGAGTTCAGGTCGTAGAATGGATCGGTCGTGGTCTGGTCAAGCCAGCCCTCGTAGAAGCGCCGGACATGGGGGATCACCCGGCGGATGAGGTCGCGACGCGCCTGCTCATCGGGGCGCAGCGGCGCCCGCAACGCGGCCGCCAACTCTTCCAGCGCGGCCGTCTTGTCTACCCTGGCGAACCGGCCGTCGCGCAGGATCGCCTCTCCCGCCACCAGCACCGTCTCGATTCCCGCCGGGCGGCCCCGCTGCACCAGCGCCTCGATCACGGGCACCTCCCGGTCCAGATACGGATACGCCAAATGCCGCCAGTTCATCACCGCCAGGTCCGCCGCCTTGCCCGCCTCCAGCGTCCCGATCTCGCGCGCAAACCCCGTGGTACGCGCCCCATATTCGGTGGCCATTCGGACGACCTGCGCCGCGGTCGGCACATCGTCGCCCATGCCGGGGGTGCGATGCAGCGCCAGCACCAGGCGCATCTCCTGCAGCATGTCACGGTCGTCGTTGAGCCCGGCCTCGTCGATCCCCAGGGCCACGGGCACGCCGCGCGCGGTGACATGGTTGAGCGGCGCGATGCCGCTGCGCAAACGCAGGTTCGAACTGGCGTTGTGGCAGAACAGGGCGCCGCTCTGGGCAACGAGGTCGATGTCATCCTCGGTCAGCCAGACGCCGTGGCCCAGGGTGAGTTGAGGACCGAGCAGGCCAAGTTCGTGCAGGTGGCGGATGGCCGTGCTGCCTGTGCGGCGGCGGGCGTATGCCTTCTGGTAGGCGCTCTCGAGCAGGTGCATGTGCAGGCCCACGCCGTACCTCGCCGCGTACTCGCCCAGCATCGTCAGGGCTTCGTCCGAGCACCAATGCAGGTTAGCGGGCGCAAGCTGGACGCGCGTGCGCCCGCCCGCGTCGCGGTCCCAGCGCTGCCAGAGGTGCTCGAAGAAGTCCATGTATTCGCGCAAAGGCACGTCCAGCGCCCGCAGCATCGCCTCCATCGGCGCTGCGAGCGTCGGCGGGAGCCGCTTGACGAAGTCCCCGTCGGCGCCGTAGACCAGCAGGTTCTGGTCGCACACCGCGAAGCTGTACGAGACGCGCATCCCGATGTCGCGATAGGCGCTGAGGATACGCTCGGCCAGGTCCGGCCACTCCGTCGCCGGACCTGGCCGCCAGCCGTGCAGGTGTTGTACGGTGGTGACGCCGGACTCGACCATCTCAAAGGCGGAGTAGAGCGTATCGAGGTAGAGATCGACATCGCGCACGCCGAGCGAGCTGGCCAGCCAGAGCTCGAGCGGATAGGCGGGTGAGCCGAGCTGAAAGGGCGTCAGACCCTGGTGATGATGGCTGTTCACGAAGCCCGGCATCACCACGTGCTCGGCCGACCCGATGACCTCGTCGGGCCGGTACTTCTGGGCAAGCGTCTGGTACGGGCCGATCTCGACGATGGTGCCATCTCGCTGAAAGACCGCGCCATCGTGCACGATCTCGGCCCCAGTTCGTCCGCTAACCTTGCAAATGACGTACTTGCCGCGAATGAGTGACGACGCCATGGTCAATCCGGTGCCTCAACGGGGACATAGGCGCGTTCCCCCGTCGCGGGGTTGTACCGCACCTCCAAGAGCTTACCGCTGGCTGGGTCCACAAAGCGCTCGCCGGTCGCCTGCCAGGACTCCTGCCCAGGGCGCTCGATCGGTCGGTAGCGCCGCTCGAACCGCAAACCGCCGACGATGAGCGCGCCATTGATCGCCAGATACAGGATCAGCCAGATGCTGGCATGCACCAACGTGTACAAGACAACGGCCACGGCCAGGTACAGCACGCCGTAGGCGTACAAGGCGCGACGGAGCAATGCACCAGCCCTCAGATAGCTACTCCAACAGTACCGCGACGAAACCTTTGCGATCTTGCCGTATCAGGTGGCCGCGGCCAGCTCACCGGCCGCGCGCTGCACGGCCTGCACGATCTTCTGATAGCCCGTGCAGCGGCACAAATTGCCGGCCAGCGCCCAGCGAATCTCTTCCTCGGTGGGATGCGGGTTGTGATCCAGCAGCGCCTTGGCCGAGATCAGCATGCCGGGCGTGCAGAAGCCGCACTGGACGCCGCCGGTCTCCATGATGGCCCGCTGCAACGGGTGCAGGCTGCCGCCCGTCGCCAGCCCTTCGACCGTGGTGATGGAGCGGCCGTTGGCCTGCAGCGCCAGCATCGAACACGAATTGACCGTGTGCCCGTCCAGCAAGACCATGCAGGCACCGCACTCGGAGTCGTCGCAGCCCTCCTTGGCGCCGGTCAGGCCGAGTTCGTTGCGGATGACGTCCACCAGGCTGCGCGAGGCATCGATCGATAGCTCATACGTGTCGCCATTGACGTGCAATGTCAGGGGATAGTGCATCACGTGCCCTCCTTCATGGTGGCCAACACCTGATCCTGCCTCCGTCCGGCTTTAGCCGGTTCGTCCCTTCCCGGCAGCTTTAACCGCCGGTTCCTGCCCGTTCCAGCGCGCGGCGCAACGCACGCACCGTCAGCACCTTCACCATGTCGCGACGGTACCAGGCGGGCGCCCGCACGTCGTCGATCGGCGCGCTGGCCGCAGCGGCGAGCTCTCCGGCCCGCGCCAGGTCGTCCGCGTTGCCGGTCGTGCCGCGCAACGCCTGTTCGGCCTCCGCGACCCGCACGATAGTCGGCGCCACCGCCGTGAGCGCGATGCGGCAGTCGCCGATGGTGCCCTGCTGGGTGCGCTGCACCACCGCCGTGGCGCCGACGATGGCAATCTCCATGGCCTTGCGGAACTCCAGCCGTAGATAGGCGCTGCCGTGCGGGCCGCTGACCGGCGGCACCACCACCTCGACCAGAAGCTCGTCCTGCTCACGCGCGGTGCTGCCCGGCCCGACGAAGAACTGGGCGAGCGGCAGGCTGCGCTCGCCGCGCGGGCCGAGGAGGCGGACCGTGGCGTCGAAGGCGAGCAACGGCCCTCCGACCTCCATGGCCGGCGAGCCGTTGCAGAGGTTGCCGCCGATGGTGCCGACGTGGCGCGTGGCCGGCGAGCCGACGATGGCGCTGGCGTCCGATAGCGCCGCCCAGTTCTTCTGCACGACGGCCGAGCGCTCGATGTCGCCGTGGCTGGCCATGGCGCCGATGTGCAGCACGCCGCTATCGTCCACGGCGATAGCGTTCAACCCGGGGATGGCGCCCAGATGGACGAGGGTCTCGGGCAACGGACCGCGGCCCTGCCGCGTGTGCACCACCAGATCCGTGCCACCGGCGAGCGGCCGCGCCCCGGGAGCATGGCTGCTGAGGAGGCCGACGGCCTCCTGCAAGGTCCGTGGCTGATAGAACTGTATGCTCATAGCCGCCTACCGTCCTTTCTTGGCCCGAAGTGCTTCGTAGACGCGGTCCGGCGTCATGGGCAGGTGCGTCACCAGCACGCCCGTGGCGTCGCGAATGGCGTTGCCGATGGCGCCGGTCGTCGCGACCACGGGCGGCTCGCCGACGCCGCGTACGCCTCCATACGGCCCTTCCTGCGCCGGTGTCTCGACGATGCCGACGTGGATGGCCGGCGCGTCTGCCGCGGTGATCAGCTTGTAGTCCATGAACCCGGCGTTGGCCGTACGTCCGTCCTGGAAATGGGTGCGCTCGGTCAGCGCGGTGCCCATGCTGTGGACCAGGCCGCCTTCCATCTGGCCTTCGATGCCCAGAGGATTGACGATCCGTCCGACCTCCTGCACCGTCGCCGCTTCCAGAACGCTGACGATGCCGGTCTCCTCGTCCACGCGCACGCGCACGGCGTGCGTGCAGAAGCCCGGCGCGATAAAGGCCGGGAACGAGACGCGTCCGGCGCAGCCCAGGCCCGCCTCCGGCGGCATCGGCAGCCCGATGTCGGCGCCGCGGGCCGAGAGCGGACCGCGTTTGGCCGTGGCCTCGCTCGCCACCTCGCCCAGGCTCACCGAGCGCCCCGGCGTGCCGCGTACGTGCACGCCGCCGTCGCGCACCTCGAGATCGGCCGCGGCGACTTCAAGCATCTCGGCCGCGATTTCGCAAATCTGAGTGCGCAGGTCGACCGCCGCCTTCTGGATGGCGCGCCCGACGCTGAAGGTAGTCTGGCTGCCCGAGCTGCCGGCGTCCCAACCGCCCACGTCGGTATCTTGGTAGACCAGCGAGACATCCTGCGGCGAGATGCCCATCTCCTCGGCCACCAGGTGGATCAGGCCGTGCACCGAACCGCTGCCGTTCTCATTGGCTCCCGTGAGCAGCGTGACGGTGCCGTCGTCGTTGAGCTTGAGCGTCACGGACGACGGCGCGGAGAAGGTGAACCACCAACCGCAGGATAGGCCTGTACCCTCCTCCAACTCGCGCTTGCCGTCGTGCCAGCCGATCAACTCGGCGGCCCTCTTCAGGCATTCCCTGGCGCCGGTCGGGCCGAAGACCTGTCCCGTAGGGCCGGTGTCGCCCTCGTCGACCAGGTTCTTCATGCGGAAGTCGTAGGGGTCCATGCCGACAGCATGGGCCAGCGAATCGGTATGCTGCTCCGAGGCCCAGCCGATCTGCGGTCCAGTGGGCGCGCGCACGGAGCCGGCGCTCGTCTTGTTGGTGTAGACGGCGTGACCCTCGATCATGATATGGGGAATGCGATACGGGCCGGCTGCCATCATCGTGGCGATCTCCGCGCAGGCCGGTCCGTGGGCGGCATTGGCGCCCGTGTCGAGGATGACCTTCGCCTGGCGGGCGGTGATGGTGCCGTCCTTCTTCACACCGCTCTTGATGTAGACGACGGCGCCATGGCGGGTCATGTTGGGGATGATGAATTCCTCCGCGCGCGTCAGCACCAGCCGCACGGGCCGGCCCGCCTTGCGGGCCATGGCCACGGCGTGGGCCTCCAGGCCGAACTCGCACTTGCCGCCGAAGCCGCCTCCCAGCGTCGGCACGATCACCCGCACCTTGCTCAGCGGCATCTCCAGCGCATCGGCCACACCGGAGCGCGCCATGTAGGGGACCTGGGTGGCCGACCAGATGGTGGCCCGCCCGGAGGCATCGACCTGCGCCAGCACGCCGTGTGTCTCCATCGGCGCCGGGTGAGAATGGTCGGCGACGTAGCGCTCCTCCACCACCACGTCGGCCTCGGCGAAGCCCTGTGCGATATCGCCCTTGACGATGGTCGTGTAGCCGCAGTCGTTGCCGCGCCGAATCATGTCATCCGAGACCGAGCCATAGTTTTCATACTCCGGATGAATCAGGTTGTCCGACGCGTTGAGTGCTTCTTCGGGATCGAACAGGGGCGGCAGGACCTCGTACTCGACGCGAATGCGCCGGGCTGCCTCGCGCGCCTGCTGGATGCTGGTCGCCGCCACGGCCGCGATGATGTCGCCCATGTAGGTCACCTTTTCGCCTTCTTTGACGAAGAGGCGCTGGTCCTGAACGAGAGGCCCGTAGCGTCGATCGGGGACGTCGCGGTAGGTCACCACGGCTTTGACGCCGGGCATCGACTCGGCCTCCGAGGTGTCGATCCTGGTGACGCGGGCGTGGGGATGCTGGGCCAGGAGCAGCGCACCGTGTAGCATCCCCGGCAAGACAAGGTCGCCGAGATAACGTGCCTGGCCCGTGACTTTGTCGGCGGCGTCGAAGCGGACGGTACGCGTGCCGATAACGCTGCCGGGTCTACTCGCGATTGCCTCTGCCATAGTGCCTCCTACTCTACCGCCCGGTAGAATCCAAACACGGCAAGACATGGGGTTGGGCGGGATGCCGGAGCTGTCGATGGCCCCACATCGCGCTCCGCGGGGGTCGCCATGACCTGGGAGTATAGCAGCAAGGACGGCGGCGTAACAAGCGGCGCCGCGACGCTGGCCCGCGCTCACGCGTCATCAATTCGTAAGGAGCGCGTAAGCGCCACGTAACGGCCGGGGGCGATGCTTGGTGGTGTGATCACGCGCTTCGCTACTTACTGATGCAACGATAGAAAGGTAAAACTCAGCATGAAGCACTACGCCAAACGCCTTGCCCTCTTCACCGTTCCCGGCATGCTGCTGGCCGGTCTCGCCGGCAGCGTGGTCGCGCCGCATAGCCTCGCCCACGCCGCCGCGCCGGCGGCCAGGCAGGCGCTCGTCAGGGTCGCCATGCGCCCGAAATTCGGCTCTATCCTTGTCAACGGGCGGGGGCTGGCGCTGTACTACTGGTCCAGGGAAAAGCCCAATCAGGTAAAGTGCACGGGCCAATGCGCGCAGGCATGGCCGCCCGTGCTGGTGCCGTCCGGTGCCACGGTACCGATGCACATCGCCGGGGCGATGGGCACCTTCGGCGTGGTGATGCGGCCCGACGGCGGGCACCAACTGGCCTTCAACAAGCATCCGCTCTACACCTATCAGGGCGATAAGACACCCAGCCAGATACTATGCGACGGCGTAGACGGCTGGCACGTCTACCGGCTGAATCACCACTAGTGCTATTTCAGAGGGCATAGTTTGAAGCGGGGCGTGCGTCCTGGGACCGCCGGCATCCCTGCCGGCCCGCGTCTGCCGGCAGGGATGCCGGCGGTCCCAGGGG
>Ga0209062_1002719_pt1 | contig 22547 bp, 23 predicted proteins | sample Coa_R2_2_FD_187158 | JGI IMG/M metagenome (GOLD analysis project Ga0209062, IMG submission 187158) | Surface soil microbial communities from Centralia Pennsylvania, which are recovering from an underground coalmine fire - Coalmine... | ecosystem: Environmental > Terrestrial > Soil > Unclassified...
CTTAAACTGCTCGGGATCATCCGCTGACCCGTATTCCGGAATCCATAGCTTGGCTATCTGGAAATTCTGATAACGCAGCATATCGAGCAACGGCACCTGGCAGACGACTGCCTTGAACAATTCGGGATGCTGCGTCAGTGCGGCGCCGACCAGCAAACCTCCGTTGCTGCGACCACGAATTCCGAGATGATCGGTGTCCGTGTATTTCTGCGCGATCAGGTACTCGGCCGCTGCGGCGAAGTCGTCAAACACGTTCTGCTTGTTGCCGAGCATGCCTGCGGCATGCCACTTCTCGCCGAACTCGCTGCCACCTCGAAGGTTTGCGTCGGCATAGACGCCGCCGTGCTCCAGCCAGATGAAGATCGCGCGCTCAAAGCTCGGCGTGCGGCTCAGGTTGAAGCCGCCGTATCCCGTCAGAAGCGTCGGGTTTTTGCCATTCAGCACCAGTCCCTTTTTGCTGACGATGAACATGGGCACGCGTGTGCCATCGTTGGAATGGAACCAGACCTGCTTCACTTCATACTGCTTCGAATCGATCGGCGCATTCACCTTCGCCCATTCCGAGGTCTTTTTACTCGCGATCTCATATCTCAGAATCGTCGGCGGGATCGTATACGACTGAAATTCCAAGAATGCTTCCTTGCCATTTGCTTCGCCCTGCAGCCCCGACACTTTTCCCAGCGTAGGGAGCTTAACTTCGTTGATCAGCTTTCCATCGAGTCCGAATACCTTTACATGCGAAGTCGCATCCTGCTCGTATTCAGCGACGATCTCTCCTCCCACAATGCGGAATTCTTTCAGGACGGCATCTGTCTCCGGGATAATCTCGCGCCAGTTTTTGCGGTCGGGATGTTCTGCGGCTGCGACGCATAGGCGGAACATCGGCGCTCCGTCGTTCGTCATGATGTAGACATTTCCACGGAATGTCTTGGCTTCGTAAAGGTGCGGCGCGCCGGCAACGACGGTTGTAGGCGGCGCCTCGCTCGTGGTGTCCTTTAGAAAGACTTCGCTCTTCGCCCAACCCTGCTCCACGTTGATCGCGAGCCAGCGGCCATTTTCAGAAAGATCAAGGTTCGGCCAGTCCTGCGCGTCGCGACCAGCGCCAAAGATCAGCGGGTCCTTTTCCGGATAGCTGCCCAAGGCGTGATAGAAAACGTGGCGGTTGTACATTTCCTGTCCGCGCGGAACTTCGCCCGGTTTTGGATAGCGCGTGTAATAGAAGCCCGTGCCGTCGGGCCTCCACTGCAGGCTGGCGGCGCGGGTGCGCTCGATGGTATCGCGGAGAAGTTTGCCGGTGGCCGTCTCAATCACGTGCAGAGTGCTCAGCTCAGATCCGCTCGGCGAAGTACCGTAAGCGACGTACCTGCCATCGTGGCTCGGAAAAAACCAGTCCAGCGCAATGGTGCCGTCCGCCGCCTGCCGGTTCACATCGACCAGTACGCGGTCTTTTCCATTCACGCCCTCGCGAACATACAGCACCGGCTGATTCTGCGTGCCCTCACGGCGCTCGTAGAAATAAGAACCGCCACCCGTTTTCGGCGACCTCACATTGCCGATTTCCAGCAACTGTTGCAGGCGCGCGTGGATCTTGTCGCGCCCAGGCAGCGGATCGAGCACGCTGCGCGTGTACGCCGCCTCTTCCGCGACGAACTGCTGAGTCTCCGGACTGCGCGCATTTTCCAGCCAGCGGTAAGGGTCGGGGATCTTCACCCCGTACAGATCGTCGACGACGTTGTCCTTGCGCGCTTTTGGGGGTTTTAGCGCTGTCTTTGGAATGGACGAGCCAGCACCGGATTTGTCGGTGGAACTGATGGCGGCGAACAGTAGCAAGGAAGAGAAGAAGATGAAGAAAAAAGTCATGAGCGCGAAACTGCTTCGCATGGCAACTCCCAATGGAAGCGCAGGATTGGACTTTCAAAGAGCAATGAAAGAGGTTAACAGAAATCCTTGTACCTGCGGGCAGCCGCCCACTGCTGGAAACCTATGCCATTACCAATGCAGAGGGAAAGCTAGTGAACGCGAGTGGGGATCAGCTACACGATCTCCGTGCACCCTGACGATCTCTTTGACCCTGATGATCTCTTTGACCCTGACGCAGGAATCCGTTATAAATAGGTAGGCTTTTCCACAAAGCCCGACAACCTTAGCGCGTGCGCCGCACCCTGCGCACAGACACTCCTCAGTAGCTCAATGGCAGAGCATCCGGCTGTTAACCGGAGGGTTGTAGGTTCGAGTCCTACCTGAGGAGCCATTCTTTCTTTGGGTTACGCGACCCAGCAATCAGCTAAAAATCAGTTTGCCGGGCCGTCCAGCGCTAGGCCCACAACCTTGCGGTGAGCCTACTCCATTTCGTCCGTCACCACGTCGCCGTAGATGTTCATTGTCGTTCTGATGTCGGCGTGCCGCATCATCTTCTGCTGAACCGCTATCGGCGTCCCGACCGCATCGAGCCACGACCGGTACGTATGACGGAACGCATGGGTCCCAAGCGCCCCGATTCCCGCCGCGCTCGCTGCCCGCTGCAATTCGCGCCAGAAGCCGCTGTCGGTGTACGGCAACCGGCCCAGTTGAACGGGAGAGGCAAAAATCCAATCGCCATCAGCCGAAAACTTGGTCGTTTGCTTCCACCGTTTCAGCACTTCCAGCAAGTCCGAATCTAGCGGCATCGTTCTGCGAGAACCGGCCGTTTTCACTTCATCCACCTTCTGCGCCACGATTCGGCGCTCGATGGTGATCGCCTGGTTCAACCAATCGACATCACTCCAGCGCAAGGCGAGCAATTCCGAGACCCGCAGTCCGAGACAAACTGCCACCCGCGCCATCGTGCGGAACGGATCGTGCAACTGCGCAGCGAGTTTCTGGAACTCTTCCACTTTCAGGCTGCGCGGCTGCTTGATGCGCTTGCTGGCTCCACGGACCCGGACAAGATCAATTGGGTTACGAGCGACCTCCATGATCCCCGACCACATGGCGAAGTCCACCAGCGTCCGCAGCATGTGTCGGACGTGCGAACGGCTCTTGGGTGAGAGATCGAGCTGCTTGATCCACAGTTCGGCCTCTCGCGGCTGAATATCCGTTACGGGGCGTTTTCCCCAGTACGGAACGATGTGGTTCATCAACCACGCGCGATACACGCGAGCCGTGTTGGATCGCGTTGGCAGCTTCTCCAGTTCGTACCGCTCAGCCAGTTGCTCGACCGTTAGCACGTTTGGCGTCTCCTCCCGAACCGACGCCTTTACCGCTTCGGCCACGCGCCACGCCGCCGCTTTTGTCGGATAGTCGCGGAGCGAGCCGATCAGCTTTGAGCGCCGGTGTCCGTCCTCGCACCAGAGGTAATGCCACGTCTTGTTGCGTCTGTTGAATACGACAGACCCTTGCTTATGCCGTGCTCGTTTCATTGGACTCCTTTCGTTACGAGCACGGACGGCGAGATCGAGCATAGCACGGGTTTTCCGAACACTGCGGCGTCCAGTTCGGCGCGAAGGTAGCGCCACACGTGACGGCGACCGCCAGAAAGCGCGTATCCCTTGATCTTGCCCTGGCGCGTCCACAGCAGCAGAGTCCGGGTCTTGATCTTCAAGTGCTCCGCCGCTTCCCTGGCTGTGAGCCATTCGGTGTGCTCTTGAGGCTGCAATGACCGCTTCTCAAGGCGCTCCACTGATTGCATCGAAACCAACTCGCCTTTTCTCGACATTTTTCATCTCCAAAACTGAATTTGGTTTTGGGTCGGTAAGGGTGGAAGAAGGAAGAGTGGTTTCAACCGAATGGGTAAGGGAGCGTGGAAATGGCCAAGGGTGAATGGAAGAAATGGATAAAGGGGAAGGGACCCCGCCCTGTGGATCAATGGGCCGCCTGCGGCGGGCTGCCGCCCGCCGCAGGCAGAAGGTTTGTGTTTACGGCTGAGCGGTCTTTGTTTGTGAATTGGTCCTGAAATAATGGATCGGTCTGCTTTTTAGTTCTAAATCGACGATGTGGATTGTTGAGGCGGAAATACTCGCTCGTATCGAGCCCGATCCATGGCGGCGATAATGGTCAGCAGGTTACGTGCCTGCTTGAAGCAATCCGCCGCGTCTAGCTTGCCGAAGTCCACCTTGCCCGAATGAAGAATCCTATTTCGTCGCCCGAATAGCTGTTCCACAAAGACTTTCTTTGGTGATGTGCTGTTCGAGGCTGCTTGGATGCCGGCGAATCGTTTCGTCAAAGTTGCATCGCCTGAAACAAACGCATCGAAATCGATCCGCGTCATCAGCTTAGAAAAATTGTCCAGCTTCTGCGTAACGGCGTACCAGCGACGGAACTCGTTTTCCCATTCCTGCTCCTGTTCTTCCGTGACCCGTACGTCTCGCGAAGTGTCAGCCATGTGGAAATCCACCCGTTTCCATTTGAAGAATAAGGTGGCAATTTCACATTCAACAGCCATGGCGCTGAGGATAATACTCAATGTAAAGTCGCCGTTGTCGATCTCCTGCTGAGCTCGATGTAACACCCGCATGCTGACTGTACTGCTATCAGCCGAATAGAGCACTGCACCACACCGCGTGCATTTCGCATCCGGGAGCTTCTGTGCGCCGACAGCCTTAACCGTTATCGGATTCCCGCACTGAGGGCATGGAACTGCAATGCTAAACCTCACCGGCAGTTTCTCCTTTTCGATGCTGCCCGATCCAGACCAATAATTCATCGACTTCGTCGGCGCCGAGGACTTCGAGAAAAATACGGCCAGCGTCAATTCGTTTCTCGCTGACATGGCAAAGCAAACCAAGGAAATCGGCAGCAGGCATTCGGACCTGGGCATCCACCTTTTCACACCACTTGATCACGATGGCGGGAGGTACGGACTTGTCAATGTGCATGTCAGACGGGGAGTCCCCTGCCAAGATGCCACTACGTCGACGCCTTCTGGCACTGGGGGGTCGAGTTCTTCGACATACTCTTGCAACTGCTGCGTGAATTCCGACCTGCAGTCGTAGCCGCACTTTCGGCAGATGCCTAGTTTTAACCACGAACGGTCATCGCCTGCGAACGGGTGTTCCTCAAGGCCGCATTTAGGGCAGTAAGGGACCTCGCTGAGGTTTGGAGCAAACAGAGATTCCAGGTAGATCCTCATGCTCTCGTCCTCCGCATGTACGAAAACTAGAGATTACGTCAGAGCGCCTACTCAGTCGAGGCTCACTGCCGTATTCTCCGCTTTGTGCCTTTTCGCGAATCTAACCTTTCTCCTGCGGCGGGCTAACGCACGCCGCAGGCGGTTGGAGGCCGATGCTCTCGGATGGAGGCTCAGCCGAGGAGTTCTGCTGCCGGCGTCGGCTCCCCTTCAGCCGAATTGGCAACCACTACCACTGGCTTTGGTTCTTCCGGCACGATTTCAAAGGTGACTCTGGGCAGCGTCGGAAGAATCTGCTGAGGGATGATTGTTTCCTGATTGAAGATCACGGCGCTGAGTTCGACCGGGCCATGCTTCCCAGGCACCCTGATCTTCTTGACGCATTGACGGTCGCCATCAGCTTGGACGACCTCGGCTTGCGCCAGAAGGTCATAGAGGCAGTGGTTGTTAGGCAGCCTGAGTTTCTCCTGCTTCAGGTAGTGACGGACTGCACCGACGCGTCGCGGCACAACTATTGCAGCCTTATCGTTCGTGACATAGACCGGCGCGCCAGGGGTGTTGACGCTCAGTCCGCCCTCAGAGATCAGGCACCTGAGGCCGCGAACGAATTGGTTGACCTTGCTGTCGGGCCGCTTGTTCAACCACTCCGGCGCCGCTTGTTCGACACTCTCCTGATCGAGTTTCCTCACCAGACGCGCCATAGGGGTTGGTTGCTCACCGGCATGAGCGCCGGTGAGCCCGGCGGCGAGCTGCGGCAGACGTTCCACACCAATGAATCGGACATCTGCCGGAGTCAGGAGATGATGCATCAGCCAGGGCGACAACTGGGCATGACCACCCCGCACGCGATCCTCATCCCACCTGAGCACGGGCTCGACCTTGACGCGTTGGAGAAACTCGGCATGGGTTTCGTGCAGAGGAGACCAACGTTGGTCTCCTGCCCGCAGGTCCATGTCGAACAGCTTGCCGAGGTCGTGGCCAACACCGGCGAGGAAGCAGAGGTACTGCCATTGCGGCGCGTCCGGCGAGACTTCGGAAACGTCCGCACTGGGGTCTAGTTCTGCATGGGTGGCGAGCTGCTTATCAACTTCCTCGACCATCTTCAGGCCGACTTCGAGGGAGTGCCGTAGCAGACCATTGGGTTCGCTGTGGTGATGATTTGCGCTTGCCGGCAAGTCGCCGACGAGAGCTCCGAGCCTTTCAATGACGGCAGCACCCCTGCCGAAATTGTCGTATTTCGACAGACGCAAGAGAATCTGCCGAATCAAGGACTGCAGTTCCGGTGCCCCCGCCAAGCATGGTTCTGGCTTGGCGGGGTGTAGGTCCGGGGGTAACTTAAGCACCCCCGGAACTGCCCCCGAAACTTGGCCCTGGGGGCATGCCGGTACAGGAAGGGTAAGGGTTCTGATTTCGCGGAAAATCTGGCGACAAATTTGTCGCCAGATTTTCCGCAGGACAGCGCCTGCGGCCTTCACCATGACATGTCTCCTCGTTCGGCTGAAATGCCGTTATGGGTGTGGGTCGGGTTGTTCTGGATGACATGTCTGGGCTGTTGCGGGGCGCTCCGGCCTCGGTTGGCGAGGCTCAAGGCCCGCAGCTCGCGGAGCCGTTGGCTATTTGTGATGAGTGGGCGGACGACGGGCACCGCCCGTTGGACGCGGTAGATCGTCAAGATCTCCCGGAGCGGCATGGTTATGCCTTGCTCGTCCAGGAGCCGTTGCAATCTTGGGTGGCTCAGTTGCTGCCGGAATAGCCGTTCTCGCCGCTCGGAGCCGACGGCGACCATCAGCCTCAGCTCGTCGAGGCCCAGGTTAGGAGCGAATTTCTTCAGGAAGCTGTGGAGTTGGTAGGAACACATCCGGTCGGAGTGATCCACCATTGTGAGGACCAGTTCGCCGGACGGTCGCTGCAGGAGAATGTCTTCCCACAGATACGGCCTGCGTCCGTGTTGCCCGCGCTGTGGGAACAGAGCTGGCTCACAACCGAGCTTCATGAGCTTGGAGATCTTCTGCTGGTGGTCGAACACGAATTCGACCGGCCAGAGGATCGCCTCCAGGTAGAAGTTCACGGTCAGGAGTCGGGTGTGGATTGTTTCATTCACGTGCTGACGTCGGGAAGACAGGTCAGTTCCCATCAGCCGAGTGACTGACTTCGTGACCTGATAGATCGACGGATACACGCCGACGCGTTTGATGAAGCCCCAGTCCTCCAGCTCCTTCAACTGGACGTGGACCCTGGGCGCCGAGTTCCTGACGCCCAGAAGCTGCGCTTGTTCAGGAGTGACGTAGCCACCAAGCCAAGCCACTGTTGTTAGGAAACGCCGCGACCGGTCGTCGAGAACGCTGGCACGGTCGCGAAAACGAAATAGGCTCATTCGCTTCCTCCTCGAATTTCAGAATTGGAGGTGGATCAGTGAGCGTGGAATGAACAGCGTTTTTGGCGTTCAGGAAACCTGGTGGGAATTAACGCGGGTGGCTAAGGCTCAGCTTTGTGGGAGGAGAGACTGTGCGAAGACGCGCAAGACACAATCTTCCGTGCTATACCAACAGCAGTTCGTGGACCAAAGTCGCTAGCTTTTCAAGAAATATTCTCTTTTCAGGAATCTTCCTCAGCTTCAGCTACTTACAACTGGTGGGGCCTCCCCGACCTGTCGACAATCTCCGGCGCACTTGGCGATCAAACCATGAGGATATAGAGCAAAAGTTACAAAATGGGCTCGTCTCTGCCACTCTTGTTGCCTCTGCCTTCTGGTCGCGATGCGGGCCCTGCGCGGCTTGGCTATACGCCATTCGGCATAACGCCGAATGGCGTATAGCCTTTGCGCGGCAACTACGGCGCGATCCGGACTGAAAAAAGCAAGAAGCCACACAAACCCCCGTCCATGCGGCTCTCTCTCCTTTCGTCAGAAGTTTTTGGCCGGAAATTGCGCCGTAACTACTACGCGACCTTCATGCTAATCCAGTGTGGCAAAAGCGGGTCTAGGAAAGAATACGCGTCCTTTCATGGACGCTGTTGCTAAGGTGCCAGTTGTTCAGCCCAACGAATTACCATCTGCTTCAATTCATCACGACGTTTTGCGAAATGCGTCAGCCTGTGCCCATTCGCGCCCGATGGATGCGGAAACCCAAATAGACAGCGCGTGGGCTCAATCGCCTTGAGGTCCACGAGGTGCCGCAGCGCCGAATCGACGGCCACACCGCATGGCACGACCAGCGCATCAGGGATCTCCTGTAGTTCTGGTCCAAGAAGATTTTTGATGTAGCGTCTCGACGTTTCCCAATCGAGCAGTCTGGGGCTATGGCCCGTGTAATTCGTCAATTCACAGCTATTTCGATGTCGCACGAAGACCGGATACCTGACGCAAGAGGTCGGATGGAGTAGGCCCTGTTTGCTTTCGAAAAGATCTGCGGAACGGGACAGACCTAGAACCTCCGGAATACCGAGTTCGTCGAACATCGTCCCGATTGCGGAGCGGGCATTTGAGAAGCTAGCGACCTGTTTCGCACGTTTCAGAGCTTCGTCCCAAGAACGTCCTTCACGTAAGCACAACGATGCGACTTGGAACGCCTTCAGCATTGTTGCGCGACCAGGAGTAATGCCGACGACGATGATCTTGGCGGATTTGTTGACCCAATCAAGCGGCGCGTAATAGATCTGGGCGCGGTCGGTCTCCTCCAAGAGAAATGGCTTCAATTCCTCGGTGGATGGTGTGCCTGGAGAAAGCCGGCTGATGCGCTCTGCAAATGCGGCGAACATCAGCGCGCAGTCTAGCAGCTCGGTCTCCGCGCTCGTATTACGCTAATCGGCGTAACGCCAAAAGGCGTAATGCGCAATACTGCCTGAATTCCGAACCGGGCTCTGTTGCGTCGAATAGAGGAGCTATTCGACGCACTCAATGCGTAGATTTCTATTGACTTTGCGAAGCTTGGCCTTCACAATCTACGCATATTATGCGTCAAATGTCCGAATATATCCACGCACTCCCAGACTGGCCCAAATTCCGCTGGGACCGCGAAGGGCTTGCTAAACCCTTGGCGACGGTTCGCCACAAACAAGGCCGTCTTCTGGGCCGCATGGAGAGCCTCGGATTTCAATTCCGCCAAGAAGCCTTGCTGCGAACGCTCACCGCTGATGTCATCAAGAGCAGCGAGATCGAAGGGGAAAAACTCGATGCAGAACAAGTCCGCTCTTCAATTGCTCGCCGATTGGGCATGGACATAGGCGGCTTGAAAGCAATTGATCGAACCGTTGAGGGTGTCGTCGAAATGATGCTCGACGCGACCGGTCACTACGATCAACCGTTGACGATGGAACGGCTCTTTGCATGGCACGCGTCGTTGTTTCCTACGGGACGCAGCGGAATGCGAAAAATCAAGACTGGCGCGTGGCGCGACGACAGCAGTGGTCCAATGCAGGTCGTCTCCGGCCCCGTCGGCAAGGAACGCGTTCATTTCGAAGCTCCTACTGCGGACAAATCGGACTTGGAGATGAAGGCGTTTCTCGATTGGTTCAATGGGAATGAAGAGGCTGACTGGGTCGTCAAAGCCGGACTGGCACATCTGTGGTTCGTGACTATCCACCCATTCGATGACGGCAATGGGCGAATCGCGCGCGCTATCGCAGATCTGGCTCTCGCTCGCTCCGAAGGCACAGAGCAGCGGTTTTACAGCATGTCAGCGCAAATTCGTCAGGAGCGGCAAGCTTACTACGAGATCCTGGAGCGAACGCAAAAAGGCACGATGGACGTTACGCCGTGGATGCTGTGGTTTCTCGACTGCCTGGGTCGGGCAATCGAGGGCGCTCAGATCACGCTGGGAAACGTTCTTGCGAAAGCTCGGTTCTGGGAATCGTTGAGGGATTTTCCTCTTAACGAGCGCCAACGGCTTGTCCTGAATCGGCTTCTGGACGGCTTCGAGGGAAAGCTCACAACGTCGAAGTGGGCAAAACTAGCGAAGTGTTCGCACGATACCGCTCTCCGGGACATCATGCCTTTGGTGGAGCGCGGCGTCCTTGTCCGCAACCCAGGCGGCGGCCGAAGCACAAGCTACTCCCTGGCTTCAAGGGATGCGACATAGCCGCAGAATCCATTTTTGGCAGCAAGGATGGAAACTGCCCGCGCCAAACTAAAGCCCTCATGCACCCATCGTGGAACGAAACCTACAACGCGCTAGATAGTGCCTAGTTTATAAGTCATTCAGCTTTACTATCGTTGTATTGCCTAATATATTAGGCACATGCTAACTCTATCCGTGCTCGGCTCCGAGGTTGCTCAGCGAAGGAAAGACGCGCGGCTCACCCAGCTTGAGTTAGCTCGCAAAGCTAAGGTCAGCCGGGCCACGCTCGACGCCTTGGAGAACGGACGCTCAGGCGAGCTTGGGTTTTCCAAGGTCAGCAAAATCCTTGCAGTGCTTGGCCTGGAGCTGCGAGTCCAAGACGCGAAGGCGAAAAGGCCAACTCTCGACGAACTCTTGAGTGAGAACGAACGAGATGATCAAGGTCTGGGCAGACGGCGCTGAAGCCTTCGAAAAAACCGCTTTGAGCAATGCCGGCGCCGGATTTTTATTCCTTCTTCGTAAGGAAACTGCCTGTCGCGAGAGGGGGAGGCCCCAGTATAGGTATTCATCGATCTCCGCGCCGGTTGCGCGGTGGAACGTCCAGTCGCCGCAAATGATGCGGTCGTCGGTGACTTCCGTGATTGTCAGGTCCATTGGAAGTTCACCAGCTAGCCAGCGAGTAACCACCTTGCCGACTACTGGATTTCTCACTAGCTTGTGCATCTTTTCCATTTTCTAGCCCTGCTCTTCGCTGAGTGGCGTAACGCCATTTGATTGTCCTGGCACGGCACAATTTGATTGTGTTGGTACGGCCATGACTCGCTCCTTCCGAACGCCCATTGCCACAAAGACTTGATAACTGCTCTCATAATGCGTACAATTGCTCTCTAAATGAGAGCCAAGGCGGAGACGGTGGAAAACGTGCTCTTTGGAAAGGGCCGCGGGGCAATCCTTGGCCTCCTCTACGAGCACCCCGATCAGTCATTCTATTACCGCCAACTCACGCGCGAACTCAAGGGCTTGAGCGTCGGAACTCTTCAACGCGAGTTAGCCACTCTCAACCAGCTCGGCCTGATTGAACGTTCGGCGGTCGGGAAGCAAGTCTTCTATCGCGCCAATCGCAATCATCCAATCTTCCCGGAGTTGCGCGCTCTCGTCGCAAAGACCATCGGCGCAATTCCGACACTGCGGTCCGCACTCGCGCCACTGGCAGACCGCATCTCTGTTGCCTTCGTTTATGGCTCGATGGCGAGAGGGGAGGAAACAGCCGAGAGTGACATTGACCTGCTGATCGTCGGAAAAGCGCAGCTTGAAGACGTGATCGCCAGACTGGGGAATATCGAGGCGTCACTTCGGCGGCCAGTAAATCCAACGGTCTATTCACCGGTGGAATTCAGGACGAAACTGACAAGCGGGAACCATTTCCTGAATTCCGTGGTTCGTGGCGACAAGGCTTTCCTGATCGGAGATGAGGATGAGCTTAGAAAAGTGGGCGGAATACGGCTGGCTGAAAGCCGAGCCGACCAGCCGCGATGAGATCAAGAGCCTGCTGGCGATCGTCGATCGCGACCTCAAAGACGCAACTGTGGCAGGCGTGTCCGAAGATCGGCGGTTCGAGGCGGCCTTCAGCGCAGCCCGAACCAGCGCGACCATCGCGTTACGTGCCTCAGGCTATCGAACGTCAACGCAAGCGGGGCACCACGTAAAGACCATTGAATCTCTCGAATTGACGATCAATGCTGACTCGAAGCTGGTCCAGAGACTGAAGACTCTCTCGAAGAAGCGGAATGCCACCAGCTACGACTCGGCCGGCAACGTCTCGGCGCAGGAACTGGAATTGGCAATCAGGACCGCCACCGAGTTGCGACGCACCGTCGTCGCATGGCTGGAGAAGAACCATCCCGAACTGCTGAAGGATTGAACGTGAATATAATGGCCATTTTCGTAACGAAAGACAGCATCCATGAGCGAAACAACCGTTAGTCCGGAAATGCTCAATCGGCGAAACGTCCACCCGTTTCCGGCAAGAATGGCTGCGAACATTCCTTGGGAAATCCTGAGCCCGCGCCGTGGTCAGCTTCGTGTGCTCGACCCTATGGCAGGGTCAGGCACATCGTTGATCGTTGGACGTGCATCTGGCCATCTAACTTGTGGCGTTGATTCTGACCCCCTCGCAGTTCTGATTTCTAAAGTGGCTACGGCTGACGCGAAGGTCGGCCGTATCGAACAGCGGGGACAGGAAGTCCTGAGCCTAGCTAAACGAATGGAAGTAGCGGGCTCAGATCCGTATCCCTGCGGTGCGGATGACGAAACTCGGGAATTTGTTCGCTATTGGTTTGACCTGGAAGCGCGCAAGCAATTGGCAGCGCTGGTCCACGCGATTCAGGACGTTAACGACAGCACCTCGCGAAAGTTTCTCTGGTGCGCTCTCTCGCGAATGATTGTCGCGAAGGATGCTGGTGTGTCCCTTGCACGAGACGTATCTCACAGCAGACCCCACAAGTCCTTCAAGCGCGCGCCAATTAAGCCATTTAACGCATTCGAAACCGCTCTGAAGCGAGTACTGGCTGCTTGCCTATTCCATGGAGCGGAGGCAGGACCCAAAGCACAAGTTTGGCGCGGCGATGCGCGAAAGCTTCCGCTTGAGTCAGAGTCGATTGACCTTGTAATCACGTCACCGCCTTATTTGAATGCAATTGACTACATGCGCGGTCACAAGTTGTCGCTAGTGTGGATGGGACATCGGATCGAGACGCTGCGCGAGATCAGGAGCGGCAGTGTCGGTGCAGAATGCGGCGACTCCAATGTGAGCGAACAGGAGATCTCAGGCATTGCCAACGAAATGGGTCGAATCCAGGAGTTGCCGGGGCGTTTTCACGGCATGATCCGCAGGTATGTAAAAGACATGAGCGCAGTTATGCGCGAAATCGCTCGTGTCCTAGTCCCACGGGGACAGGCGGTGATGGTGGTCGGCGACTGTACGCTGCGGGGGATTTACATCAGGAATTCTGCTGCGATTCGGCTGCTCGCCTCCAGTCACGGCCTCGACTTGATATCAGAACGGCGTCGCCGGATTCCCGACAAACGGCGTTACCTGCCGCCACCTCGGGAAAAGTCAGGTGAAGCGTTGGCTAAGAGAATGAGGACCGAAGCGATCTTGTCCTTCCGCAAGTGACTTCCGAACACGGCGTGATGAGCGACGGCGAACAAGACGAGAGTGCATTGCACCAGCGGCTGCTGTCGGGCGATGTTACGGCGCCAGAGGAGGCCGCGCGGATGTACCTCCCCCTGATCGAAAAGCATGTTGCCGCACGTGCGTGGAACATCTACCACATAAACGATCGCGAGCTGATCTGGAATGCCACGGTTAATGCGGTGTTGCTGGACTACATTCTTCATCCTGCAAGGTTTGATCCGAGCAAGTCGGGTCTACTCGGATACTTGAAACGTGCAGCCGAGCGCGACCTCATCAACGAGGTAGCAAAGAATCGGCGACAGCATCGCGGAGAGGATCTTTACGGTGATGTCGAAGAAGGCATTCGAGGGCGGAATAAGCCTTCAGAGCTTGCACGCATCATGCGTGACGCCGAACAAGAAACAATCTCCCGTATCCAGCGGCAGAGGGACACGGCTGCTGCTACGAATGCCGATGATAAACGGGACAGTGCGTTGTTACGACTCATGGTGGATGGTGAACGTAGTACCAGCAAGTTTGCTGTCGTGCTCGGTATCGAAGCACTCCCTGTCGCTGAACAGCGTCACATAGTGAAGCAACACAAGGATCGCCTGAAGGTGCAATTGAAACGGAGCAAGCGTCGTGTCTGAACGAGACATCCTGCAATGGGCGGCGAAGCGCGCGGCTGAAGAACCTCAGCTGCTCGGCTACGAGCTTCGCGAATACCGTGAGGTTAATGCGGCTACAGAGGATGATCTCGCGATCGCACTAGAGTGCCCCCGCGACGCTTTGGTCTGCCTCGCGCTCTGCCGACGTCCGAATCCGAATACGCCTTCATTTCGAGCAGACGTGGAACAGATTGCGCTTCACTGTGGGGTGAACGCGCAGAAGCTAGCGGTTCTGCTACGCGAAGTTGATTCGCTCCGAACCATCCGGCAGGTGCCGGTTCCGCCACATCTTGCCGCTGGTCAGTCCGGTCTCTTGGCCGCGGCCAGGGATCGCAGACGAAAGGCTCGTAAGAAGCGGAACGCGAAGAAACGCACCGGCAAGTGACTTATGCTGGAAGCGCGGTTAGTACGAATGGCGGAGAAGTTCTGGGTGGCCGCCAAGCATCTCGAACGCCAATTTCCGCGCGATGTTGAGTCCGCAATCGCTTGGTCGGTGCCGCTCTTCATCGTTCGCGTGCCCCGGCTATGGGTTCACGATGTTGAAGGTTACCTGCGGCAGCGCCAGCTCCCAACCGTCAGTGCCGCCGCTGACCGGCCACTGCACGGTTGCGTGATTGCTATTCGCGGCAAAGGATTGATTTTCGCAGACGGGAGCGACGAAATCCGGGAGCTCCGGTTTACGCTGGCGCATGAGGTCGCGCATTTCCTGCTCGATTATCAAGGTCCAAGACAACGCGCCATCGAGAGACTTGGACCACAAATCGAAGATGTGCTCGATGGGCAACGTCAGCCGAGACCGGAGGAGCGAGTAGACGGATTGCTCGCCAACTGTCCCCTCGGAGTCTATGCACATTTCATGCACCGCGTCGGCGGTGAAATTGCGTCTGAGGAAGTACTTGAAGCAGAAAGTCAGGCTGATTTGCTTGCCTTCGAACTACTCGCGCCAGAGGCGGACGTTTGGGCTGCCGTGCCAAAGGATTTCTCAAGACGTCCGTTTGCCCGCCGCGTGGCTTCGCTGCACCGACTGCTGACCCGCCGCTTTGGGCTGCCGCGCTGCGCTGCCGCCAAGTACTCGACCCTCCTTTGCCGCTCACGTTTCGGCGGCCCCTCTGTCCGCGAATGGCTCGGAATGTAAGTCATTGAAGCTCATAGGCTTTCGGCTTATAGTTCGTGGATCGCCTCTAGCTATTCTGTCGGCAAATTCATTTTTGTCGAACTTGCGTGACAGTGGCGGAATAGTGTGATCAGGGAGGAAGCAAGTGAGCGACGCCGATCCGACGAGCGAGAAACCCGGCCAGTTGACCCTTCCACCCGATCCCTCGCAACCTGGGCCGCCGATCACGGACGCTGCTGAGTTTCACACATCGTTTGGCGAGACTCTGGATCAAGCTCTCGACCTCAACACATGGCACCACGGCGAGGACCTCGCGCATTTGTATGGCCGACTGGAACAGGAAATTGCGGAGGCCGTTAAACAGGAGGACGAGCTCCGCGAGCGCGTGCGGAAAGTCGTATTCCCGCGTCTGGAGGCCCGCCCCGGTGCACCCCCCGGTGCGGGAGTCTACCGGGCGGAGGTCGGAAATATCGAGAAGACGCACCGCGGTCTGCTGTTCAATGGCCAAGTTGAAGCCTGCGACGGAACCAGCGTGCCCTTCGACACGCTGCCAATAACAATTGTGCAAATCGGAGTTTGTACGGTTTCATATCGGGGCGACCAAGGGTCGTGGGTACACCGGTTGTATCGTCGCGATCTCCGACTTGGCGGAACAGATCCGGTGAAAGAGACCCTTGACGTCCTAGAACAGCGCCAGAAGCGCAGCGGTTACGACGGCGCGAGCCGCAAAGACAAGCTGAGTGAACTGGCGCGACGCGGTGTGATGACCTTCGCCGAGCGCTTGGTCCTGATGAACATGTGCCAAGCACCATGGCGGATGGGGCATGGCAACCCCACGCCGTACGAGTTACTAACCGGCTCCGGGATGAAGGAGTTGCTGGAAAAAAGCCTTCCGGTCCTCACGAATTTGGTGGAGCACGGCCGGTTCGTGTTCATTCCGAGTAGCCCCGCGGATCGCCTCGCGTTGACGATCGGAAATGCGCTGCGGCCACTTGAATACGCGATCATTGATACGCTGGAGGACAGCATCGTCCACCTCGCTGAAACGGGCAAGTATTGGCAGGTCGCGTCCGGTCCGGGCTACGACGAACGGGTAAAAGAGTTCGGGCGTGAGTACGGGAAGAAGATTATCAAGGGCGTCTTCCGTGCTTCTGAGTTGGCTCCGGCTCAGATGTTCTATGCCCATGCGGACAACGCTCACGAGGCTGCCTTGATAGCGATGGCTGATAGCGTGCTGCAGGACGATCGTGGATTTCCTATGCTCATCGACCTTGCCGACACTCTGTGCAGGACCACATTCGGACGCGAGACCTTGGTCGCTCCAACGCAGACGGCCTACGCAGAAGCGGGTGAACCGTTACGGTATTTGACTGAACGACAGACTCGTCGTTGAAGGAGCACTTATGGCTAATGGCGACAGCGGGCAAGCCGCAGCGGCGGTCAAGGCCGTACCGGCGAAAGCATTACAGGAACTCGATGCTGAAATTGCGGCTGCAGGCGGAGAGCTACTTGAGCCGGCGGAGTACGCCGGGAGCATCGGTCGAACGCTGTTTGACACCCCCGCAAGCGACGACGGCACGATCACCGTTCTTCTGCCGGCCGAGCGAGTGAAGGAAGTCACACACCAATCGTTGGTCCGAATCAAGAGCGGAATCAAGAGCACCGACCCACGCTCTTATCTCGGTGTTGTCGTCAGCGGGCCTTTTGCAGAACCTTTTGCTCTCCGCGCTGACTCTCCCATGTTGAAAACTGTAGCCGTGCAAGGCGTCCCGATGCTGCCCAAGTATCACGGCCGAGTACAAGTGGAAATTCTTGGCGAAGAGATCGATGGCGGTGTAGTTCCGCCTCGGCGTCGGCCTTTGCCCAACAGCCCGGTCTTCCTCCTCTCTGGTGAAGACACCGCGCGGGTTCTCCGGCTCGAAGGCGAGGTGAGGATTGGCTTAGCGGATAGCCACGAGGATGTCGAAGTGCGGGTGCCGACCCAAAAGAGCGTCTGGCCAAGACATGTGGGGTACCTCGGTACGACGGGTGGCGGCAAGTCCACTACGGTTTCCGGTGAGATCGCGCAGCTTCAGGCTGCCAAATTCGCGATCATATTGCTGGATACCGAGGGCGAGTATACGGCCATCAATGAGCCGAGCACTGACAAACGAATGTTGGACGCGCTGAAGCGACGCGGTTTCCAGCCGAAGGGAATCGCGAACACACACGTGTACCACCTCGTTGGGAGGGAAACACGGAATCCGGCGCATCCGAATCGCCACCAGTTCTCGCTGCAGTTTTCAGAGCTCTCGCCGTATGCCGTTATGGAAATCCTGGAATTGAATGACGCCCAGCAGGAGCGGTTTTGGAAGGCATATGACATCACAAGCTCGCGCTAGAACGTCTGAAGGTATTCCCCGCAACGAAAGAAGAAGGACAAAAGCTGCTAGAACTGGACGAGCTTGAAACTGGTTACCCTCGCATGACACTTTCTCACCTCCACGACGTGATCTACTACATCACGGCATTGATTGGTGGGGAAGATGAGCCCTACCTGGGGAGCAAGGAATTCAGCGGGAGTGGCCGCGACGTCCTGAAACAGCTAGTCGAGCAGAACAAGGCCCAGCTACCAAGAACGTGTTTAGCTGGCGCACGGTGCTTGGCAGGGTTGGACGCGTGAAGCGGCTGAAGATCTTTGACATCGCCGGCGGGACGTTGAACTACGCCGAAATGCTGCAACCGGGCCGCGTGTCAATCGTTGACCTGAGCGACACGGATTCGCCACAGATCAACAATATGGTCATCGCACAACTTCTGCGCGGTCTGCAACAGCAGCAGGAAGCGAATTACGCTGAGGCAGCAAAGAAGAACCAGGCGCCAACTCCGGCAATGTTGTTCATCGAAGAGGCACATGAGTTTCTGTCAGCGCAACGCATCGCACAAATGCCGGTTCTCTTCCAGCAGGTCGCGCGCATAGCTCGTCGCGGCCGGAAGCGCTGGCTTGGACTGGCCTTCATCACGCAGCTGCCACAGCATCTTCCTGACGAAGTGCTTGGATTAATCAATAACTGGGTGCTGCACAAGATCAGTGATGCACATGTCGTCGCCCGCCTTCGGAAATCGATTGGCGGGATCGATGATGGTTTGTGGAACCGGTTGCCTGCACTTGCTCCTGGGCAGGCGGTTGTCTCCTTCACCAGCATGGGACGGGCGCTTCAGACTGCAGTTGATCCAACCCCATGCCGGCTGCTGCTCGTCGATTAGCCATTCAGCACGCGCCTGTCGAACTTCGCGCTCGCTGCCGGAAATAGTAGGTAGCGAGCGCATTGTTGTTCGCGGAGGTCAAGCGTGCCAGTTTCGTTCCTCCATACTGCGAACTTTCAGATTGGGAAAGGCTTCGGGTCAATCGACCCTGAGGCCGCCGTCATCCTGCGTCGCCAGAGAATCGAGGCGGTGCGACGCATCGCGGAGGTGGCCGCCGAACGCCGCGTGGACGCGGTGCTCGTTGCCGGCGACGTTTTCGATTTTGACGCTGTAAGCAACGAGACAGTGCACAGCTTGCTGCAGGCGTTCTCGGCTTACACCGGTCCATGGGTCGTGATTCCTGGCAATCACGATCCGGCCGTTGCCGGTTCAGTGTGGCATCGAATTGAGGATCTCACGCGACCGGCAAGTCTTCATGTTTCGCGTGAACCTGAGGTTCTGGAGCTTGCCGATGGTCGCCTGGCAGTCCTCACTGCGCCGCTACAGCGACGCCACGAGGCTCGGGATTTGACTTCCGATTGGGACACGATTGCGACGCCGGTGCATGCAGTTCGGGTTGGGCTGGCACACGGCGCAATCGCCTCGCATGCGCCAGCGATATTCGACGCCGCAAACCCCATCGCAGGTGATCGCGAGCTGCGCGGCCGGCTCGATTATCTGGCGCTTGGGGATTGGCACGGCACAATGCAAGTGGGCGAGCGCAGCTGGTACGCGGGGACGCCCGAACCCGACCATTTCAGGGCAAACGACAGCGGCAACGTCTTGCTGGTGAGCCTCGAGAATCCCGGTTCCATGCCGCTAGTCGAGAAGATTCCGGTTGGCCGCTACCGCTGGTTTGAGCTTAGTCATGAGATTAACCACGCGGCTGACCTTGCCGCCCTAGATCGGAAGATCTCGGAGATCGCCGATCCGTTCCACGACTCCGTAGTGAAGCTTGTCCTCAGCGGCGCCATAGATCTGGATACTCACGTAAAGATAGATCGCTTCTTGGAAGCCTGGCGCGGGCGGCTGCTTTACCTGCGCGAGGACATTGACGGCCTAGTCACTCGACCTACTGATGCCGATCTGGACCGGATTGATACGGCCGGCTTTCGTTCGCGCCGCCCTGGAGCGCTTGCGCCGGACCGCTGCCGAGCCCCACGAGCCGGATCACACCTATGCCAACGACGCGACTGCGCTCCTTTATCGAATTCACACGGCCGGCGGTGCGAAATGATCATCCGCAAGATAGAGGTCCGCAACTTCCGGAAATTGGCTGAGCCGGTCGTTATCGATGGCTTGGGGCCTGGCGCGACTCTGATCGCAGGCGACAACGAGGATGGCAAGTCGACGCTGGTCGAGGCAATCCGCACCGCATTTTTCGTAAAACACAGCATCACCGGCGAATTCGCCGACGCAATGCAGCCCTACAACTCGAATGTTCGCCCCGAGGTGCGAATTGAATTTGAACTCGACGGACAAGTTTACCGGCTGTTCAAAGCGTATTGCCAGCGGCCGCAAGCCGAGCTTGTCACACCGGCCGCCACCTTCAACGGCTCAGCGGCGGAGGAGCATTTGAGTCAACTGCTCCGCGTTTCGCTCTCGAAGCGCATACGCAAAGACGACCGCGAGCACGAGGGCGTCTTTGGGATGTTCTGGGTCGAGCAAGGCAAGTCGCTGGTGCTAGAGCCGAATGCAGCTGGGCGTACCAGCATTCTCGAAGCACTGCAGAAAGAAGTGGGAGACGTTCTGGGCGGCAAGCGTGGGCAGCGGCTGATCGCAGAAGTCAGCCGCCGACACGAGGAGCTACTGACCGGCGCCGGCAAACCCAGAGGCGCGTATGCAAGCGCAATGCAAGCGGTTCGTGACATTGGCGTAGAACTGGCCACCGTCGAAGGCCAGCTCGCCGACCATTGCCGCACCACCGATGAGCTTGAGCGCTGCATTAGCAAGCTGGCTCAATACGAGCGCGAAGGAGCGCTAGGAGCCGCCCGTGAACGGCTTGGAGGGGCACAGCGAGCCAGCGAGAAGATCGCCGGCTTGCAGAACCAGGTGCATGATGCTGATCTGGCGCTCCAGGCTGCTAATGCACGCCGCCAATGTGCCGCCGATCAGGCTGCTCAACGTGGCCAGCTCGTCGAGGTACTAGCTTTAGCTGACTCGGCCTTGAAGACGCTGGCTGAATCGCTGGCAGCGGATCGCGCAGCTCTGCCGATTCGTCCGCCTTCGCGCCATGCGCGATCGCCGCCAAGAGCGCACCGCTTTGTTCTTCAACTTCTGCCTTACTCATCAAGTCTGCCCGCTGCACTGACTTTGTCATGCCCGCGAGCCAATCTTTTCGGATTTGATCTTCGTTCCTTGCGATGATCTCCGATAACTTACTCATTGATCGCCTCCATGGCGAGATTCCAAGCAGCCGAAAAACCTTAATTGTAATCCCTGAGGAGTTTTGCTGCCGACCGAGCGCGAATGATTGGCGGATTATGCTAAGAAGGAATTCGAGGGCGGACTTTGGCTCGCGTTTCCAGGTCGACGGGGGACAAGAGACTTGAGCATCCGCTTGAGCGCGTCGGCACCCTCCCATTTAGGTACAACAGCCGTGACGTTGAACAGGCGGCACAGAGCTTGTTGTGCTTCACCCATTACCGTCCAGACAACCATGCGTATCCCGGTCAGTTTCGAATTACCGTGCCAGAAACGGAGAATCTCGTGCCCGCTCTCATAACCCAGATCGAGGTCCAGCAGAACGATATCGGGAAAGACCTGTTTACCTTCTATTGCACTTTCCAGGTAAAGCTTGGCTGCGCTGGCCGATGTACGCGCTTCGACGTCAATCCCCAGGGCCTGTGCCACGTCCGCCGCAATTCGAATGTCGGTGGGCTGATCCTCGACGATGAGCATTTGGGCCATATGCAAGCTCGATCGACTTAGTCTATTCCGTACGAGCACAGCAGCACAACCCCTGAATCTGCAGCAGAAATGATGGGATGGATTCGAGTCCTACCTGAGGAGCCATTTTTTTCTATTCATTAAAACCAGCAACTCTTCTGCAAATTGCATCATCGGCTACACATAGATATGGTGTTCACGAAGATTTCGATAATGGAACCCAGGTGATGAATAGAAAAATCACTGCTGTTTTTGTCGTAGTCGCCTCTCTTTGCATAAGCTATTCACTCACATCAGCTGAAAAATCTACGGCTCCCGTGCAAGGTGCAACCGAAAGATGTCCGGCAGACACCAGTGGGCTGAAGCTGCCCCCTGGCTTCTGCGCCACCATCTTTGCCGACCACCTCGGTCACCCGCGCCAAATGGTCGTTGCTCCCGATGGAGTTCTTTACGTCAACACATGGTCCGGACGTTATTTCGCAAACAGCCCAACACCTCCTGGTGGTTTCATCGTAGCTCTGCAGGACACGAAAGGCGCCGGGAAAGCCGATGTCATTAAGCGCTTCGGCTCCACGCCCGCGATGGGCGGGCATGGCGGATCGGGCATTGCTCTGTATAAAGACGCTATCTACGCTGAGATCAATGATCGGATCGATCGTTATCCGTTGTCGCCAGGCTCCATCGTTTCCACTGGTCATCCTGAAACGATCGTTTCCAAGTTGCCTTTGGGTGGCGACCATCCGATGCATCCGTTTTTCATCACCGGGGATGGCCAAATGTATGTCGATGTTGCTACCGCCACCAATTCCTGCCAGCAGAAGAATCGCATGCTGAAATCGCCCGGCCTGAAACCCTGCACCGAACTGGAAACACGCGGCGGTGTCTGGCTCTTTGACGCGAACAAAACCAATCAGGTCTTCTCACCGGCCCAGCGATATGCAACCGGAATCCGCAACGCTGAAGGTCTTGCGACCGACGAAGATGGGCACATGTTGGCAACTCAGCATGGTCGCGATCAGTTGCATGCCAATTGGCCCGAGTTCTATCAGCCAGACCAGGAAGCCACCTTGCCGTCGGAAGAGTTGTTGCTCTTGAGACAGAATGGCGACTACGGCTGGCCCGAGTGCTACTACGATCCTTTCGTACAGAAACTTGTTCTCGCCCCGGAATACGGCGGCAACGGCAAGGAGATTGGCGAGTGCGCAAATAAGATTGCGCCGATCGCAGCCTTCCCGGCTCACTGGGCGCCGAACGACATGGTTCGATACGACAAGGACCAGTTCCCGTCTCGTTACAAGCACGGTGTCTTCATCGCGTT
>Ga0209062_1002725_pt1 | contig 22519 bp, 19 predicted proteins | sample Coa_R2_2_FD_187158 | JGI IMG/M metagenome (GOLD analysis project Ga0209062, IMG submission 187158) | Surface soil microbial communities from Centralia Pennsylvania, which are recovering from an underground coalmine fire - Coalmine... | ecosystem: Environmental > Terrestrial > Soil > Unclassified...
TCTCCAACCATGCCGGCACGACGCCGATGCGGCTCCGCCGCGACGCGGGCTATGTCGCGGCGTCGGTGAACCTGTTCGCGCGCAAGCTGGCGTGGGAGATGGGCGGCCACCAGGTCGCGACCGTCGGCGCGCTGGCGCTCAGGCCCAACCTGATCAACGTCGTGCCGAACCGTGCCGTCTTCACCGTCGACCTGCGCAATACCGACGAGGCGAAGCTCGAGGAAGCCGAAGCCAAGGTCGCCGCGCACATCGCCGAGGTCGCCGCCGCCGAGCGTGTCGAGGTCGAGGCCAAGGTGCTGGCGCGCTTCGAGCCGGTGATCTTCGATGCAGGCCTGGTCGATCGCGTCGAGCATCATGCGAAGGCGCTGTCGCTCTCGACCCGCCGCATGCCGTCCGGCGCGGGCCACGACGCGCAGATGATGCAGCGCATCTGCCCCACGGCGATGATCTTCGTGCCGTCGGTCGCGGGCCTCAGCCACAACGTCAAGGAGCACACCGAGGCGGCCGACCTCGTCGCCGGCGCCGAGGTGCTGCTCAACCTGGTGCTCGAGCTGGCCGAGGGGTGACTGCGAACCCCTCCCCATTCTGATGAGGAGATGGCGCGGTAACCCCCGACGGAGGGGTCAGAGGTAGCAGTCTCGGTGGAGGTTATGACCCCTCCGCCCGCGTAAGACGCCGGCACCTCCCCGTTTGAACGGGGAGGACTTGCCTGTCTCTAAGCCGCCTCGCAGGAAAGCCGGCCGCGCAGCTCGATCTTGAGGCGCCACAGCTCGCCCTGGCACCAGCGGTGGCCCGACCGGTCGATCTCGGCCAGCGCCTCGTCGAGCAGGTCGATGCCGGCACAGGTTTCGCCGAGGGCGGCGGACAGCATCGCCATCCGGCCGAGGAACCATGGCCGCAGCCCGGTGGCGCCGAGGGCGACGAAGGCATCGGTGCCGTCGCGCATCAGGCGAAGCCCGCGCGGCGTGTCGCGCTCGGCCAGCACCCAGCCGCGATAGATGTCGGCCGCCGCCGCGTAGAACGGGAAGCGATGCTCGGCGGCCAGGACGGCGAGGTCCTCCGCGGCGCGGTGCAACGCCCGCACGTCGCCCGCGATCGACAGGTACCGGCAGTAGAGCGCCATCGCATGGGCGAGCGTGTGCGGATTGTCGAGGCGGCGTGCGGCCGCGAGACCGGCTGCCGCGCGCTCGGCCGCTGCCGCCGGCCGCTCGAGCAGAAGCAGCGTCATGGCCAGCCACAGCGAGGTGATGGCGATGTTGTGCTCGGCCGTGACGAAGGTGCTCGCGCGGCCCGCAGCGCCGCTCAGCGACAAGGCGATCTCGAGCTCGACGCGGGCGACCCAGAAGCGGCCGCGCGCGAAGTTGCTCATGCCCGCCATCGCATGGGCGACGGCGCTCAAGCCCGTATCGCCGCCGCCCTGTGTCAGCTGTAGCGCCTGCTGCGCAAGGTCGTGCATGTCGGCCGCGCCGCGCGAGAGCGAGGTGGAGAACTGGCCGAACAGGATGGGAAACAGCGCCGCCGTGTCTCCGGTACGCTCGCACAGCTCGCGCGCCCGCGCCCAGCAGGGCTGCGTCTCGGCGGCAGTCCAGCCGCGATCGGCGATCAGCGCCTCGGCCAGGGAGAGCTGCAGCGCCCCCTCGCTGCGGTCGCGTTCCGCCGAATCGGGTGCGTGCGCCAGCGCATCGAGGCCCTTGGTCAGCAGCGCGATCGCCTCGCGGTTGGCGCCGGACTGGATCGCCTGCTCGCCCGCCCTCTGCCAGAAGACGGCGGCGCGTGCCGGCTCGCCCGCCTGAGCCCAGTGCTCGGCGACCTGCTCGGGCAGCGTCGCGGGAAAGCGATCTTCGAGGGCCGCCGCGACCCGCGCATGAAGCTGCTGGCGGGCCTGGCGCAGCAGGCTTTCGTAGGCCGTGCTTTGCACCAGCGCATGCTTGAAGCGGTAGCTGCGGTGAGGGCCGGACCCTTCCGGAAAGACCAGGCCGGCGGCGATCAGCTGCTCGAGTCCGGCGGCGACCTCGGCTTCGCTGCGCTGAGCGATTGCGTCGAGCAGCGGCCACGAGAAGCGCCGGCCAATCACCGCGGCAAGCTGCGCCAGCTCCTTGGCGGGGCCCAGGCGATCGAGGCGGCTCATCAGCGAGGCCTGCAGCGTGGTCGGAATCCCGCCGGCCGAGCCGTCCCGGCCGCCTTCCATGACGGCGCGCGTCAGCTCCTCGATGAACAGCGGCACGCCATCGGTCTGGTCGCGGATTTCGTGCACCACGGCGTCGGGCAGGTCCTTGCCGATCTGGCGGATCAGCTCGGCCGCGGCGGCGCGCCGGAGCCGGTGGAGCGGCAGCTCGGAGGCGTGCGGACGATCGGCCCACGGCGCCTCGAAACCCGGCCGCGCCGTCACCACCAGCAGCACCGGCAGCCGCTGCAGGGCGGCGATCGTGCGGTCGAGCAGCTCGAGGCTGGTCGGATCGATCCAGTGCACGTCCTCGAAGACGGCGAGGATCGGCAGCCGGCCGCCCTGCGCCTCGATGGTGCGGACGAGCGCCTCGAGCGTGCGCTGCTTGCGCTGCAGCGGCGCGAGATCGGGCAGCGGCCAGCGCGCCGCGGCGCCTTCGATCGACAGCAGATCGGCGATCAGCGCAGCGTCCTGCGTCGGCGTCGCGAGATAGGTCATCACCGCCTGGAGCTTGTCGAGCCGCACCGCGGCATCGTCGCCGCGCTCGAAGCGTGCCGAACGCTCGATCTGGCCGATCACCGGATGCAGGGGGCTGTCGATGTGATGCGGCGAACAGAAATAGCGCAGCCGCTGGTGCGGCTCCCCGACGCTTTCGATCAGCGCCCGGGCCAGCCGGGACTTGCCGATGCCCGCTTCGCCCGTGACCAGCACGACCCGGCCCGCGCCCGTCCTCGCTTCCTGCCACCGGGCCCGCAGGAGGTCGAGCTCCTCCTCGCGGCCGAGCAGCGGGCCGAGGCGGCTGCCGCGCAGCGCGTCGAAGCGACTCGCCGCCTTGCTGCTCTCGCGCAAGACCTGCCACACCGGCACGGGCTCGGCGAAGCCCTTGAGCGGGCGCGCGCCGAGATCGCGATACTCGAACAGGCCGCGCACGAGGCTGAGGGTCGCCTGTGAGATCGCCACGGTGTTCGGCTCTGCCTGCGTCTGCAGGCGCGCCGCGAGGTTGGGCGTGTCGCCGGCGATGTCGCGCGATTCGACCAGGACGACACCGGTGGCGACGCCGACGCGGATCGCCAGCTCGACGCCGAGCGGCCAGGCATCGCGGACGATCCCCTCGACGAGCGCCAGTCCCGTGCGCACGGCGCGCTCGGCATCGTGCTCGTTCGCGTTCGGCCAGCCGAAATAGACCATCGCACCGTCGCCGGTATATTGCGCGACGAAACCGCCGAAGCGGGCGACCGTGTCGCTCACGTATTTCCGATAGGCGCGCATCACCTCGCGCAGATCCTCGGGATCGAGGCGCACCGAGAGCGCGGTCGAATCGACGAGATCGCAGAACAGCACCGTGAGCTGGCGCCGTTCGGCGGGCGAGGCGGGGTGCGGCGCCAGCGTCGTGCCGCAACGGGCGCAAAAGCGTGCACCCTCCGCAATCGCGGTCTGACAGCGCGGACACAGCATTCGACGCTTCCCCCCGCCTTGGAACCGATCAGATGGGGCCAACACTTGGTGTCGGAAGAATGGCGAAACAAGAGAACGTGGCGGCGGACCAAAGACGATTCGCCGGAACGGCGGATGTGGCCTTTCCCACAATCGATGCGCGCATCCCGTGGGGTTGCCCGACGAAACCCGTTACACGCGAAACACGAATGATGATGACAGCGCCGTGTTCGCGCGTCTTACAGCTCGCCGTGGAAGATCCGCTCGCCGCGCTCGCTGGTGCCGACCGCCTTCCATCCGGCGCGTTGATAGAAGCGGTCGGCACGGCTGCCGGGCTGGGTGGTGAGCGCGCCGGTCGTGTGGCCCGCTTCGCGCAGCACGTGGCACGCCTTGGCAAACAGCGCCTGGCCGATGCCGCGGCCCTCTTGGGTCGGATCGATGAACAGGGCCCAGATCGTGCCGTCGCGCGTGTCGGCGGCGGAGAAGCCCAAGATGCGGCCGTTCTCTTCCCATACCCAGACGCCGGGATTCTGCTCGAACCACTTGTACATCTCGACCGTCACACGGCTGGGATCGCGCAGGACATTCTCGGTCACGCTGTTGCGGATCTCGGTGATGCGCGGATGATCCGCTTCGGTCGCGCGTCGGATGGTGGCAGGCATGGCGGCCGCATATGCCCGAGAAGTCGCGGGGGAACAAGCGCGGGCCCGGCGGCCCTCACGCCGCGTCCGGCGCCGGCGGCTGATCGTTCTTTGACGCAGACGTGCGCGGCAGCGCCCGGGAAGCAGACGAGCGCGGCACGGCTTGGGCCCAATAACCGGCAGGCGCCGGCTCGTCCCTGCGCTGGTGGATCATCGCGGCGGCGCCGGTGAGGAACAGCACCGCCCAGCAGGTCGGCCCGACATACGCGCCGGACGCCTGCCCGAGGATCGCCCAGGCGAACCAGCAGAAGGCCGGACTCGGCACGCCGAGAGCGCGCAGCCAGAGCGAAATCGCGCCGATCAGGATCAGGCCCAGGAAGGGCCCCAGGTAGATCCAGTGCAGCCAGAAGTAGTTGATCAGGAGTTCGGTCGCGGGCGTCACCATCCTCCAGCCGGTCGAGTAGGCGGACGACTGGACGTAGAGGTTCACCACATGGTCGGCGATGTAGGGCTCGCCGGTGAGACCCGCTCCGGTGGGCGCGTGCTCCAGGCTGTCGATGCCGGCGATGGCCGGCCCCCGCACCCGGTAGAAGAAGCTGGCGTCGTCACCGGCCTGGGCGCGCTGGAAGCGCTCGGGGAAGACGACCGCCACCAGCACCAAGAAGCTTCCGCAGAACAGAGCGGCGATGACCCCCACCTGCGCGAAGCGGAGCGCGTTGAACCGGCCGTTGCGGCGGCTGGCCAGGAACAGCATGTACGGCAGGACCAGCAGCAGCATCAGAAGTAGCGTCGGCCCGGGCATGGCGAAGATGCCCGCGGCCATCAGCGCGACGTAGAGCACCAGCTTCAGCCGCATCCGGCTGACCACGAACCAGATGAAGGTGAACAGCGAATAGCAGAAGGTGACGCTGGCGGGCTCCGAGGCGAAGAACTTCGGCCGCACGCGCCTGTACATCAGCATGTCGCGCAGGTCGTTCTCGTAGAGCCCGCGCGGGTACAGCACCTGGCGGACGGAATCGCTGATCGGGCGCAGTCCGCCATAGGTCTCGAGCAGGCAACCGGTGAGGATGATGAGCGAGGCGCACAGGAAGAGCCGACTGATCTGACGGCGTGTGCCCTGCGAGACCGTCAGGAACAGCCCGTATCCGATCAGTATCGAGTAGGTCAGCTGGACGAGGCCGTTGAAGCGCCGGGGCAGGAACGTGATGTCCGGCGCGACCAGGATCGAGAGCACGTAGAGCAGAAGGACGACGAGGAGGCCGGCGAAGGGTTTGCCGCCGATCGATTGGCGCCGGCGCCACAACATGATCACGCCCGCCAGGCCCGCCGGCGCCGACGGGAAGGGCAGCTTGTCCGAGATCGGGATGGTGTAGTTGGTGTAGAGCCCCGCCATGAACAGGCAAATAAGGGCGAGGTCGAAGCCGGTGAGACCTCGACGGACGGCACCGGCGGCCGGCCGCGTCGGCCAGCCATAGCGCTCCCAGTACGGCGAGGAGACGACGGCGGTCATGCCGCACCTCCCTGCACCGCGGACGGGCGCGACGACCGGGCCGTGCGACCGGCCGAGAGCAGCCGACCGGGCCGCGCGCGGGTTTTGGCGGCTCTCATGTCGCTTAAATGATGGGCTTGTCGGCCTTGTTACCCCCGCCTCGGTTACGGTACGGGCCCGGACGTTGTGCCCGGATTGTGCCCGGCACAAACCAGGCGATAGCCTCGATGCCGGTCGCGCCAACATCGGTTGCGCAGGGTGAGGCGAGGTCGTCTTCCAAAGTTGTCTGACAACCTGCCGGCGCGCTAGCATGAGTGCGATGGCGGACAACCGTTCGAGCAACCTTGCCGAGAAAGTCCTGGCGCGGCTGAGCGCGGAAATCCGCGGCGGCAGGCTGGCGCCGGGCGACCGGCTGCCGACCGAGCAGGAGCTGACCTCGACCATGGGCGTGAGCCGCACCGTGGTGCGCGAGGCGGTCGCGGCGCTGCGCGCCGACGGGCTGGTCGTGACGCGCCGCGGCTCGGGGGCCTATGTCGCCGACAATCCCACCGCCTCGCCGTTCCGCATCGCCGCCTCCCCGCTCGGCCGGCTGGGCGACGTGCTGAACGTCATGGAACTCCGGCTCGCGGTCGAGGTCGAGGCCGCGGGCTTCGCGGCCGAACGCCGTACCCGCAGGCAGGTCGGCGTGGTGAAGGCCGCGCTGCGCTCGATCGATCGCGCGCTGAAGTCGGGCGAGGGCGCCGTCGCGGAGGATTTCGCCTTTCATCGCGCCATTGCCGAAGCGACCGGCAACGCGCAGTTCCCCCGCTTCCTCGCCTTCCTCGGCAGCCACGTCATCCCGCGCCAGAGCGTGCGGCTGTCGGTCGACACGCCCGCCGAGCGCCGCACCTATCTCGAGCGCATCCAGCAGGAGCATGCCCGCATCGTCGCCGGCATCGCCAACGGCGATCCGGTCGAGGCGCGGCGCGCCATGCGCGACCATCTCACGCGCTCGCTCGAGCGCTATCGCCGGCTTGCAGAAGGATCGAAGTGATGGCCGTGAAGAAGAAAGCGCGCCGCATCGTGATGACCGGAGCTGCGGGCGGCATCGGCACCATGACCCGGCCCCTGCTGGCCAAGCTTTATCCCGGGCTGGTGCTGAGCGACCGCGTGAAGCCCAGGAACCTGCTGCCGGGTGAGACTTTCGTGAAGGCCGACCTCACCAAGCCCGCCCAGATGGCGAGCCTGCTGAAGGGCGCCGACGGCGTGATCCATCTCGGCGGCCATTCCGTCGAGGGGACATGGGACCAGATCCACAACGCCAACATCGTCGGCTGCTACAACACGTTCGAGGCGGCCCGCCAGGCCGGCGTGAAGCGCATGGTATTCGCCTCGTCCAACCATGTGGTCGGCTTCTATCCGCGCAAGCGCAAGATCGGCACGGACGTGACGGTGCGGCCCGACAGCCGCTACGGCGTCAGCAAGGCGTTCGGCGAGGCGCTGGGCGCGCTCTACTCCGACAAGCACGGCATGATCGTGACCTGCCTGCGCATCGGCAATGTCGGGCCGCGCCCGCTCGACGTGCGGCGGCTGTCGATCTGGATTTCACCGGAGGACCTCGTGCAGCTCTTCCGCATCGGGCTCGAGCATCCGCGTATTCGCTACGAGATCCTGTATGGCGCGTCGGACAATGCTGCGGCGTGGTGGGACAACAGCCGCGCCCGCGCGCTCGGCTATCGGCCCAAGGGCAAGGCCGAGGACCATCGCGCGCATGCCGAAGCCGAGCAGAAGAAGATCGGGCACGATCCGATCGGCGACCGCTTCCAGGGCGGCACCTTCACCACTGCTGAATTCACCAACGACGTGAAGCGTGCAGGGCCTTGAGAAAAGGTTCCCGCAAAAGATCAGAAAAACACCGATCTATCCCCTGACCTTTTGCCTTCTTTCCCGCGTTCCATGAGCCCGTTGGAAAGGAGACAACTCAATGCTCACCAAGGGTATCGCTCTGCACGGTATGGCTGTCCTCTTCGGTGGCCTCATTGCCGCGAGCGCCATGGCCCAGACGCAGCTGGCGAGCGCCGTGCCGGCGCCGCAGCGCGACGTGATGGTGTTCACCGAGAAGGGCGGCCAGCTGTCGCCGACGGCCGCATCGGCCGTGCGCCAGATCGCCGATGAGGCGAGGACGTCGCATGTCACGCTGGTCGGCCGTCCCGAGAACGTCGCTCCGGTGAAGGCGGCGCTCGAGAAGGCGGGCGTGCCCGCCGCCGCGATCGCCGTCGAGCAGGCGGAGAGCGCCAACCTGCCCCGGCCGTCCGATGGCCTGAGCCAGCCGGCTGACCGACGAGTCGAGATCAAGCTGTAGCGGTGCGCGTTTCCATGCGGTGACACCGGGCCCTCCGGGCGGCGATACTGCTGCCAGGAGGGCTCATGAGCGAAACATCCGGCGCGACCGGCGAAGGCTATGCGACCGTGTCGCGCAACGGCGTCGTGCTCGACGCCTGGTTTCCCAGAGCAGGGCTCGTTGCCGCTGGAGGAAAGGCGGCGACCACGCGGCCCCGTCAGGGCGCTGCCCGAGGCTATGCGCGCATCGATGACGTGCGCCGGGTCGAGGTCGTGGCGATTCGTACCGACATTGCCTCGCTGCAGGATGCGCCGGTCGACGTGCACGACGCCTACCTGCGCCTCCATCTGCTGAGCCTGCGGCAGGTCCGGCCCAACACCATCAACCTCGACAATATCTTCCAGCTCATCCCGACGGTGGCGTGGACCACGCTCGGCCCCTGCGCGCTCGACGACCTCGACGAGGCGCGGATTCGGGCGCGCATCAGGGGCGTGGCGCTCGACGTGAAGGGCATCGACAAGATCCCGCGCATGACCGACTACGTCGTGCCGAGCGGCGTGCGCATCGCCGATGCCGGTCGCGTTCGGCTGGGCGCTCACCTCGCCGAGGGCACGATGGTGATGCACGAGGGATTCTGCAATTACAACGCCGGCACGCTCGGCGCCTGCATGGTCGAGGGCCGCATCAGCCAGGGCATCGTGGTCGGCGCCGGCAGCGACATCGGCGGCGGCGCCTCGCTGATGGGCACCTTGAGCGGCGGCGGCAAGGAGAAGGTGAGCGTCGGCGAGCGCTGCCTGGTCGGCGCCAATGCCGGTTTGGGTATTGCGCTGGGCGACGATTGCGTGGTCGAGGCCGGCTGCTATGTCACTGCCGGGTCGCTGATCAAGCTCGAGGACGGCCGCACCGTGAAGGCGCGCGAGCTGTCGGGCCAGAGCGGCCTCCTGTTCTGGCGCAATTCCTGCACCGGCGCGCTCGAGGCGATCAGGCGCAAGAAGGTGTGGGGCGCCCTCAATCCCCAGCTCCATGCCAAGGCATCATGAGGAACAGCAATGAGTAGGATCCTGACGGTCGGTGCGGCGCAAATGGGGCCGATCCAGCGCAGCCATTCGCGGCGCGACGTGGTCGAACGGCTGATCGCCCAGCTGCGCGAGGGCAGGCGGATGGGTTGCGACGTGGTGGTGTTCCCGGAACTGACGCTGACGACGTTCTTCCCGCGCTGGTGGATGACCGATCAGGCGGAGATCGACAGCTTCTTCGAGCAGGAGATGCCGTCGAACGAGACGGCGCCGCTGTTCACCGAGGCCAAGCGCCTCGCGATGGGCTTCTGCCTCGGTTATGCCGAGCTGACGCGCGAGGACGGCCGCATCCGCCGGTTCAACACCTCGATCATCGTCGAGAAGGACGGAAGCATCGTCGGCAAGTACCGCAAGGTCCATCTGCCGGGCCATGCCGAGCACGAGCCGCAGCGGCCGTTCCAGCATCTCGAGAAGCGCTATTTCGAGGTCGGCAATCTCGGCTTCCCGGTGTTCAAGGCGTTCGGCGGCAACATCGGCATGTGCATCTGCAACGACCGGCGCTGGCCCGAGACCTACCGCGTGATGGGCCTGCAGAACGTCGAGATGGTGATGCTGGGCTACAACACGCCGCTGCACAACGCGCCGTCGCCCGACCACGACGAGCATTCGTGGTTCCACAACCAGCTCTCGATGCAGGCCGGCGCCTACCAGAACGGCACCTGGGTGGTCGGCGTCGCCAAGGGCGGCACCGAGGAGGGCGTGCCGTCGCTTGCCGATTCGATGATCGTCGCGCCGTCCGGCAAGGTGGTGGCGCGGGCGAACGGCATCGACGACGAGCTGATCGTCCATCGCTGCGACCTCGACGCGGGCCAGAGCTACAAGCGCACGACCTTCAACTTCGCCCTGCACCGCCAGCCCGACGCCTACCGCCGCATCGTCGAGCAGAAGGGCGCGATCGACCCGGCGTGAGCGAAGGGCCGGCCCTGTGGAACTGCCTGCTCGTGGTGCTGCGCGTGTTGGGCTAGGGTCCGGAGAACGTGCCGTAGCTCCGGTCGGGCGTGCCGCGGAACAGCGACATGTGGGTATGGGTCGCCACGAACGGATCGCCGACCTTCTGGCGGCCCATCACCGTCGTGGTGCGGCCGCGCCGGTCGAAGCGGTCGCCGTTGGGATGGAAGCCGTCGGAATTCCACACGCCCATGCCGACCGCGGTCAGCCGGTCGGCCGAGACGATCGCCTCGACCTTGTCGATCTCGTAGCGGAAGTTGCGGATGGTGCCCCAGACATTGCGCCACTGCTTCTGCTCGGCAAGCTCGCGGCCGTGCATGAAGTCGGTGAAGGTGCCGAAGGCGATCATGTCCTCGGCGAAGAGCGGCCGCGCGCCCTCGTAGTCGACGGCGCGGCAGCGCTGGGACAGCGCGTCGAACCAGGCGCGCACGGCGGCGAGGTCTTCGGGCTTTGGCGGCGTGATCAGCTTCATGGCGTCCCTATAGTCCGAACCGTTGCCAATGGGCGCGCTCCTCGAGCGCCGCGAGCAGCGCCGGGCCGATCGCACCAATGCCGCCGTCGACACCGCCGATGCTGCTGCCGAAGCCCAATCGCTGCCACAGCCGCCGCCGCGCCGCGACCACGGGCAGGCGCACCTTCTGGCCGTAGCGGGCCTGCAGGACCGCGCGCAACTCGCCCAGGCTGTCGACCAGGCCGTACTCCAGCCCGCGCCGCGCCGTCCAGAACTCGCCGGAGAAGAGCAGCCCATCGTCGCCCTTGAGCCGGCTGCCGCGGCGTTCGCGCACCCAATCCTTGAAGCCCTCATGGATCTCGGCCTGCAGCCGCTTCAGCCGCTCGACATCCTCGGGAGCCTCGTCGCGAAACGGATCGAGCATCGCCTTCTTGTCGCCGGAGGTATGGACGCGGCGTTCGACGCCGAAGCGGGCGATCAGGTCCTTGAAGCCGAAGCCGGCCGAGATCACGCCGATCGAGCCGACGATCGACGACGGATCGGCGATGATCTCGTCGGCCGCGCAGGCGAGCCAGTAGCCGCCCGAGGCCGCGACGTCCTCGACGAAGGCGATGACCGGCAGGTTCTTCTCCCGCGCCAGCAATCGGATGCGCTGGCCGATCAGCGCCGACTGCACCGGCGAGCCGCCCGGCGAGTTGATGGCCAGCGCCACCGCCTTGGCGCCGCGCTGGCCGAAGGCGCGCGCGAGCAAGGGCGCCACGGTCTCGATCGAGAGGCCGCGCGAGCCGAACAGGGGACCCGACGCGATCACGCCCGAGAGCCGCACCACGGGCACGACAGGGCGGCCCCGGCCCAAGCGATCCATCAACCATTGAAACATGGCCGGCACTCTCGCGGCGGGCCGGCTAGAAGTCCAGCGCAGCCGCGTGCCGCAGGATCGCCTCGGCCGCCTCGGTGTAGCCACCCTGCGGATTGTGCAGCACGAGCGGCGGCGATTCGGTGACCGAAGGAGGCCCGCGGCGCGCGCGCACGAGCACGCGCGGCGCCGGCGGCAGGCGCTTGAGGGTGAGGGCGCCCCACTGCAGGCGAACCAGGTGCGCCGCGATCTCCTCCAGCCGGTCGGAGCGGTGGATCAGGGTGAGGGTGCCGGCGGGTTTCAGCGCGCCGCTTGCGACTTCCAGCCAGCGCCTGAGATCGGCGCTCGATTCGACGGTCGCCAGCGCTTTGCTGCGATCGGGCGGCAGATCGGCGACGGCGGCCGCCATGTAGGGCGGGTTGGTCGCGACCTGGTCGAACGGGCCGAGCTCGGCCGGCAAAGGTTGGGCGATGTCGTGCACGATCGTGTGAACGCGATCGGCGAAACCATTGCGGGTGGCATTGCGTTGCGCGAGTTGGGCCAGCGCCGGTTGCAGCTCGACCCCGATGATCGTGCAGTCCGCCACCCGCTTTGCTATACAAAGCGCGACCGCGCCGACGCCCGTACCCAGATCGAGTACCCGCTCGCCGGGGGCCGGATGGACGGCCGCCGCCAGCAAAACCGCATCGACGGCAACCCGGTAGCCGCGACGCGACTGCAGCAGGCGCACACGGCCGCCCAGCAGGGCGTCTTCGGTCAGAGCTGTTTCCATGCTAGTCCCTTAGACTAGCTTCATGACATCGTGTCGCAACATCGCACGAACAGGACGGACTACTCTTCGGCCATGGCAACGGTTGTTTCACTCGAGGGCAAGCGCAAGCCGCCCAGCCTGGAGCCGCTGCTGGCGCTGTGCGCCGACGACATGGCGCGGGTCGATCGCGAGATCGTGGCGCGCATGCGTTCCCCCGTCGCCCTGATCCCTGAATTGGCCAACCATTTGGTCGGCGCCGGCGGCAAGCGCATGCGGCCGCTGCTGACGGTCGCGGCCGCCCGGCTCTGCGGCTATGCGACGGACGATGACCGCCATGTGAAGCTCGCGACCTGCGTGGAATTCATTCACTCCGCCACTCTGCTGCACGACGACGTCGTCGACGTGAGCGCGCTGCGCCGCGGCAAGCCGACCGCCAACTCGGTGTGGGGCGACAAGGCCTCGGTGCTGGTCGGCGATTTCCTGTTCACCCGCTCGTTCGAGCTGATGGTCGATGTCGGCTCGCTCGACGTGCTGGGCGTGCTCTCGCGCGCCTCGTCGGTCATCGCCGAGGGCGAGGTGCTGCAGCTCGTCACCCAGCGCGACATCAGCACGCCCGAGGCGACCTATCTCGAGGTCATCAAGGCCAAGACCGCGCGGCTGTTCGCGGCGGCGGCCGAGGTCGGCGCGATGGTCGCCGGCAAGAACGGCGCCGAGCGCGTGGCGCTCGAGAGCTTCGGCATGAATCTCGGCATCGCCTTCCAGCTGGTCGACGATGCGCTCGACTATTCGGGTCGCGAGGCCAAGCTCGGCAAGACCGTGGGCGACGACTTCCGCGAGGGCAAGATCACCCTGCCGGTGATCCTGGCCTTCCTGCGCGGCGGCGCGGTCGATCGCGAATTCTGGAAGCGCACCATCGAGAAGCTCGACCAGCGCGACGACGACCTCGAGCAGGCCCAGAGCCTGATCGAGCGGCACAATGCGCTGGCCGATACCTTCGAACGCGCGCGCCACTACGGCGCCATGGCGCGCGATGCGCTCGGCCTGTTCCGCGATTGCCCGCTCAAGTCCGCGCTGCTCGAGGCCGTGGACTTCGCCATCGACCGCGCCCATTGACGCGCCTGCAGCGAAGCGAAGGCGCGGGCGGGCGGCAGCGCTTGTAATCAAGCGCGAGAGCCCGCACAGAGCAGAAAAGACAAAGATGCCGTCCAACGGCTGGCGTGCTCTAATTTGTCATGGCCGCCAAGCACATCCTCGCGATCGATCAGGGCACGACCAGCACGCGCGCGATCGTCTTCGATTCCGCCGGCCAGCCGCTGGCGTCGGCGCAGAAGGAACTGCCGCAGATCTTCCCCAGGCCCGGCTGGGTCGAGCACGATCCGGGGGAGATCTGGCGCGCGACCGTCGAGGTCTGCCGCGGCGCTCTCGCCAGCGCCAAACTCTCGGCGCAGGACATCGCCGGCATCGGCATCACCAACCAGCGCGAGACGACCGTGGTGTGGGACCGCGGCACCGGCAAGCCGGTGCACAACGCCATCGTCTGGCAGGACCGCCGCACCTCGGACATCTGTGCCGAGCTGAAGCGCGCCGGGCACGAGAAGACCTTCTCGCAGAAGACCGGGCTGCTGCTCGATCCCTATTTCGCCGGCACCAAGATCGCCTGGATTCTGCAGAACGTCGCCGGCGCGCGGGCCGCCGCCGAAAAGGGCGCGCTGGCCGCGGGCACGATCGACAGCTTCCTGCTGTGGCGGCTGACCGGCGGCAAGGTCCATGCGAGCGACGCGACCAACGCCAGCCGCACTCTGCTGCTCGACATCCGCAAGGGCGCCTGGGACCGCGAGCTCGAAAAGATTTTGGGTGTCCCCGAGGCGATGCTGCCGGCGGTGGTCGACAACGCCGCCGAGTTCGGTGTCGCATCGGCCGACATCCTCGGCGCGCCGGTGCCGGTGCTCGGCATGGCGGGCGACCAGCAGGCCGCGACGGTCGGGCAGGCCTGCATCAAGCCCGGCATGGTGAAGGCAACCTACGGCACCGGCTGCTTTGCGCTGCTCAACACCGGCAGCATCGCCATGCAGTCGAGCCACCGCCTGCTGACCACCATCGCCTACCAGCTCGACGGCCGTCGCACCTACGCGCTCGAAGGCAGCATCTTCATTGCCGGCGCTGCCGTGCAATGGCTGCGTGACGGCCTCGGCCTGATCAAGACCTCGGCAGAGATCGAGGGCGTGGCGGCGAAGGCCAAGGACGGCCACGGCGTCTACATGGTGCCGGCCTTCGTCGGCCTGGGTGCGCCGTACTGGGATGCCGACGCGCGCGGCGCGTTGCTCGGGCTCACGCGCGACACCGGCCCTGCCGAGATCGCCGCCGCAACGCTCGATTCGGTGTGCTACCAGACCCGCGACCTGATCGAGGCGATGCGCGGCGACGGTGCGCAGATCGACGAGCTGCGCGTCGACGGCGGCATGGTGGTCAACGATCCGTTGATGCAGCGCCTGGCCGACACGGTCGGCGCGCCGGTCGAGCGTCCCAAGGTGATCGAGACCACGGCGCTGGGTGCCGCGTTCCTGGCGGGCCTGCAGGCCGGCCTGTGGCCCTCGCTCGACGCGCTCTCCGCCACATGGTCGCTCGACCGCGCCTTTCGCCCGTCCGAAGCCGCACCCTCGCGAGATCGCCGCTACGCCGGCTGGCAGGCCGCCGTCCGTCGCGTTCGCAGTTCCTGATCGCATGCCTCCCGTCGTCTCGACCAAGGCCCGGAGGGCCGCGTGGAGAGACCTTTTTTCCGCGATAAGCCGCGTATCGTTAAAAAAAGGTCTCTCCGCTCCGCGCTTCGCGCTCCGGTCGAGACGACGGAAATGGCATATCTGCGATAGCCTACCCAGGAGACTGGACTGATGGCTCGACACGCAATCCGCCGAGCGACACCCCGAGCCGATTACGCGGTCGTGATCGAGTGGGCCGATGGCTCCTCCAGCACGGTCGATTTCCGCGCTGAAATCGATCGCGGCGGGGCATTGGCGTCGCTGGCCCAGCCAGCGATCTTCCTGCATCGCCTGTTCGTACAGTCTGCCGGCGAGAGCCTCGCGTGGGAGACGCCAGCCGGCTTGGTCGACTTCCACGCCGATGAGCTTTGGCAGCGGAGCCATAAGTCGGTAGCCGCCGAATAGGGGTGATCCGCCGAGTGCGCAGCAACTGAAATCGAGCTGCGCGCGGCCTGCGTATTTGACTTGGGGCCGGGCCTCGGGCGAGCATATTTGCACGGTCGAAAATTTTTTTCGCACTGCGGCTCCGTGAGAGGAGATTGCCGTGAAGAAGCCGCTTCGGCTCACGCAACAGGGAATCGTCTTCGCGATTTTCGTCGTGCTGTTCGGCGTGTTCTCGATCTTCCTGCGCGGCTTCCTGTCGACGTCGAACATGCTCAACCTGCTGCAGAACGTGGCGGTGCTGGGCATCCTCGGCCTCGCCATGGCAGTCGTCGTGATCGGCCGCGGCATCGACCTGTCGCTGATCGCCGTGCTCGCAGTGCCGTCGGGCCTGGTGCTGCAGCTGGTGCAGGACGGCGACACGTTCTGGCTCGCGCTGTTGCAGGCAGGCCTGCTGACGCTCGTGTTCGGCTTGGTCAACGGCTGGCTGATCGCCTATGCCGAGGTGCCGTCGCTCTACGCGACGCTGGCGTCCGGCCTGTTCCTCGCCGGCCTCGGACAGGCGGCGCTGTTCAAGCTCGATGTCGTGCAGTGGAGCCCCAACCTTCCCGACGGCTTCCAGTTCCTGGGCCAGGGCAATGTGCTGGGCGTGCCGATGCCGATCATCGTGTTCGCCCTGATGTGCTGCGTGGTCGCGTTCTTCCTGCGGCGCACGCGGCCCGGCATGTTCATCTACGCGCTCGGCGACAATCCGTTCGCGGCCCGCACCTCGGGCATCCCGACCCGGCCGCTGGTGGTTGGAAAGTACGTGATCGCGGCGGCAATCGGGTTCCTGGCCGGGCTGGTGCTGGTCGCCTCGGTCAACAGCGGCCCGACGCGCATCTACAATTCGACGCTGATCTACGACGTGATCCTGGTCGTCGTGCTGGGCGGCATCGGTCTGGCCGGCGGCCGCGGCGGCGTGCTGAGCGTCGTGATCGGCACCTTGCTGATCGGCACCATGCTGAACGCCATGACGATCATGGACATGTCCTACTCGGCCCAGAATCTCGTGAAGGGCGTCGTCCTTCTCGCTGCCGTCATCGCCGACTCCTTCCTCAACCCGCGCAACGAGGAAACGGCGCAACAGGGAGACATTTGAGCGCGAAATCGACCTGAAAACGGAGGAAGACCCATGATGATCACGAAGATCGCCAGATGGCTGGGCGGCATCGCCTGCGCCGCCGCGTTGTGTGCCGTAGCGTCGCCGTCTTTCGCGCAGAAGGGACTCGACGAGCCCTTTCAGGGTCCGTTCAAGAAAGCGCTGACCGGCAAGACCGTCGCCTACATCCCCGTGGCCATGAACTTCGACCTCACCGAGGGCTGGTTCGCGGTGCTGAAGCACCAGCTCGAGCCGTGGGGTGTGAAGGTCGTCGTGCGCGACGCCAACTGGAACACCAATGCCGGCGCGCAGGCCTTCACGACCCTGATCAGCGAGAAGCCGGCCGCGATCGTCGTGCATAACCCCGACGTGCAGACCTATGCCAAGCTGATCCAGCGCGCCGAGAAGGAAGGCATCTACATCATCCAGATCAACATGGGCTCGGCCTTCCGCTCGACCGCGTTCGTCGGCGCCAACTGGATCGAGATCGGCGAGCGCGACACCCAGGCGGTGGTCGATGCCTGCAAGGGCAAGTCGAACAAGATAGCGGTGGTGCAGGGCGCCCTGTCGGCCGCGGCCAGCGCCTATACGCTGAAGGGCGTGGAGAACGTGCTGGCCAAGAATCCCGACGTGAAGGTGGTCTCGAGCCAGCCGGCCGACTGGGACGCGGCCAAGGCCAAGGCGATCGTCCAGACGGTGCTGAAGCAGAACCCCGATCTCTGCGGCATCGTCGGCTTCTGGGACGGCATGGACATCGGCACTGCCGCGGCCGTCAAGGAAGCGGGCCTGACCGGCAAGGTGTTCCTCGCGACCTCGGGCGGCGGCGAGCAGAAGGGCGCCTGCGACCTCGTGAAGTCCGGCGCCTTCGACCTCGACCTCAGCTACGACGTGCCGACGCAGGGGTCCGACATGGCGGCGCTGATCAAGTGGCTGCTGTCGTCCGACACCAAGCCCGGCGCGGTGAAGGGCTCGGTCTACACGACCCTGATCCCGGTCACCAAGGACAACGCCGGCAAGGACGGCACCTGCTGGAAGCTCGAGCAGGTCAAGGGATCGTAAGCAGCAAACACCCCGTCGTCCCGACCGGAGCCGAGCGAAGCGAGGCGGAGTGGAGGGACCTTTTTTCCTCGATTTGCGGCTGATCGTTGAAAAAAGGTCCCTCCACTGCGCGCCTTCGGCGCTCCGGTCGGGACGACGGGTGCAGTGAAGTCGCGTCACGTCACGTTTGTCAGGATCAGCAATGAGAGAAGCCGTTCTGCGCCTGCGGTACCGTTACTGGCCGGACCATCTGCTCGGCGAGATCCTGTCCAAGCGGTGGACGGAAACGGCCATTCCCGTGATCGTCCTGCTGGTCGTGGCGCTCGCTTTCTCGCAGGCGATCCCGGGCTTCCTGTCGATCGCCAGCCTGGGCGACACGGCCCGTCAGGCCGCCGAGATCGGCTTCGTCGTGCTGGGCATGGCGCTGGTCATCGTCGTCGGCGGCATCGACCTGTCGGTCGGCTCGATGTTCGCGCTGACCGACTTCTGCGCCCTGTTCTGCCTCGACGTACTGAAGCTGCCGGTGTTGGCCGTCGCGGTCGTCACCATCGCCGTCGGCGCGCTGCTGGGCGCGGTCAACGGCATCCTGATCGGCTATCTCAGGCTGCGCGCCTTCATCACCACGCTGATCACCCTGATCGTCTACCGCTCGGCCTACGACCTGCTGCTGGTCGACTATTCCAACACCATCGCCTCGTCCTTCCCCGACATCGACGTCTGGGACTTCATGGGCAACGGCGGCGTCTTCGGCATTCCCAGCGTGACGCTGCTCTACATCGTCGTCGCGATCTTCGGCCACATCTTCATGACGCGCCTGCGGCCGGGCTGGCACATCACCGCGATCGGCGGGTCGCGGCGCTCGGCCTACAATTCCGGCATCGCGGTGCGGCGCACGATCGCGCGCTGCTACGCGGCGAGCGGAGCCCTCACCGCGATCGGCGCGCTGTTCTTCGCCGCGCGGCTCGGCACCGTGGGCGGCGATGTCGGTGTCGGGCTCGAGGTCACCGTGCTGACGGCCGCCGTGCTGGGCGGCATCAGCCTGGGCGGCGGCCGGGGATCGGTCATGCGCGCCCTGGTCGGCACGCTGATCGTGCTGCTGATCACCAACGGGCTCACCACGCTCTCGGTGAAAGGCGGCGTCAACCGCATGGTGCTGGCCAGCATCCTGCTGGTCGCGGCGATGATCGACATCCGCTGGCTCAAGAACCGCAACCGCATCATCGCCAAGGTCTATGTCAGCCCGACCTTCCACGACATGCCGCCGCTGGTCGGCTCGCGCGTCGGCTCCGGCACGCGCTTCGAGCAGAACGACCGGCTGAAGGACGTGAGCCTGATCGGGCTCGGCCGCATCGAGGCGCCGGAGGACGTGATCCTCGACCGGCATGACAATCTCTACGCGGGCTCCCGGCACGGCGACATTATCCGCTTCTTCCCGCCCGACTACGAGAAGATGGAGGTCTACGCCCATATCGGCGGCCAGCCGCTCGGCATGGCGTTCGACCGCAAGGACAATCTCTACGTCTGCATCGGTGGCATGGGCCTCTATCGCATCACGCCCGAGCGCAAGGTCGAGAAGGCGACCGACGAGACCAACCGCAGCCTCTACTCGGTCAACGACGACAGCCGCCTGCGGCTGGCCGACGATCTCGACATCACCGACGACGGCCGCATCTTCTTCTCCGAGGCGACCGTGCGCTACGAGATGCACGAATGGCCGGTCGACGGGCTGGAGGCGCGCGGCAACGGCCGCATCATCTGCTACGACACCAACACCGACACCACGCACACCGTGCTGCGCGGCCTGCGCTTCCCCAACGGCATCTGCGTGTCGCGCAACGGCCAGTCGATCCTGTTCGCGGAAACGTGGGGATGCTGCGTAAAGCGCTACTGGTTCGACGGGCCGAAGAAGGGCTCCGTCGAGATGGTGATCGACAACCTTCCGGGCTTTCCCGACAACATCAACCTCTCGTCCGACGGCAATTACTGGCTGGCCATGGTCGGCATGCGGTCGCCGGCGCTCGACCTTGCCTGGCGCATGCCGGGCTTCCGCAAGCGCATGGCCAAGCGCGTGCCGATCGACGAATGGCTGTTCCCCAACATCAACACCGGCTGCGTGCTGCGTTTCAACGAGAAGGGCGAGATCCTCGAGACCTATTGGGACATGGCCGGCGTCAACCATCCCATGATCACCTCGATGCGCGAGCACAAGGGCTATCTCTATCTGGGCGGCATCATGAACAACCGCATCGGGCGGCTGAAGCTGGCGAAGGCCGATCCGAACTTCATCCAGTACGACTACCGGTGGGGCAAGCCGGCATGATCGAGGCACTGCGCCAATTCGGCGACTGGATCCTGGGCCGCGGCGAGGCCTCGATCACCATTCCGATCTTCGACGGCGCGCTGAAGCCGAACCAGCTGCTGGAAGCGGCTGACGTCGTCGCTGAATTCAAGGAGGCCAGCGATATCGCGGCCGACAGCGAGGGCATCCTGGTCGCTGACGGTTCGCGAGTCGTGCGGCCTGGCGGGGGCGAACGTGCGGGCTTCGGCCGACCTGTCACCGCGCTTTGTGTCTTGGGCGACGGCGGCATCGCCGTTGCGCTGGACGGCAAGGAACTGCGGGTGAAGGGCGGAGCATTTGACGGCTTTGCCTCGAAGGGACCGGCGAACGCGCCCTTTCACGCTGCCAATGCCATCGCCGGCTTGGGCGACGGACGGCTCGCCGTGACGGACGGCTCGCTGCAGCAGCCGGTTGACCACTGGGTTCACGACCTCATGGGCCGCGGCGGCAGCGGCCGGCTGATCGTCGTCGATCCGAAGGACGGGCGGGCGCGCGAGCTGGCGCGCGGGCTCGAATACGCCTTCGGCGCCTGCGCGATGAACGGCGACATCCTGGTGTCGGAGAGCTGGCGCCATCGGCTGGTCGCGATCGGCAACGGCCGGCCGCGGCCGGTGCTGACGCGGCTGCCGGTCTATCCCTCGCGCGTCGTGCCGGCGAGCGGCGGCGGCTTCTGGCTGACGGCCTTCACCGCCCGCACGCAGCTCGTCGAGTTCGTGCTGCGCGAGAACGCCTATCGGCGGCGGATGATGAAGGAGATCGCCCCCGAGCATTGGATCGCGCCGCGCCTGCGCTCGGGCGAGAGCTATCTCGAGCCCATGCAGGGCGCACATCTGCGGACCATGGGCGTGCTGAAGCCGTGGGCGCCGCCGCGCTCCTACGGCCTCGTGGTCCGGCTCTCGGCCGCGGGCCAGCCGCTCTATTCGCTGCACAGCCGTGTCGACGGCATCAACCACGGTGTCGTGGCCGCCGCCGAATTCCGCGGGGCGCTGTACATCCTGGCCAAGGGACCGGGCCGCCTGCTGCGCCTGCCCCTTGCCGATATCGAGAAGGAGGCCGCGTCGTGACGCCCATCCTCGAATTGCGCCGAGCGACCAAGCTCTATGGCGGGCAACCCGCGATCGATTCCGTCGACTTCGACCTGCGCGAGGGGGAGATCCATGCGCTGGTCGGCGAGAACGGCGCGGGCAAGTCGACGCTCACCAAGGTCATGGCGGGCGTGGTCACGCTCACCTCGGGTTCGATGCTGATCGCCGGCAAGGAGGTCGAGCCGCGGACGCCGCTGGAGGCGCGCAATCTGGGCATCGCCATGGTGTTCCAGGAGAACAGCCTGGTGCCGTCGATGACGGTGGCGCAGAACCTCTTCCTGGGGCAGGAGAAATTCTACAATCGCCTGCGCGGCATCTACATCGCCGCCCAGCAGTTCCTGCAATCGCTCAATTTCGATGTGGCGCCGACCGCCACGGTCTCGACGCTGGGCGCCGCCAAGAAGCAGATGGTCGAGATCGCCCGCGCCGTCCTGCACAACGCCAAGGTCATCATCTTCGACGAGCCGACCGCCAGCCTGACGCCGGAGGAGAAGAAGTACTTCTTCGACCTGGTGCGCGAGCTGAAGCGGCGTGGCGTGTCGGTGATCTTCATCTCGCACGCGCTCGAGGAGGCGCTGCTGATCTCCGACCGCATCACGGTGCTGCGCGACGGCCGGCACGTCGTCACCGACGATACCTCGACGTTCGACCGCGCACGCATCGTCCAGGCGATGGTCGGGCGCGACCTGTCCAAGACGCTCTATGCCGAACGCAAGGCGAAGGTGCGGCCGCCCGGCGAGCGCGTGCTGACGATCGAGAACCTGCGCATGCTGCCGATGGTGAAGAACAACTCCTTGTCGATCTTCGCAGGCCAGGTGACCGGCATCTTCGGCCTGGTCGGCTCGGGCCGCACCGAGACCTTCAAGGTCGCGGCCGGCGTCCTGAAGCGCGACTTCTTCCATGGCGGCGAGATCTTCCTGCGCGGCAAGCCGGTGCGGTACTTGACGCCGGCGCCGGCCATCCGCGCCGGCATCGCCTACGTCACCGAGGATCGCAAGGTCGAGGGCTTCTTCGAGACCATGTCGATCGCCCGCAACATCTATGTCGGCCTGATGGCCAAGCTCGGCGCGCGGCGGCTGTTCGTGCGGCCGAAGGAAACCGAGGCGGTCGGCAAGAAGTGGGCCGACGCGCTCAAGGTCCGCGCCATCAGCCCGGACGTGAACGTGGTCGAGCTGTCGGGCGGCAACCAGCAGAAGGTCGTGATCGCCAAGTCGCTGGTCCAGGAGCCCGACATCATCGTGTTCGACGAGCCGACCCGCGGCGTCGATGTCGGCGCCATCGCCGAGATCCACGAGCTGATCGACCGGCTGGCCGACGAGGGCAAGGCGGTGGTGATGATCTCGTCCTACCTGCCCGAGATCATGGCCCAGTCCGACCGCATCCTGGTCTGCCGCCAGGGCAAGGTGGTCGAGGAGTTCTCGGCGCGCGAAGCGACCGAAGAAAAGATCATGTACGCCGCGATCCACTAATTCGCTGGGAGCGCGTATGTGGACGGCCCCTAGCCGCAAGAGCTTTTTCGAGTAGGTCGTATGTCCGGTTTGACCGTGCGGTCCCACACGACCGCACACCAAGATGGTATCCGCAACCTGGGCTCCTAACGGCTCAGCGGCATCGAGTACCGCGCGCTCCCGCGGATTGTCCCTGGTCATA
>Ga0209062_1002726_pt1 | contig 22515 bp, 19 predicted proteins | sample Coa_R2_2_FD_187158 | JGI IMG/M metagenome (GOLD analysis project Ga0209062, IMG submission 187158) | Surface soil microbial communities from Centralia Pennsylvania, which are recovering from an underground coalmine fire - Coalmine... | ecosystem: Environmental > Terrestrial > Soil > Unclassified...
TGGTCTGCTTCTTCGTTTTACTGGTATTCTTCTTCATAGCCGGTTTCCTTTTTGCACCTCGAGTGCGTTTCCATTTGGGAGCTTAACGCATCCCGTAAAGGGAACCGGCGTTCTCATTCCATCTCTGCGTCTCTGCGTCAAAGGTTCAGCCTCGCTGACGGTGCGCGATAGCGCCCATCCCCGCGTGAAATCCCCCAATGCGGAATCGGAATTCCTTTGAGATCGCAGGGGCCGCGCGTTGGCACCCAGGATGCACGACTACCGCGAGAGGGGAACGATGTTACCGTTTGACCGCTTCATTCGACCGTCCATGACAGTCCGGGATGTGAAAAACCAGTATCCGGGGACGCGCGCAATTTTCGAGGCCTTAGGATTTCGGGACGCATGCGACGACTGTTCGATCGAGATCGTCGCGCGGCGCCAGGGAATCGCGGTCTCTCAGGTGGTGGATGCGTTGAACGGGGAGATTGCAGGACACGCGGGGAGCACCGAATGAGCACGATCTCACTGAACACACCGAGGCCCGGATTGGCTGCCGGAGCCGGCCGGCAATCGCCGCTGGGCGCTTTTTTTGCCCCCAGAACCGTGGCGGTGGTCGGCGCCACGGAGACTCCCGGAAGCGTCGGCCGGACGCTGTTCGCGAACCTGACCGGCGGCAGTTTCGGCGGCACTGCGATTCCGGTGAATCCGCACCGGCCCAGCGTTCTGGGCCATCGTTCGTACGCCAGCGTCAGCGCCATCCCCGGCTCCGTGGATCTGGCGGTCATCGCGACGCGCGCCGCCACCGTGCCGGATGCCGTCCGGGACTGCGCCGAGGCGCGCGTGAAGAACGCGGTGATCATCTCGGCGGGATTTCGGGAAACGGGCGCCGCCGGACTCGAACTCGAGCAGCAGGTCCTGGCGGAGGCGCGCCGGGGCGGAATGAGACTGATCGGCCCGAACTGTCTCGGAATCATGAACCCGCTGATCGGGCTGAACGCGACGTTCGCCGCCAATACCGCTCATCCGGGAAGCGTGGCGTTCCTCAGCCAGAGCGGCGCGCTCTGCACCTCGATCCTCGACTGGAGCCTGCGCGAGAATGTCGGCTTCAGCGCCTTCGTGTCCGTGGGCTCGATGCTCGACGTCGGCTGGGGCGATCTGATCGACTACTTCGCCGACGATCCGAACACGAAGAGCATCATCATGTATATGGAATCGATCGGCGATGCCCGCTCGTTCCTCTCGGCCGCTCGCGAGGTGGCGCTGAGCAAGCCCGTCATCGTGGTCAAGACCGGCCGCACGGGAGCGGCGGCGAAGGCCGCGGCTTCGCACACGGGTTCCCTGGCCGGCAGCGATGACGTGCTCGATGCCGCATTCCGCCGGTGTGGTGTTTTGCGCGTGGACCGCATCAGCGACCTCTTCTATCTGGCGGAGATTCTCGCCATGCAGCCGCGCCCGCGGGGGCCTCGTTTGACGATCGTCAGCAACGCCGGCGGACCCGCCGTCATGGCAACCGATGCGCTGATCGCCGCCGGCGGGCAAATCGCCCAATTGAGCCCGGAGACCATCGAAGCGCTCAATGGCGTCCTCCCGAAGCATTGGAGTCATCAGAACCCGGTCGATATCATCGGGGACGCCACGGCCGATCGCTATGCCGCTGCCATGGAGATCGCCGCGCGGGATCCGAATACCGATGGATTCCTCATCGTTCTGAGCCCGCAGGGAATGACCAACCCGACCGAAATCGCCGAACGGCTGAAGCGATACGCGAAACTGACCGGTAAACCCGTGCTCGCGAGTTGGATGGGCGGCAGCCAGGTGGCCGCCGGGCAGAGAATTCTGCAGTCCGCGGGCATTCCCACGTTTCCCTATCCGGACACCGCGGCCCGCCTGTTCCATGACATGTGGCGGTACAGTTCCAACCTGCAAAGCCTGTACGAGACGCCGGCTTATCCGAAGGAGGCCGAGGACATCGATGCCGCGCGCGCTCGCGCGGTGATCGATGCGGCGCGAGGCGCGGGACGCGAATTGCTCACCGAAGTCGAATCCAAAGAAATCCTTGCCGCTTACGGCATTCCGGCTCCGGCCACGCGATTGGCGTCGAGCGAAGAGGAAGCCGTGCAGCTCGCCGCCGGGATCGGATATCCGGTGGTGCTGAAGCTCCATTCGCTCACCGTCACGCACAAGAGCGACATCGGCGGTGTGCGATTGAATCTCGGCGATGAGGCGGCCGTCCGTGAGGCCTATGCCGCCATCCAACGCGCGGCGGCCGGCGCGTTTCAGGGCGTGACCGTGCAGCCGATGGTGCGAGCCAAAGGCTACGAACTGATCCTGGGGAGCAGCGTGGACCCACAGTTCGGACCGGTGCTCCTGTTCGGTTCGGGCGGCGAATTGGTCGAAGTCATGCAGGATCGCGCGCTGGCCCTGCCGCCGCTCAACACCACGCTCGCGCTCCGAATGATGGAGCGCACGCGGATCTTCCGGGCTCTGCCGGGCGTGCGCGGACGTCAGCCGGTGGATCTGCATGCCCTGGCGCAGCTTGTTGTTCGCTTCAGCCGGCTGGTTACGGAACAGCCCTGGATCAAAGAAATCGATATCAACCCGCTGCTGGCCTCCGCCGGCCAGCTCCTGGCGCTCGATGCGCGCATCATCCTCCACCCGCCCCAGACGAAAGAGAGCGCCCTGCCCCGAACCGCGATCCGGCCCTATCCGGCCCACTACAGCAGGCCGGCCGTTTTGAAAAATGGCACCGAGGTTCTGCTCCGGCCGATCCGTCCCGAGGACGAGCCGATGATGATCCGCTTCCATCTGACGCTCCAGGATGAGAGCGTCTACTTACGGTACTTTCACTTCTTCCAGTTGGACGCGCGAATCGCGCACGACCGCCTCACCCGCCAGTGCTTTATCGACTACGACCGCGAAATCGCTCTGGTCGCGCAACTCACCGGCGCGGATGGTGCGCGGGAAATCATCGGCGTGGCTCGCATGAAGAGGTTGCGCGGCAGAAATGAAGCCGAGATCGCGGTGATCGTGAGCGATGCTTATCACAATCTTGGCGCCGCGACGCAGTTGATCCGGCTCCTCGTCGAGGTGGCGCGGGAGGAGAAGCTGGACCGGCTGCTTGCGGTGATGCTGGCCGAAAACCTCGCTATGCAACACCTTCTCGCCAGGGCGGGATTTGCCGTCCGGTACTCCGAGCCGGATCAAGTGGTTCAGGCGGAGCTTCGCTTGTGAGAGGCCGCCATCACTGCCGCGCGGCGGCGCCGTGATGTCCACCCGGCACGGCGGGCGCGCCGGAGGCCGGGGCGGAGTCGCGCAACCGGAACGCGTACAGCGCGTTGCCTCCGCCCACCAGCAGGTACTGCTTCCCATCCAACTCGAGAGTGACGGGCGCGTTGCCCATTCGCCCGATGTTCTCGTGCCAGACCGTCGTGCCGTCGCTCGTGCGCAGCGCCAGGAAGTTGCCGTGATTATCGCCGCTGAAGGTCAAGCCCGAATCGGTCGTCAGGACACCGGCAGAGCCGGCGCCCTCGCCGATCGGGTGGCTCCAGACAATCTTTCCGGTCCGGTAATCGATGGCCCGCAGGAATGACCGTTCCGCCACACCGTAATCCGCTCCGGCCCATCCGTAGGAGCCGTGCTCGGGTTTGAAGAAATAGATGCCGTAACTATCCGCGGCATTCACGATGAATAGCCCGGTCTGAGGATCGAAACTCGGGGACCGGTAATTGGTCGCGCCGCCCTCGTTCGGTGCGACGAGCACGCCACTCCGCGATGGATACTTGGCGGGATCGGGAATCGGGCGGCCCTGCGCGTCGATGCCCTTGGCCCAATTGACGGCGGCGAAGGGCACCGTCAGAAGGCTCTTGCCGTTCGTGCGGTCCAGGACAAAGAAATAGCCGTTGCGCGAGGCCTGCATCAGCAGTTTGCGCGGCTGGCCGTTGAAGACCGCATCCGCCAGCACTGGGACCTCGACCGCATCCCAATCGTGCGTGTCGTGCGGCGAAGGCTGAAAGCCCCAGACCAGCTTGCCGGTATCCGCGTTCAGTGCGACGATGCTGCACGTCCAGGGATTGTCGCCGGGGCGCGCGCCGCCGTTGAGGACCGGCGTGGGATTTCCGGTTCCGACGTAGACCAGGTTCAGATCGGGATCATAAGTGCCCGTGATCCACATCTGACCGCCCGTGGCGCCCCCGCTGATCGAGTCCTTGCTGCCGGGCGGAGGCGTGCTGTAGAAGGTCCACTGTAACTTGCCGGTGTCGCCGTCGAAGGATTTCAACAGCCCGGGCAGGTTGTCGAAATCGCCGGCCACTCCGACCAGCACATGGTTGCCTATGATGAGCGGCGCGTGCGTCGACCAGTAGCCCTTGTCCGAATCGGCGATCACGACATCCCATTTCACCTTACCGTCCCTGGCGTTGAGGGCAATCAGGTGGCAATCGGGCGTGGTGAGGTAAACCGTGTCCTTGTAAATGGCCGTCCCGCGGTGGCCGATGTGGAACGCGTCATTTTGACGATTCTTGTAGTGCCAAAGCTCCTTGCCGGTGCGCACGTCGGCGGCCCAGATGTTGTCCGGCGTGGTGAGGTAGAGGATCCCGTTCGCGACAATCGGCGAGGACTTGAACCCCCGGCCGCCCTCCGGCTGAAATTTCCAGACCTGCTGCAGCGCGGTCACGTTTTCGGGCGTGATCTGGGCCAGCGAGGAATGCCGCCGGCCGGAGTAATCGCCGTGATAAGTCAGCCAGCTATCCGCGGGCGGATGAAGCAGCAATTTCGGATCGATCGCCTGACCCGGCGCGGTCAGGCAAAGCGCCAGCAGGGTAATCAAAGAGCGCACGATGTTCCTCATTTCAGCGTGTCCAAATAGGTATACACATTATGCATATCCGCGTCGGTGTATTTGCCGAGCTGGTCGAAATGAGCCGCCAGCGGATTGTCGATCTTAAATTTAACGGAGGTCTTTTCGTAAGTTTGCCGCTTTCCCTGCGGATCCAGAATCGCGATGCTGAACTCGTCCTCGGAGGCCAGAGGCGCCTTGATCGTCTCGCCGGAGGCCAGAGTCAAAGTGACCGTGGCCGGTTTGGGCGCCGGCCGGCCGCTGGGATACAGCATGCGGCGCAGAAGGACCAATCCCTTATACCGGGACGCGATGCCCGCCAGATCGCCCGCCGGGGAGTGGCACCCGGAGCAGCCGCCGGCGCCGTTGAAATACTTGCGGCCGGCCTCGACGTCTCCGGTGGCCAGGTCCCCGGGGTCGACCGAGCGGCGGCCGCCGACGAGCGACTCCGTTTTGGTCTTGCGGTCGTGAATGAACGCCACGATGGCGTTCAGGTCGGCGGTGCTGAGCTCGAACGCGGGCATGCCCTTATCCGGAACGCCGGCGCGAACCAGCGGGCCGATCTTATCGCCGCGATTGTCGTCGGCAACGAGCTGGGAGCGGGTGAGGTCGGGGCCGGTCTCTCCGCCGGCGGCGTCGCGGCCGTGGCAGAAGCCGCACTGGGCCGCAAATTTGGCCTCGCCGTTGCGAACCTCTTCGGCCGAGTAGGTCTGGGGGGTCGCGGTGCGAGGGGCGGGGCGCGATGCCGGCGTGGTGGCCGGGTTCCGCCGGTTCCCGCCAGCATTCCCGGGGGCGGCCGGAGGCTGGCCATTCTGTTGCGCCATCATTCCCCACGCAAGCAGGAACGCGGCAGAGGGAATCCATCTGGATTTCATCATCATAGTTTTATCAGAAGCGGGCCGGCGCGCGCTGAGCCGCGCCGAATCCAGGGTTCTCCGGCGCGGGCTGCGCGCCCCGCGCGGCCGCAGGAATCATCACCGGTTATCATCTCCTCTATTAACTCCCGGCAGTGTCCGGACGTATACGTTATCGATTCTTGCGATTGCGCGTAACTTGACCGAAACTTCAGATCGGGAGATACACGAATGCACAAAGGAACTTTCCTGAGCAGGAACGGCCGCCTGATTTTCGAGAATCCCCCTCGCAGGCTTTGGCACTGCGACCGGTGCGGCTGGTGGCGCGAGTGGGAGACACTGACGTGCTGCGGCTGCGGCGCGCGCCGCGATTCGGCCGTGATCTCCGTGCACGAATCCGTGTTGCGTTCAATCGCCGCGGAACCCGCTCCGGCCCGGCTGGCCACTGCCCGATAGCGCCGGCGGCCTACTGCGCCGGCCGCATCGAGCTGGAGCCGATGAGCCGTGTCTCCCTGGTGACGCAGCTCATCTGCAGATTGTATTGATTGGGCGTCTGGGTGTGGTAGCTCTTGTAGGCCGCCTGGTGAATGTCGCCGGTGTTGCCGGTGTCGACCCGGGCGCGCAGCCCGCGCTTTTCCAGAGCCTCCTTAACGGCGTCGGAATCCCACGGCTGAATGCCGAATGAGATGTGATCGATGCGGACGTTCCGCGGCCGCGTTCCCCGGCCGCCGCGCCCGTTGGCCGCCGGCTTGCCGAAATTCGGATCGAACGGATTGCCGCCGCGGATAATCGCATCCCCGATATCGCCCATCAGCACTTCGTCCTGGCTGCCTTCATCGTAGGTGTCCTTCCAGCCGAGCAGATTCGTGTAGAAAGACACGCTCGCCTTGTAGTTGCTCGCGCCGAAGGAAAGGTGGTCGAGCCATACCGTGCGCCAATTGGTCGGCTCGAACGGCAGCTCCACTTCGAGCTTGGCGGTGGGCGGCATCTTGCGCGCCTTCACCAGGCCGTTGCTGTTGCCGATCTGCAGATCGAACCCGTCCGGATCCTTGACGTGGAAGCTCTCAAATCCCTTGCCGTTGTTGTCCGCTACCGGATTGAGATTGCGTTTGCGGAGTTCGGCTTCGACGGTCCGGGCGTTCCACGGCTCGATCGCGAAGCCGAAGCCGTCCACCAGCGCCGTGGTCTGTTCCGGCGGCGCAGCCTTGAAGATCGCCGAGCCCCAGTCGCCGATATCGAGCACGGCCTGCTTGCCGTCATCGCTGCGCAGCTTCCAACCCATCAAAGCGATGTAAAACGCCGCTTCTTTGCGGTAATCCGGCACTTGAAACGAGATGTGCTCGAGGGCGACCGTCTTCCAGCCGGTGGGCGCAAAGAGCGGCTTGATGGGGGCGGTCGCCACTTCCTTGCTCATCGGGCAGGCCGGCGTATTGTAGCCGTTCTGGCACCGGCCCTGCGCAAAGGCGGGCACGGCGAAGCGTGCGCCGGCGGCGGAGGCTCCCAACAGGCGCAGCAGGTCACGGCGCGATCGTAGGTTCGACATATGGGAGAAGATTATATCCCAGCCGCCCAGGCCAGGCCGTCGACCGTCTTGCCTGCGTGGATGGGCGTCTGGGCCTTCCAATCGGGAATGGAGATGACGGCGACCTCGCCGCTGGCGTCGCAGGAGACGTACGCGACGCGCTGATCGGGTCGGATCAGCACCTCCTGCGGCGCCCTGGGCACATCGACGGTTGCCGCGACCTTCATCGCGTGCAGGTCAACGACGGCCACCTGGTTGGCCTTCGGCATGGCGACGAGCAGCCAGCGGCCGTCGCGCGTCGCCGCCGTGCCATAACCCGGCGCCGGGAGCGTGACCCACGTCTTCACCCGGTTCGCGGCCGTGTCGATCACCGCCAGGCGCGGGCTGCGCTGGTCGGAGGTGAACGCCATGCTGTCGTCCGCCGAGAGCGAGATGCGCTGCGTCTCGGCGGAGATCGGGATCACTGCGATAGTCTTGCGGCCCGGAATATCGAGCACGGACACGGTGCCGGGACCGACGTTGGCCGTGTAACCGCGGCGGCCGTCGCGCGTGATGGCCAGCATATGGGATTCCTTCTGACCGGTGGGGATCGTACCGACGATCTTCAGCGTCTTCGGATCGATCACGGAGATGGTCTGGTCCAGTTCGGTGGTGACGTAGAGCGTTCCGTCCGGGCCGAAGACCGGGCAGTGCGGCCGGACGCCATGCGCGAAATTCAGCTCGCGGACGACTTTGCGCCCGGCGAGATCGATCACGACCATCTTGCTGCCGTCGGTGCCCGGCTTTCCGACGCCGGAGTTGCCGTAGATCGGGGCGTAAGCGAAGCGGCCGTCCGGCGAAGCGATCAATTCGTGCGCCGTGGTCCCGCCCTCCGCGACTGCCGCCACCTGCCGGCCGGTACCGGGGTCGATAATCCCGACGGTCTCATCGCCCTTGTTGGCGACGATGAGCCAGCCGCCGGAAGCGGCTGACGCCGCGAACGTACCCAGACACGCAATCAGAACGAATCGAAGCATCCCAATCTCCTATTGGCACACTATAACAGCCGTGCCGCGCAGTGCGGCAGGCCTTGGGCGTGCACCACCGGCTACAGGCCTCGCGGTTACCATAAACAGGATGAAGCTGTTCGGTGCTCTTCTCTTGGCCGCTATGCTCCAGGCGCAGCCCTACGATGTCGTCATCCTGCATGGCCGTGTGCTCGACCCGGCCACTAATCTGGATGCAGTCCGGAACATCGGCATCCGCGCGGGCAGGATCGCCGCCATCTCGACCGGCGCAATCGAAGGCCGCCAGACGATCGACGCCGCCGGGCTGACGGTAGCGCCCGGCTTCATCGATCTTCATTCGCATGGGCAGACTCCGGAGAATTACCGCTTCAAAGCCCGCGACGGCGTCACCACGGCGCTTGAAATGGAAGTAGGCGTTTCGCCGGTGCCCGAATGGTATCGCGCCCGCGAAGGCAAGGCACTGGTGAATTTCGGCGCCACGGCCGGGCATCTCCCCGCGCGAATGGCGGTGATGCACGATTCCGGAACCTTGCTGCCCCGCGACAATGCTGTAACCCGCAGCGCCACCCCAGAGGAGATTCGCCAGACGCTCGCGCTGGTGCGGCGCGGCCTCGAAGATGGCGGCCTCGGGATCGGCATCGGGATCGCATACGTCCCGCTGGCCGGCCGCGAGGAGATTTTTCAGTTGTTCCAAATGGCCGCGGAATTCCGGACCGCCGTGTACGTGCATATGCGCAACGGCGGCCCGGTCGAACCCGGAGTCATCGACGCGCTCCAGGAAGTGCTGGCCGACGCCGCGGCGGCGGGAGCATCGCTGCACATTGTCCACATCACGAGCATGGGGCTGCGCGAAACGCCGCTCTGCCTGACCATGATCGAAGGGGCGCGGCGGCGCGGCCTGGACGTAACCACGGAAGCCTATCCCTACACCGCCGGCATGACCGACCTCGGCTCGGCGATTTTCAGCGAGGGCTGGCAGCAACGCCAGGGCGGCATTTCCTTCGGCGATTTGCAATGGGCGGCGACCGGCGAACGCCTCACGGCCGAATCCTTCGCGCGCTACCGGAAGCAGGGCGGCATGGTGGCGATCCACTCCATCCCGGAGGAGATCGTGCGGCTGGCGATCGCCAATCCGATGGTGATGATCGCGAGCGACGGCATTCTCGAAAACGGCAAAGGCCATCCGCGCGCCGCCGGCACCTTCTGCCGCGTGCTGGGCAGATACGTGCGGGAGCAGCACGCGCTCACCCTGATGGACGCCGTCCGCAAGATGACGGTCATGCCCGCCGATCGCCTCGGCCTGAAGACGAAAGGCAGAATCGCCGTGAATGCCGATGCCGATCTCGCGATCTTCGATCCTGCGCGCGTGGCGGACCGTGCCACCTTCGAGAAGCCCGCGCAATATTCCGTGGGCATGGAATACGTGCTGGTCAACGGGACGCCCGTGGTGAGCAAAGGCGAGCTCGTGGAAGGAGTAGCGCCAGGCAAAGGAATCCGAAGGGCCGCGGCGGCGGCGCGGTAGCGCGGCCTCACGCGAATGGCCAGACGCGCTCGACCGTCTTCGAGAGGACCCAACTCAGATCGTCCGCATTCAGGAACTTCATTTCATCGCGCACGACGGCAAGCGCTTTCGAGTAAGTGGACCAGCCTTCGACGATGGGCCAGTCCGTGGCCCACATGAGCCGCCGCGGCCCGAAAGCGTGGTAGAGCCGTTTGACGTACTCCTGCGCATCCAGCCACGGATACGGCTGCTTCGAAATCGACCACGTGTGCGAAATCTTGACGAAGACGTTCGGATAGCGCTCGAGCGCGATCAGCTTCTCCAATTCGCCGGGCTGATCCACCGGGCAATCCGCCATGTGATCGATCACAACCGTAAGGTCCGGCAGTTTTTCGAGCAGGAGACCCACCTCCGGCATGCGGCTGATGGGCGCCAGAATGGTCATGGGGACGCCGAGCTCGCGGCACCGGCGCCAGAGCGGAGGCATGAGCGGCCCGTGGAACCAGTCGCCCGAAGCGTTGCCGGCCGGACTCAAGCGGACCCCGCGGAAGCCCTGCTCTGTAAGTTGCGAGAGGTGATCGGCCGCTGCCGGGTCGAGCGGGTCCACGCGCGCCACGCCCTGGAACACGCCGGGGTAGCGCTGCAGCACGGCGGCCAGATAGCGGTTGTCGTACTTGTAATGGATCACCTGGATGATGACCGTGCGGGCGACGCCGTTGGCCTTCATCAGGTCGAGGAGCATCTCGGGCGTGGCGTCGCGCTCCGGGACCTTGGCGCCGGCGGCGAAGGGATACTCGGGGTCGTGCTTCCAGACGTGAACGTGCGGATCGATGATGCGGTAACTGGCGGCAAAGGCGTTCATCGCTCCTCCGGCGAGCAGGCCGCGGCGCGTAAGCTCATGCATACACCGGCTCCAACCGTTCCACCACGTAGCTGCCGCAGCGTTGGTAGCTGGCGCGCGGCCCCTGGCGCGCGATGTCGAGATCCACGATCAGCCAGCCGCGGAACGAGATCGACTTCAGGACGCGGTGGCAGGATACGAAATCGATCTCGCCGTCTCCGAGATCGAATATGGTGTTGCGGTCGAAAGCATCGCCCGCGGCGGCGCGCGGCCGGCGGGCGTCTTTGTAATCGGCCAGCATGAGGCGGCCTTTGAATTTCTCCAGCGTCTTTGGCACGTCGCAGCCCGCCAGGTGCAGGTGAGCGGTATCGGGGGAGAAGTGGAAGAGCGCGGGGTCCGTCAGGGCCATGGCGCGATCGATTTCGTCCGCATTCTGGACCATCTGTCCCATGTGGTTGTGCAGGCCGGCGGAGAATCCCATTTCGCGGGCGGCGCGGCCGACTTCGTTGAAGCACTCGCACATGGCGCGGAAGGCGGCATCGCCCGAGCCATTGCGGCGGCCCGGCGAGAAGACGACCAGATGCCGCGCGCCGAACGGCTCGAGGAATTCCATGGCGGCTTTGGCGTTCGCGATGACTTCCCCGCGCCGCGCGGGGTCGTGGAACGGCCCGTTGAAGGAGAGGGTGACGATCCGGCACCCGCGGCGGGCGGCCTCGGCCTGCATGCGGGACGCGGTGATGTCGTAGGTCTTGAGGATCTGCGGATACTGGGTCAGGCGGAGGCCGATGAAGCCGGTGTCCCGCATGACGTCAAGAATGTCGGTGAACGGCACCCGCGGGAAGTAGTTCCAGAGATTGGAACCCAGTCCCCATTTCACGTTGCGGTTGGCGGGCAGGCGCGCGGCCGCGCGGCCCAGCATGGCGGCCATCGAGGCCAGGAGTGCGCGGCGGGTCATAGAGTCATCCTAACCCCGGCGGCGCGGACCTGAGCGCGCGGCGGTGTCACACGAATTCGAAATATTTTTTGCGCGCGTATCGTGCGGCCGGGCAATGATTTCGAGGCGCGCGGCGGTGCGGAGGAGGGCGGATTCGAGGGGTGCGCGTGGGATGCTGTGAGCGGCTGGTGGCCAATCGTTGGCCAGTTGTCCAAAACTCGCGCTGTGAATTGAACGACTTACAAATTCAGGTGGCCAATCGTTGGCCACCTGCCCGAAAGGAAGGGTATGAACGACGAGATTACGAAGTCATCTGCAACCGAAATTGAGGTAGCGAAAATGCTGGGCGCCAGGCAGGCATTCGGGCTCGTAGCGGGCCGCTGTTCCGCGGCCGATGCAGCCATCTTGCGCAACATACGGGACAACAAGAAATATCTCAGCTTCGCTCCGAACTGGGCGGATTTCTGCGAGGAACATCTCCGCATGAGTAAGAGCAACGCCAATCGTTTGATCCGTCTCCTGAGCGAGCTCGGCCCCGCCTACTTCACGATGGCGCAGCTCACCGGCATCACGCCGGACGAATTCCGCCGTCTCGCGCCCTCGGTCAAGGACAACGCCCTCGAATTCCGCGGCGAGGCCATCGCGCTCATCGAAGAGAACGCCGGCCGGCTCACCGAGGCCGTCGGAGCACTGCGGCAGGCGGAGGAGCCCGAGGCGCCCGCGAGCGATCCGCATCGAGCGAAGCTCGACCGCATCGAAGATACCATGCTGAAATCGCTGAAGCTGCTCCTCGAACTCGCCAGCGACAAGGAAGCCCAGCCCCGCGCCACCGCCGTGATGGAGACGATCAACCGCGAGCTGGTCCTCACCAACGCGCGGTGGCCCGTGCCCTGGCGGTTGTAGAAGCGGCAGCGATCGCCGCTCCACGGCGGCGGCCCGCGCGAAAGTAAGCACGGGCCGCGGCCGGCGCATTCAACGCACGCACGTGTGGGAGAATGGCCGATTATGCGGATCTCCAGAACCCTGATCGTGCCCCTCCTCTGCGCTGGATCGTTGCTCGCGCAGCGCGGCCCGGCTGCGCAGCCTGCCGCGGCCGCGGCCGCCGAAGCGGCGCCCATTCCCCCGGAGAACAACTCGGCCACCCAGCACGAACTGACGCTCGACGGCAAAACGCTGCACTACACCGCGACCGCCGGAACGCTGCTGATCAACGACGAGGAAGACAAGCCGGCCTGCAGCATCTTCTATGTCGGCTACACGCTCGATGGCGTGAGCGATCTTCGCACACGCCCGGTGACGTTCCTGTACAACGGCGGGCCGGGGTCGGCCAGCATTCCGCTGCACATGGCGTCAGTGGGGCCGATGCGGGTCGTGACCGCGAGCCCGGAGGCCACGGCGCCGGCGCCGTATCAACTGATCCCCAATCAGTACAGCCTGCTCGACAAGAGCGATCTGGTGTTCGTCGACGCGCCGGGGACGGGATTTTCGCGGCCGGTGGGAAAGGCGGCGATGAAGAACTTCGCCGGCGCCGATCAGGACGTCGCGGCCTTCCGCAAATTCATCGAACGCTACATCACCGTGAACCATCGCTGGAATTCGCCAAAATTCCTGTTCGGCGAATCCTATGGGACGACGCGGTCCGCGGGGCTCGTGGATGCGCTCGAAAGCGACGGCGTCGCGCTCAACGGCGTCGTGCTGATGTCGACGATTCTGAATTACTATGCCCTGGCGCCGGGGAGCGATCTGATCTACATCGGCAACCTGCCGACGTATGCGGCCATCGCGGATCACTACGAGAAGGTCCAGCACAAGGGCAAAGACCTCACCGCGTTTCTGAACGAGGTGCGGGCCTTCGCGCGCGGGCCGTATGCGGAGGCGCTGTTCCAGGGGCATAATCTCCCGCCCGCGCAGGTGGATGCCATCGCGGCCAAAGTCTCCGCGTACACGGGACTCAGCGTGCAGTTCGTCAAGGAAGCGAATCTGCGGGTGAGCCCGACGCGGTTCCGCAAAGAACTGCTGCGCGACCAGCGGATGATCGTCGGGCGGTACGACGCGCGCTTCGAGGGGACCGACACCGATGCGGCGGGCGAGAATCCCGGCTACGATCCTTCCGGGACCGCGGTGAGCCCGGCGTTCACGGCGGCATTTCACGATTATCTGGAGCGCGAGCTGAAGTACGTGTCGAAGGAGACCTACTATCCGCACGGTCCGAATGTGAATCAGCTTTGGGATCACTCCCACCGGCCGCCTTCGGTGGGCTTCGCAGCCGCGCGGCCGCTGACCGATATCTACGTGGCGGGAGACCTGGCCGACGCGATGCGCAAGGATCCGCACCTGAAGGTGTTTTCGGTCAACGGGCTGTTCGATCTCGCGACGCCGTTCTTCATCACGGAGTTCGACCTGGCGCACATGGAGCTCGAGCCGAAGCTGCGGCAGAATATCGAGTTCGCGTACTACCCTTCGGGGCACATGATTTATCTGAACGTCGACGCGCTGAAGCAGTTGAAGACGGATCTGGCGAAGTTCTACACAGAAGCGGCCGGAACGCGATAGCGGAGGCAGCATGAAATTCCAGCGGATTCTCGTTTGCGCCGCTCTCTGGGCCGGCGCGGCGTTTGCGCAGGACTGCGATCTGAGCGGCTACCGGCCGCAGCCGGGGCTACAGGCAGCCGCGCGCGCCGGAGCCGTCGAGGTCGCCTGGGAGGGGGAACGCCACGAGCAACTGCGCGCCGCGTTTGCGATCCGCGATGGCCGACCCACGGTCCGCGAACTCGCCGCGCGCAAGGGCAGCGGCGAATGGATCGTGCTGGGACGGGATCTCTCGCCCGAGTTCGAAATCACCAGCGGCGTGCGCCGCCTCTCGCAGCAGCAGATCGATCCGCTGGTGAAGGAACTGCACGTCCAGCTTACGCCCGAAGTGATCGAGCGCGAAAAATGGAACGCCTTCTGGGATGCGCCCCTGATGGTTCCGGGCCGCCCCGGCACGAACCTCGGCCTGCCGCGCAAGCCCGAGGAGATCCGCAAGTCGTGGGCCACTTATCACGCAACGTCGTGCAGCGTGAAAACCGAAGGAGCGCGTCTCGAGATCGTCTTCAACGGGCTGGAGGCCGGCATTTTCTCAGGTTCGCTTCAGTACACGATCTATCGCGGCACGAACCTGCTGCGGCAGGAGGCCATCGCCAAAACCGCAGAGCCTTCGGTGGCGTATAAGTATGTCGGCGGCCTGAAGGGCTTCGCGATTGCCGATGGCAGCCGCGTAGTATGGCGCGATACCGCCCGCGCCTGGCAGCATTATGCGTTTGGCGGAGCCGTCAATCAGGAGCCCGTGGGCCTGCGCGCCCGGAACCGGCTCGCCATCCTGGAAGCGAACGGCGGGTCGCTGGCCGTTCTGCCGCCTTCGCACAAATTCTTCTTCTCCCGCGAAATCGAAACCAACCTCGGCTACGTTTACTATCGCAAGGACAGCGAGTCGTCCTTTGCGATCGGCGTGCGCCAGCCCGACCGCGAAATCGGCTACAAGCCGTTCGGCGTTTCGGACGCGGTGTGGAACCGGCGCGTCGCCGAATCCCGCGGCGAGCTCAACAACTTCGCCCTTTACAATGCGCCGCCCGGAACCCTGCAGCGGATGGCCGTCTACTTCTATCTGAGCCCCTCGGACAGCCATGCCACTCAGGAAGAGGTGATGGCCTTCACGCACGGCGATCTCTACAAGCCGGTGCCGGGTTACAAGGTGCTCGTCAGCCATTTTCATTTCCACCTGAACGAACAGCTCAGCGATGCCGGCACCATCGATTTCGAACCGACGTGGCTCGAAGTCCTGCGCGGGCTGGGAGTGAATATCGCGATTTTGGCCGATTTTCACGGCGATGGGCACCCCAGCGACACCGGCAAAGTCCGCCTGCAGGAGCAGAAGGTGTACTTCGATGGCTGCGCGCGCTTCTCCGACCGCGACCTGCTCCTGATCCCGGGGGAAGAGCCGGACGCCAACTTCGGCGGCCACTATTACTTCGTCTTTCCGCGGCCGGTCTACTACACTCACGTCAAGGCGCCCGCGGCCGCGGATCAGCCATTCACGGAGAATATCGACCCGTTCGGCAAGGTGTACCACACCTCCTCCGCCGCGGCCGAGCTGAATCTGCTGCGCCAGGAAAATGGCCTGGTGTGGCAGACGCACCCGCGCACCAAGGGTTCCACGGGCTATCCCGACGCGGTCAAGGACCGCGACTTTTTCCAGGACAGCCATTATCTGGGCGCCTCGTTCCAGTCGCTGCCCGCGGATCTCTCCCAGAAGCGGCTGTGCGAGCACCGCTGCCTGGACCTGATGGATGAGATGAATAACTGGGCCGGTCCGCGTTATCTGCTGGCGGAAGGCGATACTTATATGAAGTATCCCGACGACGAGACCTATCCGCAGCTCGTCGTGAACTACGTAAAGCTGGACCGCGTTCCGGCGTTCCGCGAAGGCTGGGCTCCGGTCCTCCACGCGCTGCGCGCGGGCGATTACTTCGTGACCAGCGGAGAGGTGCTGGTGACGAACGCCGCGATTGAAGGCGCGGGCGCGAAGCGCACGTACGTTGCGGATGCCGAATGGACGTTTCCGCCGGAATTCGCGGAGCTGGTCTGGAGCGATGGCAAGAGCGTCGAGCGGGAGACGATCGACATGACCGCGATGCCCCCGTTCAGCAGCCATAAATTCCGCATTCCCTTCGACGCCGCCGGGAAGAGATGGGTCCGCTTTGCCGTGTGGGATTCCGCCGGCAATGGCGCGTTCACCCAGCCGGTGCACCTGCAGTGATGGATCATCGGACCCAGTCGTGACAGCCGCATCGCCGAAGCGGGCACGAACACGGCAAAGGAGGTCGCGCCGCCGGTCGACGCGGTGGCTGGAACTTGCCGCCTTTTTTTCGGCGATTGCCGGTGTGGCGGCGGTTATCCTGAGCTCCCAATATACCGTCAGCCTGCGATCCCCGCTGCTGATCCACTTGCAATGGCCCGTGGTGTTCGTGCCCAGAACCTCGCCGGAACTCTCCGGCGAAGCCCAGGCCGATCAGTTCGGACACCGCCTCACGGCTTATCAGCAATATGCCTGCAACAAGTTCGGGCCGGCCTGCCGGATCGCGCTCGCGGTGCAGAGGGCGGAGAATCCGCGCGGCGACTGCGAGATCTTCCACTACAACTCGGACGGAACGCTCGATTGGGGCTACTTCCAGATCAATACCGTCCACCTGAAGCGGCCCGGGTTGAACCTCCGGGACCTGCTGGACTGCAAAGCCAATATCGACTTTGCGTACCAGCTTTATTGCGAGCGGGGCTTCCAGCCGTGGTCGACCTATAACAACGGCGCCTACCAGAAGTTCTTGAGAAGGTTCTGAAGAGCGCGCGCGCCCAGGCGCGGCGAGGCGGCGGTATCATCGGAATCGTGCAGAACCGGCAACATGCGGGCACTGGGCCGGCGCCATCGGATGCCCCGGAACCCTCCTTGGCGGAACGCGCCCGGACGCTCGCCGCCATCAACCCCGTCGGCAGCCTTTCGACCCACTCCGCGAAGTTACCGGGATTCCCGTTTTGCTCCATGGTGACCTTCGTGGCCGACGGCCGGGGGCGCCCTGTGTTCTTCCTCAGCAGCATGGCCATGCACACGCACAATCTGCAACAGGACGGCCGCGCCAGCCTGCTCATCACTCAGCCCAATGTTTCCGGCGATCCGCTTGGCGCTGCGCGTTTGACGCTGGTCGGCGCCGCCAAGGTCGCGCCGGCGGGGGAGGTCGCCGAGATGTACCTCTCCGGTTACGAGCACGCCCGATACTGGCAGGACTTTTCGGACTTCTCGTATTACCGGCTGGAGATCGCCGGCGTCTACTTCATTGGCGGGTTCGGCGTGATGGGCTGGGTGACCCCCGAGGAGTACACGGCGGCGGCCCCGGATCCCCTGGCGAAGGTGGCGCCCGGAATCCTGCAGCATATGAATGCGGACCACGCCGATGCTTTGCGCCGCATCGCGGCGCACTACCTCGGCGAAGCGCCGGACGAAGTATCCATGACCGCGATCGACCGCCTCGGCTTCCACGTTCGGATGAGAACGGGGGAGCGGATTCATGGACGCAGGATCGGCTTCCCCCGCGAAGTGCGGGATGCGAGCGAGGCCCGGGCGGCACTCATCGAGATGCTGCGCGCCTGCTCCTGAATCACCTTCCCATCCGTTCGCGGATCATTTGCTGAATCTCCTGGGCGCGGATTTGCTGGAGCTGCTGATACTGCTGCGGATTGAGAATGGCTCTCACCTGCGGGTCAATTTCCGCGTGAACCGCGCGGATCTGTTGGATCTTTTCCATCCCGCTGAGGGATTGATTGGACCGGATCGCCTGGATTTTCGGCACCTCCGTTCGGAGAATCGGTATGAGCGCCTGCTTCTGTTCCGGTGTGAGATTCAAGGCCGCCGCCAGGTTTTGGATCTTCTGCAAGGCTGGAGCCTGTTGGGCCATCAGCGGCACAGGCGCCGCCAACGCGGCCGCGAGCACCCAAGTGCACGCGAAAAATCCGGCGCGCGAGCTTCGCAATCGAGTCATAAGAACCATCCCTACGGATCGAGTGCAGGATGGCTGCCAGTGGTCCGGGCGGCGTCAGATTTGGAGTTGTGGCGGACGGTACGCTATTCGTAGCGGCCCACGATCTCGAAGAGCCGAATGCGCGAGTGCCGCCTCCGGTTTTCGGACAGGATCGCAATTCGCCGCCACGCCCGGTCCATCCAGCCATGCGGCCGGCGATAACATAGGAGAACCCATGAAGCGCAGAGATTTTGTGCAGAGCGCGATGGCGGGGGCGCTACTCTCCGCCGCACCGCCAACCGGCGCCGCTCCGGTCCGGAAGATGGCCGGCATTCAGGTGGGCGCCGTATCGTTTGTCGACGAGGGCGTGACCAAGGTGCTGGACATATTCCAGGAAGCCGCGTCAATCAATACGCTGTTCGTCGCGACCTTCACTTACGGGCGCGGCATCGCGGGACGCCAGGTGCCCGGTCAGCCCTTGCCCGACCATGGGAAACAGCAATACGACACCGACACGTTCCGCGGCGGCAGCTACACGCGCGTCCACCCACAGTATTACAAGGACACCGTCATCCGGGAATTTCGCGCGCCCGATTTCGGCGATTACGACGTGCTGGAGGCGGTGCTGCCGGAATCCCGCAAGCGCGGCATGAAGACCATCTGCTGGTTCGAGGATGTCTGGAGCGCCTCGGTTCCGAATATCGCGCAGGCCCAGGAAAAGCGGCTGGACGGTTCCAACTCGAACACGCTGTGTTTCAATAACCCCAATTACCGGAACTGGCTCCTCGGCGCGGTGGAAGACTACACGAGATCGTATGAGATCGATGGGATCATGTGGGGTTCGGAGCGGCAGGGAGCATTTTCGAACGCGCTCGGCGCCAGCCACGGAGGCGCGAGTTCCAATCCCCATCGCGTGACCTGCTTCTGCCAGTTCTGCGAGCGCAAGGCGAGGGAACGCGGCATCGATCCCGTTCGCGCGCGCGCCGGCTTCGAGGAGCTGGCGAAGTTCGTGACGGCGGCGCGTTCCAACCGGCGTCCGGTCGACGGCTACTACGTGACGCTCTGGCGGCTGATGCTGCGCTACCCCGAGCTGCTTGCCTGGGAGATGCTGTGGACCGGCAGCCTGCGTGAGACCTACGCCGCCATGTACCGGAAGGTGAAGTCGATCAAGCCGGAGGTCGGCATCGGCTGGCACATCTGGCACAACAACTCGTTCAACCCGATCTACCGCGCGGAACAAGATCTTTCAGAGCTCGCGAAGTACTCCGATTTTCTCAAGATGGTCATGTATCACAATTGCGCCGGCGAGCGCATGGCGAGCTACATCGATAGCGCCGGACACACGATCTACGGCGACGTGCCCGCCGAAGAACTCCTCCAATTTCATTACCGCGTCTTGGACTACGGGCGCGAGAAGGGCATATCGGAAATTCCGAAGACCGGATTCTCCGCCGATTACGTGTACCGCGAAGCGAGCCGCGCCAGGCAGGCGCTCGACGGCACGAAAACGCTGCTGTGGCCCGGCATCGATATCGATATTCCCACCAATGCGGCCAATGCCAAATCCACCCCGGAAGGAACGCGCGACGCGGTTGCGGCCGCGCTCCGCGCCGGCGCCGACGGCGTCCTGCTCTCGCGCAAGTACTCCGAGATGAAGCTGGCGAATCTGCGGGGCGCGGGAGCGGCGATCCGGGCGGCGGGGCTGGGGTAGAGTTGTACGGCCAAAGGTTGGTGGACCTGGTGAGATTCGAACTCACGACCTCTTCCATGCCATGGAAGCGCGCTCCCAACTGCGCCACAGGCCCTTATCGGTGAGCAAAGATCCGGCACCCGGAGGCGAACTCCGGCGCTCGGAGGCAATCGGTACACCTCAATATAGCACGACTCGCCGCCGTGCGCCGCGCTACGGAAACGCTTGGGACGTTTTCGCGACCCCTTACAATGAAGTAATGGTGCCCAGGCGCGGTCCGGCCGCTCTCGCTCTCCTGCTCTGCCTCTCCACCGCCGTGTTCACGTCCTGCCTGGCACGGCGCCGTACCATTATGCACGCGGGCGCCAGCAGCAATAAAACGCCGGCCCTCCTGACCAGCGACACCAAGACGCTCGTCGACCAAATCGAGCGCCGCTATAACGCCATCCACGATTTCAACGCCACCGTGGATATGGTTCCGGCCCTCGGCAGCGCGGAGAAAAACAAGATCACGGAGTACAAGGACGTCCGCGCCTATATCCTGTACCGCAAGCCGGCCGAAATCCGCATCATAGGCCTCTACCCGGTAGTGCGCAACAAGATGTTCGACATGGTCTCGACCGGCCCGAATTTCAAGCTGTACATCGCGCCCAAGAACCGGTTCGTGGTCGGCACCAACGAGATCACGCACGTCTCGGAGAACAAGCTCGAAAACCTGCGGCCGGTCCATTTTCTCGACGCCATCGTGCTGCGTCCCGTGCAGCCCGATGACAAGCTGATGCTCGAAAACTTCACCGATGAGGACGACGCCTTTTACATCGTGCACGTGGTGCGCGAGCCGTCGCCGGGCGCGCTCCACCTGCAGCGCACCATCTGGTTCAGCCGCACCGATCTCCAGCTCGCCCGCCAGTTGATCCTCGATGACTCGGGCAACATCCTCACCGACGCGCGCTACTCGCAGTGGAAGGCCTACGACAACATTCCGTTTCCCAAGCACATCGAGATCAACCGGCCGCGCGATGAATACGGGGTGGTGCTGGATATCGTCAAAATGGATATCAACCGCGGCGTGAGCGACGATAAATTTACACTGGAACAGCCGCCGGGCACCTCGCTGCAGGACCTGGCGCATCCGGCAGGCGGCACCTCCGCCACGCCGGCGCCCAAAACCGGGAAGTGATTCGCATTTAACGTGACCAACAAGATTGTTTTTGAAAACCTCAAGCACCGCCCCATGCGCACGCTGCTCAGCGTGCTGCTGATCGGGGTTCCCGCGACCCTCATCCTCAGCCTCGTCGGCGTGAGCCAGGGAATGTCCGAGGATGCGCAGCAGCGCAACCGAAGCATCGGCGCCGATATCGTAGTCCGCGCCGGCAACGCTCAGAACGTTGTCGGCTTCAGCGCGTCCTCGCTACCCGAAGGGTATGTCAAGGCCCTGGAGCAGCAGCCGCACGTCAAGCTGGCCGTCGGCGTCATCGTCCACAACATCGACTTCCCTCTGACCATGACGGGCGTCGACCTGTCGCAGTTCAACCGGTTGACCGGCGGTTTTACCTACCTTGAGGGCGGCCCTCTGCGCGGCGCTTACGACGTTCTGCTCGACCAACCCTACGCACAGCAGCACAAACTGCATGTCGGCGACACCTGGCTGCAACTGAATCAGAAGTGGCACGTTGCCGGTATCATCGCACCGGGCAAGCTAGCCAAGGTGGCCGTGCCCAAGGCGACCCTGCAGGAACTCGATGCCGCCACGAAGATGCTGACTACGATCTTCGTCAAGGTCGACGATCCTGCCCACACGACCCAAATCGCCGAACAGCTTCAGAAAACCTTCCCCAATCTCAAAGTCCAGACGATGGACGATTACGTCTCGATCACATTCAACCCCAATAACATCGAAAGCGTCCGCGTGTTCACTCGTGTGGTGATCGGCATCGGCGTGGTGATCGCGTTCGCAGTCGTCTGCCTTACCATGTACATGGCGGTGCTCCAGCGGACGCGCGAGATCGGGATTCTCAAATCCCTGGGCGGCTCGAAAACCCTGATCCTCCGGATCATGCTTACCGAGGCGGCCGCGCTGGGACTGGCCGGCACGGCCTTCGGTATCGGCCTGAGCTTCGGCGCGCGCTGGGCGATTTCGACGTTCGCGCCTGCTTCTTTCCCGATGATCATCGTTCCCCTCTGGTGGCCGCGCGTGCTCGCGATCACGCTGGCGGCTTCGCTGGTCGGGGCGCTGTACCCCGGCCTCACGGCCGCCTCCCACGACCCGATCGAGGCGCTGGCCTATGAATAGCGCGCCCATCATCGAGATCCGCGATCTCCGCAAGACGTACCTGGTCGGAAAGGTGCAGGTGCCCGCGCTGCGCGGCGTCGACCTCGCGGTCGAGCGCGGCGAATTCCTCTCCATCGTGGGCCCGTCGGGCTCGGGAAAATCGACGCTGTTCCACATCATCGGCGGCCTCACGCCGCCGACGTCCGGGCAAGTGCGGGTGGCCGATCAGGATCTCTCCGCCTTGAGCGATGCCGGCCGCACGCGCATGCGCCAGCGCACGGTGGGGTTCGTGTTCCAGAAGTTCAATCTGCTGCCCAACCTGACGGCTGGAGACAACATTGAGGTCGCGCGTTACATCGGCGGCGGCAACCACAAAGGCGATCCGCATTTCGCCGAAATCCTGCGCCTGCTGGGCATCGCGCACCGCCTCGGCCACAAGCCGAGCGCGCTTTCGGGCGGCGAGCAGCAGCGCATCGCCATCGCGCGCGCGCTGGTCAATCAGCCCGCGATTCTGCTGGCCGACGAGCCCACCG
>Ga0209062_1002727_pt1 | contig 22514 bp, 27 predicted proteins | sample Coa_R2_2_FD_187158 | JGI IMG/M metagenome (GOLD analysis project Ga0209062, IMG submission 187158) | Surface soil microbial communities from Centralia Pennsylvania, which are recovering from an underground coalmine fire - Coalmine... | ecosystem: Environmental > Terrestrial > Soil > Unclassified...
GCGGGCAAAAGCAGCCGCAAAGACAATCACTTACGCCCTCCGAAAGCCATTTCAGCCCATCCGTATCGCTGTCGACCTAATTCGGGTGGCAAAATCCGAAAGAATTTTGCTCCTTTTCAGCAGCCTGTTAAGCTCACCGATAAGGGAATATTCGCAGCGCTCGCACCGGATGAACCGCCGGAAGAGGAAGTCGTACTTCTTCTTCCGGGTATTGAGCCTCCCGTCGCGGACGGCCTGGACATCGTCAAAAAGCGCTTTCGAGATCAGTGCCTCATGAGCACCGGGATACGTATCCCCGGTCCTCTTCACGCGGATCACGCCCACGTAGAAGGGATTGTTGAGGATCGTGGACATCCCGTTCCGCGTCACTTTGCCGCCCGCGAGGTTGCGGAGTCCGCGGCGGTACATCTCTTCCACGAGGTCGAGGATGGGATGCTTGCCGGAGGCATAGAGCTCGAAGGCAGTACGGACGAGAGGTCCTTTAACAGGATCGATGGCCTTGGGCTTGCCCGCTCCCGTGTCGAGGTATCCGAGAGGCGCTCGGCCGGGATAGATGCCTTGCTTCAGGCGTCCCCGGATGCCCTTCTTCGCCTCTTCTCTCAAGTTGCGGATGTAGTCGGCTGCGACAACCGCCTGGATATCGGCGGACAATCTGCCCCCTCTTGAATTCAGATCGAGGGATTCATTCACGAAGTGGACTTCGACACCCTGGTCGATCATGTCGCCGAGATCGGACCAGTCCTTGAGGTTCCGGGCACTCCGGTCGATCTTGTGGATCATCACGCCGTCGGCTCTCCCACGCCGCAATAATTTGAGCATGCTGTTCCAGACGGGGCGGCCTTTCTTTGCCGCCGTCTGCTGCTCTTCGAACCATTGGGAGACCGTGAGCCCGTTCCGTTCGGCATACCGAAGGATCGCGTCCCTCTGCTCCTGGAGCGACACGCCGCGCTCGCCCTGTCGAGGCGTGGAAACGCGGATGTAGCCAAGATACGTTTTCATGTTTTCGGTTGAGAGTTAATTTCTTTGGGGAATCGACCTTTCCCTGAATCGTACGCGATTTTGTCGAACTCGTTAACAGCCGGGCTCTTTTCAATGTCGCCACGGAGAATCTCCCACGCGAGGAGGATATAGCGGTCGAGATTCTCTTTGGCCTCCCGGAGCTCATCTTCCGAGAGATGCGGAAACAGGGCCCGGAGGTCCTCTGGAATTTTCATCTGGTCAACCTTAGCAGTCCGGGTGAGGAAGTAAAGATGGGTATTCGATGGCGGCGGTACCCACCTTTCTTTTATGGCCCGAGTCGTCCATCATCGACCGGTCATGACAACCTTCGAAGTCTTGATTGAGCTTGCGTTCGACTGGGTGCGGGATCTGATCCTCAGTATTTTGGGTCGGCGCGCCGAGGAATTCGTCAGCCGTTACCTGCGCCGGAAGCGCCGGCGCAGAAACGCCAAGCAGAGACGGAAATCGGGTCGCACCCGGAAGACCGGCAACACCGCCGTCGAGCCTTAGAGTGGCTCCGCGTCCAGTTATCCCCACCAAAGTTGTCCCCACTGGGCCGGAAATTTGCACGGCGTGCAATTTTTCCCATCTACCGCATCGAAACCAGGTTGTTAGAGTTAAGGCAAAGGTCGAGAAGTTCGCAGCCCCAACCAAAAATGCACGATCGGACCGTGGGCAATACCATCCGCATGCACCGTATGCGGCTCGGGCTCAGTCAGCGTGAACTGGCGACCTTGTTGGGCTACCGAACTCCGTGGCAGGTGTCTCGTCACGAAACGAACCGAAGCGTGCCCCCTTTGATGATCGCGTTGGGGTACCAGGAAATCCTTGGCGTGCCAATATCCGAACTCTTCCCCGGTATGCACATCACGATTTCATCTGCGATACAGCAGAGCTTCAGGAAGTTTCAAGAGGATCTGGAAGCCCGGGTCTCGGACGGAAATACCGCGCACAGGGATGCGCAAAAACTGCAATGGGTACTTCAGCGAACCACCATGGTGTGATATCGGGCCTCCGCATTTTGGCACTCGAAATCCGTGCGGGGCAGTTTGCGTTCGTGTACCTGGAAAGAGCCTCGAAGCTAATAGATTGTGGCGTGCGCCGGTGTCGGGCCGAGCCGAAACGCGGCGCATCAACCGCCGCCGACGCGATGGCGCGCGCCTTTGATCGATGCCAACCAACGCTCGTCATCATCCGGCGATCCGAGGAGAACGCGATTTCGGCGGCTGCGCGGAGAGAGGCGAGGGCCCGTTCCGTGCCAGTTCGATCTGTGAGTTGGGCGGCGGTACGGAAATTCTTCCGTGCCCAGGGATGCCGCAACAAACAGGCCCGAGCAACCGTCATCGCGGAATGGTATCCCGAACTTCAGCGGAAGTTGCCGGCCGAGCGGAAGGTCCAACACGGCGAACCGTACCACATGTTGATCTTCGATGCCGCTGCGGCCGCGGTCGCGTATTTTGCAAGCCGTTAGATCACTCGGGTCCTTTCGATGGCCCCTCAACTCGGCGAATAGATCGAATACAACGGTCCGCCAGTTCATAATGAGGGGCCATCGAAGGGACTCGATCCACGATCAGGGTTTCTTCCGTGCCGGAACGGCTGGTCCCTGCGCCCGCTTCCGCTTCGGTCGTCCGCGCTCTTCCTTCTCCGGCCGCCACGGCTTCCCCAGGTGTCCTTCCACGCGCCGCACGATCTCCGCGGCCGGCGTCTCCAAGACGGCGGCGAGGGCGAGGATCGTGCGGAGCGAGGGGTTCATCTTCGCTCTTTCCAATAGGCCGACGTACGTGCGGTGGTAGCCGCTCTCGAACGCCAGATCTTCCTGGGACACGCCCCGCTCGTTCCTCACTTCCCGCAGAGCCTTCGCAAACGCTTGCTCTGGCGTGATTTCCGGCCTCATCCCCTCGATGCTCCGCTATCGAAGAGAATAGTGCCACCTTGTATACGCAGGGAGATTATAATCTGGGTGCTAATAGTACGCGAGCGCCCAGAGCGCTCGGGAGGATGCATGCTCCGAAACGTTTTCCGTTACCGGGCGGCGCTCTGCGTTGCCCTTGCTCTTTCCTCATGCGCCAGCCCGAAGGGAATTCCCGATCGGGTCGGTGTATATATCTGGGGCGCTCTGCCGAATGGCGGCGACCCGCTCCATGCCGCGATCGAGGACGCGAAGTCCCTCGGCGCGCATGTCGTCCGGACCGCCATCGGCCCATATTGGGACCCCCGTCCTGACGCGGACCCTCTCGCGACGCTCGACTGCAAGGTGCGGCGTCCGGACTATCAGGAGATCCTGAAGTCCTTCCCCGTCGTGATCCTCACGGCATACGATCTCGCGAGCTATGATCCGGCGACCAAAGCACCGCGCTACCGGAACCCTAATACGCCGGCTAGTCCTGAGATGCTTGCCGGTGTTCGCGAGGAATACCGGCGGTTTACCACGGAGCTTGCAAAAAATCCTGGCGTCTTCGTGATCTCCAACTGGGAGGCCGAGAACGACGCCACTGACGAGCAATGGCCGGATTACCTCCGATACCTCCAAGCCCGGCTTGATGGGATCGTGTCCGGGAGACGTGAGGTGCGGATCGCAGGATACCCGGGCCGCGTCATGACCGCCGTCGAGTTCACCCATGTGAATGCCGGGTACACGTACCACCTAGACCCGAGACCGCCCCGGAAAGCCTGCGGTCTGGACGCGGCGCTCGCCCTCCAGGGCGTCGACTACCTCTCATATTCGGCGTGGGAGTCCATTTTCCACACCGAGGATCGCAGCTACACCGTATCGAAGCTCCGGGAGGCGTTCGCCGTCATCCATGAAAAATGCCGAGTGGCCACGAATCCCTGCCGCGTCATCGTCGGCGAGGTGGGGTACCTCCGGAACCACGATCCGGACCACTGGAACCTCAACATGATCCTCACGGAAAGTCTCAACGCCGGTGCGGCGTACGTCATCAACTGGGTCGAATACGACCAGCCCGGCCAGTCGGACCCGTACCGGTTCGGAATCGACCTGTCGCAGTTCGGTGATTTTGACATTGGCCGGAGGATCACGCCGCAGGGCAAGTTCCTCCAGTTGTATCTTGCCGGCCGGCAAAATTCATGGCCTCAGCAGGTAAAGGAACGCCGCTAGCACCATTAGAAGAAACTGGCCTACAGGTTCAAATTCTCCTGACAAGTGCCCTCACCCCGAAGAGTGGGGGCGTTTTTGTTTATCAATATAGTGGTAGCTAAGAGCCCGTCGCTCCGGACGATCATGAACCTCTCTCCGGTTCTGATCTCGACGATTCGGAGATGCTGCCGGGTCGTCGACACGGCTATTGCCTCGGGGTGGTCCATCCCAGCTCGGCGGCGCAGAGCGTGCATACGGGAGCGGATCCGTTGATGTCCTTGATGGGCCTTGGAATACGCTGGCATTGCGAGCACAGGATCAAGCCCGGGTCGGCGTCCGGATGGTCTATAAGAGATACGGCGGCCGTTCCGGTGATGATGTGCTCACACACGGGGTAGCACGGCTGCGTGCCGTGCTGTCGACAGTCAAAGTTAGGATACTCGGCCATTGCTCGGCGGCTTGCATCCCGCCGTGTACATGATAGCGTTTGTGAGGGTCCGGGTCTCCGCTGGCAAAGCGTAGCACCTTTGAATGGCGCTCGATAGCGGTTCATAGCAACCCGTAGCACATTCACCCGGGCCCATGGCTCTTTGTAACGATAAAATGGAGGGTATCGCCAATGCCATTTATTCTGACGCTCCGTGAAGTCGGAAACTCATGGGCGGGTCGCGGCCCGTTCTCTAGTGAACATGCCACCCGCGCAGAGGCCGAACAAGCGCTTGTGGAATACGTCCAGGGCAACTGGAAGAATGAATTCGAGGACGAGATGCCGTCCGATCCGCAGGAACTCGTAAGGCAGTATTTCGATGACGTCCTCGAGGCCTACGACATCTCGGAGGTCGGCTGAGCGATGTCTCAACTTTCAACCGGTAAGATTTCGTCAAGGCCGAGAGATACGCAATTGAACGGCGTTAACGGATTCGCCTTCGCCCGCCGAATTGGCCCCAACCCTATCAGGCTGGGGCTTTTTCATTGCGGAAGGACGCCGCGGTAACTTCTATGGTCACAGCCGCCACCCGAGCACAGGAACTCTATGGCCGTCCATGGATAGAGCGCGAATATATCGTCGCGCTTGACTCCTACTTCGCCAATCGTGAGGCACCGAGACACATCCAGTCTCCATACATCAAGGACCTCTCAAACCTTCTCGGGCGCACTGCGGCATCCATCGTGATGCGCATGGAAAATTTCGCGAGTCTCGATCCGGACGAGCAGCCGCACCGTAGAGGCCTGGTCAACATAAGCCCGATCTGCAGAAGGGTCTTTGATAAGTGGAAAGACAATCCGAGTTCCCTCCGTGATTGCGCAGAAGTGTACGCGCGCGAAATCGCCGGCGGACAGCCGAACAACCTGTCCCTATTCGAGGCCAACGTCCTGCTGCCGCGTGCATTCGGAAAATACGATCTGCTCGACCAACTCGGGGAGGGCGGCTTCGGATCTGTCTTTTCGTGCGTCAATCCGGACAGTCAACAACGCTTCGCATTGAAGATCATCAAGGCGGATCGTGTTTTCGATTCGGAAGGAATGCATCGATTTCGCCGGGAGATCAAGATCCTCCGTTCGATTGAGCATCCGAATTTGATTCGCCTTCATGAAGACAATCTGGATACGGAAGACGCCTACCCCGGCTTCGTGATGGATCTTGGCGTTACGAACCTATTGGAGTACATGCAGCGGCAACCAGATCAGGGAGGCCGGCCTGTGTTGCCGGGTCACGAGGCTGCGTTCATCTGGAAGAGCGTGCTCGATGCGATCAGCGCACTGCACTCGCATTCACCTGCCGTGATCCACCGCGATATAAACCCGAGCAACGTATTGCAGATGGGCGACGGCCGCTGGGTACTTGCTGATTTTGGACTCGCGAAGTTCGTGGGCGGCACGCCAATGTCGTTTGCGACGATGACTCGCTCGATGTGCGGTACGACCTACTTCGCCGCTCCCGAACAATATCGCGACCTCAAACTGACGGACGAAAGGACAGACGTCTATGGTCTTGGAGTTCTCCTTTGGGAACTCTTTTCCACGGAGTGGCCGCCGCCAGTCACAGAAAGCTCGGGGCTTCCGCCTCAGCTTGATCTGGTGTTCAGACGTACGCAAGCAAGGTCACCTGCCCAGCGGTACCAAACCGTAAAAGAACTCGCCGCTGATGCAATCCCAGCGCTGGCGTCTATTGTGGAATCGTAAAACGGGCAATCGCAACACATACCGTTTCGCTCCATGGCCTAATCGCGGGTCGGCGGGACACGCAGGCTCTGGGTTTCTCCGCTGATTTCATTGTGTTAGCATGGCTGTCGTACGAGGTATGAGGGTATGCAGCACCTTGATGAGGCTGGCGAAGGTACGGCGAAGCCGCTGCGCCGCGTGACACTGACCGTGGACCCTGAGGATTACGCTGCCATGGAGCGTCTGGCGAAGCGTAGCAAGGTATCAGCTTCGTGGCTCATCCGGCGATCCATGCGCGAGTTCCTGGAGCGGACCACGGCGGAACGGATCGACCCGACCAACGAGAACCGCACCACGAGTGCTGAGAACGCCGCATGAGCGCCAACAACGGACGCTTCATCGCCGCTAAGATTGAGCGGGCGGCAAAAGGGCTGCCACTTCGCGTGCTCGATCTGTTCAGCGGCTGCGGCGGAATTTCTCTAGGCTTTCAATCTGCGGACTTCGAAATCACAGCCGCCATCGAATCCGATCCGGACGCTGCGAGGTCCCACGGGCAGAATTTTCACCCGGGTAAGCCCGAACACGCCAAGGCGCGGGACATCATCAAGACAACCCCGCTGCAATTGACGACGGAACTGCATCTCGGAAATCCCGCGTTGGCATTTGATGTCGTCGTCGGCGGTCCGCCGTGTCAGGCCTTTGCGCGCGTGGGAAGGTCGAAACTCCGGGAAGTGGCAGAGCACCCCGAAGCCTTTCGGCATGATGACCGTGCCCGCCTCTATCTCCAATACCTCAAGTATGTCGATGCATGTGCGCCGTTGGCCGTTCTGATGGAGAACGTGCCGGACATGCTGAACCATGGCGGACATAACATTGCCGAGGAGGTCTGCGACGTCCTTGAAGGAAAGGACTACGTTTGCGCCTATACTATCCTCAATGCCGCACATTATGGCGTGCCGCAGATGCGGGAGCGGATGTTCTTGGTCGGGTACCACAAGGACCTGGGAATCAAGCCGGCCTTTCCGGCGGCGACCCACTGGATCGAACTTCCGCCGGGATATGAAGGCTCCCGTGCCGTGGCGTTGAAAATGCTCGATAGGAACAAAGACGGCAAGCCTGCGGGCAGATACCGTAATCCGCCGGAACCGAACAAGGACCTGCCCAAGGCAGTCACCGCGGAAGAGGCGATCGGTGACCTACCCCCGATCAATGCCAGGGCCCTTTTGAAGTCTGGGGCACTAAAGCGGGGGGCTCGGCGATTCGACGAGCCGATCGCATATACAGAACCGGAGTCCCGAACCCAATTTGCGACCGACATGCGATCGTGGACCGGATTCGCAGGCACCGACAAGTTGGCAGACCATGTCATTCGATATTTACCGCGCGACTATAGCCTCTTCGCCATCCTCAAACCCGGCGATCAGTATCCGGAAGCGCACCAGCGGGCTCAGGCTCGGTTTGCACGAATAATTGCTCGGTTAGGCCGCAAAGCGCCCGCGAAAGGCACTAAGCCGTGGGAAGAGCTCTACAACAGCATCGTGCCACCGTATGACCCCGAGAAGTTCCCGAACAAGTGGCGCAAGATGGAGAAACACCTGCCCGCGAGGACCCTGCTCGCGCACCTCGGAAAGGACGGGTACAGCCATATCCACTACGACGATAAACAGGCCCGTACGATCAGCGTCCGAGAGGCAGCGCGGCTCCAATCCTTCCCAGATGGATTCCGGTTCTCCGGCACGATGAATCCCGCGTTCCGTCAGATCGGGAACGCCGTGCCCCCGCGGTTGGCAAAGGTCATCGCGGTCACGATGGCGGATGCCATCGCTGCCGCTGTTTCGGAAAGGATGGCGGTCGGGGCATAGCTCACGAGTATGGGCGAGATCATCATCGTCAGATCGCTCACGAACTCCGACCTTGGCATCTTCGCCGCCCACCGCGCCAGTGCGACCAGCAGGCAGCGCGCGATCAACATCAACGCTCCGTGTGCCGCCCGTTTGCTCACGGCGAAGGTATATGACGAAGGTGGGACCACTCTTGACTGCATCGTGACGCTTGGGGATATCCAGGAGCGCAGCGCCCGAGCTTTCACCAAGGCCCACAAGAACTGGCGCATAGGCGGGAAGAAGATCGAAGGCTTGTCCTTCGCGCGGGTGGACAGCGACGACTTCATGATCCTGAGGTCCGACGCGCCGAACGACGGGTCAAGTCCCGTCAGCATTACGTTCATCGCCCGCGCCATCGACCCAGCCTTGCAGGCTCGGCTGAGCGGCATTACGGCGCACCAACTTAAACACAGCATGCGGGTATATGACGAGTCCGACCCGGACTTCGCCGAATTCGCGAAGGTCGCAGTCATACCGCCTCGCAAGTCGCAATCCCGCAAGCCGCCCCGATCACCGAAGCCGGAGCCACCACAGGCTCCCATACCGCCGATGCCCCGGCCCGAGGCCAAAAAGGCACGCCCCCGCACGGTCCACGAGAAGGTCCGATCCGCAACCCTGATCGAACAGATGCTCAAAGTTTCAAGCGACCTCAGCGCTCCCGCCCAGCTCAAGTTCATGGACACGATCGAGCAGCTGGCGTCCCAACTTCGAAGGGTCCTTCTCCGAACAAACCGGATCATCAAGGTCGAGAAGGACCACGCCGGGCTGTGGCGCAGCGTCGCGGGACACCAGATGGGTTTCGTGGACGGAGGCATGGCCAATCTCGCGATGATCGGCGCCGCTCCGGTCGCCGTTCGCGTCGGCGGGTATCTCGTGAGGCCTGGGGACAGGACACCGAACCGCGAGGCATTCATCGTCCTCAAAAAGCTCGTGAGCGAACTTTATGCGGGTCCGGACGGCGGGGTCTACGACGGCGGCTTCCCCGATTACGGAGCCCTGCGCGATGCCGCACGGATCAGCATCGAGGCAGCGGGTGCCGTGACGCTTGTCCAGGATCACGCGGACCTGCGCTGGTTGTTCATGCATGGCGCTCTGGTGAATCCCGTGAGCCGGTATTCGGACCTAGTGCCCGTGGGGAAGCCGCACCATCCTTTTCCCGGCTTCACGGCGGCGGCGCTCAAAGATCTCCTGCCCGGCGAGGAGATCCCAGAGGGCCGCGAATCGCAGTTCATCAGCGTCTACCTCCGGCAACTCCAGCGCCTCTCGGCCAGCAACGCGGTCGTGTGCGGCGTCGTGGAGCGCGAAAGCCACACGACAAGTATCACGAATGCGGTCCTTAACAGCCTCGATGACCGCGATATCCATTCGCTCCTGCCGCTCCCGCCGGCCCAATGGAAGGCGTGGTTCCGCGCAAGCATCGATCCGGGCGACGACCCCGACGCCGAGGGCCCGCGCATAACCGATCCGCTCCTTTTTAGATGCGTCCTCGAACCCGGCGAAGCCCTTCTTCCGGTGCCGGTGAACCGGAACGAATTGCGCCGCGCGCCGGAGACCTGGAAGGACAAGATCCAGGATTATCCCGTGCCCCTGGTGTCGTACCTCCAGGCGACGGAATGGAGCGCCCCGGTTCGAATCGAGTTCTTTGACAAGGACCGCGAGCGATTCCAGGAGATCGCCGCAGTCGTGCTGCACTGCGCGTTGCTCCTGCCGCGATACGCCTTCCCCGTCGGTCTCGATATCGTGGACAAGTTCGCGCATATCCCGGATTGGATGAGCAAGCCCATCAACACGCACACCGCCGTTCAGGCCCTGAAGCGATCTCTTGACGAAGGAGACACCAAGCTTTTCGACGCACTCCGCCGACTCCTCTGCGGGTCGGAACGCGAATGGCTGCTGCGTCCGAGGAGCATGTGAAACACGAATGAGCACACCCGTTACGGCAACTTCACAAGACCCAAGCGCGTGCCAGTCGTGGCGCGCGGTCGGGACCGTCGTCGGCAATGCGGGAACGAGCGAATTCACGTTCATCCTCCGGCAATTCCAGGCCAAGGTCGGCGACATCGTGGCGCTCAGTATGGATGTGCCCGACACCACCTACGCAGGGCTCACGCGACTCTACGTCTGGGCGCGGGTCACGGACATCAAGCGTTTCAACCCGTTCTTCCCCTATGAAGCCGCCCAGGAGATCGCGGGCGAGGGCATCTCGCTCGAAGATACCGTGCTCTCCGGAACCCGCGACCAGCTGCAAGCGACGGCCCTAATCCTCGGCGCCACGAGCGAGGACAACCTCGCGGCCCTCTTTCCCCTTACGTACCCGGTGAAGCCCGCGACGGAGGTGTTCCAGCCGCCCGCGGAAGCCATCCGCCAGCTCCTCGTGGGAGGGCGTGAGAACGAACGAGGCGTCACGATCGGCAGCCTCATCGCGCGGAACGACGTGGACGTCCGCCTGAGCGCTCCGCGGCTCGTGGCCCGACACCTTGCCATCCTCGCCATGACGGGCGGCGGGAAGACGGTCGCGGCGAGGCGCATCATCCGGGAACTGATCGGGCACGAGTATCCGCTCCTCATCCTCGACCCGCACGGCGACTACATCGGGTTGAGCAAATGCCAGGACCTCCTGCGCGAGGAAGCGCCGAACTGCGACATCCGCCTCTTCTACCCCGAACTCCTGATGCAAAACGACGGGGAGGAGCTGGTTCTGAAGCTTATCGGCCAGATGACGAACGGGCTCAGCGAGCCGCAGTCCGACTACCTCCGGGGGACGTTTGCGACGACGAAGGCCAACGATGGAGAGCCCACCCTCGACTACATCCAACGGCTTGTCGGCGTGGTCGAGCGTGACATCAACAATCCGAGGGACAGGCGGCAGGTGCCGACGATGTATGCCGTGCGGCGCGCCCTTCGCATCGTTCACGGCCGGCTTGCCGGAATGCGCCATACGAGCCAGATGATGCGACAAAGTTCGAAGTTGAGCAGCTTCCAGTTCGAGCCGCTCCCGAACCCTTTCAGCCAGCCCGAGAAGATCATCCGGCCCGGGCAAACGAGCATCCTCTACCTTGGCGGGTACGATCACATCACTCAGTGCAGCATCGCCGCGATCACCCTCGAGACGCTCTTCGAGTTCCGCGCGAACCTCACCGGACGCATCGCGCCATTCTTCTCGGTCATAGAGGAGGCCCATACATTCATTCCTTCGGCACGGGAGGGAACCGAGGACGCGGTGAGTCTCCCGGTCATCCGGCGGATCATCACCGAAGGACGGAAATTCGGGACGGGGCTCCTGCTCATCAGCCAGCGGCCGAGCCGGCTTGACGAGACCATCGTCTCGCAGTGCAACTCCTTCCTCATCCTTCGCCTCGTGAACCCGCGCGACCAGACGTTCGTCCGCGCGATCATGGAGAACCTCACGGAATCGGACAGCCGGATGATCCCAGGATTCGGCCCGGGCCAGGGAATCATCAGCGGCCAGGTTGTGCGGTTCCCGCTGCCCGTCAGGGTGCGCATGGACCAGGACCTTCTGGCGTCGGAAATCGGCGACGAAGACTTCTTCGAGCAGGCAGCGGCGTGGGCGCCCGATGGCGACACCGCCGCGCGAGATGCCGTCGCCGAATCAATGCGCCGAGTCGACAAGAATAGAAACAAAACGAAGGCCGGCAAACGGGGTCGGCGCTAGCTCCTGTGTTATGGCGGATGTCCTCACCCCGGAACAACGGCGCCTGAACATGAGCCGGATCAAGGGCACGGACACCAAACCCGAGATGCTCGTTCGTAAAGCGCTCCACGCGCTCGGATTCCGATATCGCCTCCACGATCGTACTCTGCCGGGCCGACCTGATCTGGTGCTTCCTCGTTATCGCTGCGTGATCCTCGTGCATGGTTGTTTCTGGCATCGCCATCATTGCCATTTGGTAAAGAAGCCCGCTACGAGAGCGGCATTTTGGGAAGAGAAACTCGCGGGCAACGAGGAGCGGGACCGGCAAGCCATTTCGGCCCTAAGGACCGACGGCTGGCGCGTCGCGATCATCTGGGAGTGTGCGTTGCGCGGCACCACAAAGCAGCCATTCGGCAGAATTATCGAGCGGCTCGCCCGGTACATCACAAACGGCAAAAAAGCGATGTTGGAAGTGACCGGCGATGAGGAATTTTCCTCGGGTTAAGCTGGCGATCCGCCCTGTACCGCATTATAATCACGAGTTTCAGCATCAGTTAGGTCTGTCCCGAGTCACTTATGGATACGCCCAGCGCGGTCACGTCCGGTACGGCAAAGATGCGCCCCCGGTCCCGACTCATCGGGATCATCGGCGAAGAACTCATCAGTGACGAGCCCGTCGCGCTCGTCGAACTCGTCAAGAACGCGTACGATGCGGATGCCGCGCAGGTCCGTGTCCTGTTTAAGGGTTCCGACCCAGAACATCCTGATGAGATCACGGTGTTGGATGACGGGCATGGCATGGATCTCGATACCGTGCTTCACGGCTGGCTGGAACCCGGCACGGTGCTCAAGCGCATAAACGACCGCTCTCCCTCGGGACGTCTTTATCAGGGAGCTAAGGGTATCGGCCGTTTCGCCGCAGCCCGATTGGCCCAATCATTGCTCCTTGAAAGCAAGACGAAGAAGGGGCCGAACGGCATCATTGTCCTGCTCGATTGGGGCATGTTCGGCGACGAGAATTACCTCGACGAGATCGACGTTCAATATGAAGTCCGGCCGCTGCCCGGCTTGAAGCACGGCACCACCCTCACGCTCGCGGGCGTCCGAAAAGCGTGGACCGAAGCCGATTATGAGCAGCTCCACGCCCGGCTTTCGCGCCTCATTTCGCCGTTCCGCGACATCGAGGATTTCAGCATCATTCTCGAAACGCCGGGATATCCGGCGTTTTCTGGCGAGGTGCAGCCGCCCGCGCTCATACTGAGCCCCAAATACATCCTGGCTGGCACCTTGGATCGGGAAGGGCTGTTCACCGGAAACGTTGTCATAGACGATCAGGTTGTCGCGAAATTTGAGAAGAAGGAATTCGGTAAGGACGAGGGGAAGCCGCTATGCGGTCCGATCCAGGTGGAGATCCGGGCTTGGGATCGGGATCGGGAAGGGCTTGAACCTCTGGTCGCCCGCCTCGGCAAAGGCGTCCGGGACATCCGCCGCACGCTCGATTCGTACTGTGGCGTGAGCATCTATCGTGACGGCTTCCGGGTCCACCCGTACGGCGAGAAAGGCAATGACTGGCTTAGCCTCGACATCAGAAGCCGACTCAACCCAGGCATGCGGCTCGCAAACAACCAGATCATCGGCGCGATCCGAATCTCCCGCGAACAGAATCCGGGGCTCCGCGACCGGAGCACTCGGGAAGGACTCGTCCACAACGACGAGTACGCCAGTCTGGACAAGTGGTTCACCAATATCCTGGCGCTCCTCGAAGAGGAACGGTATAGCCGGCGCCCCCACAAGGAGACCGCCGAGGACGGCGAGCCGCTCTTTGAAGCGTTCGATCTCACCGACACCGTCAAGGAAGCGAGAGCGAGCCTCGGCCGTGACCACCCGATCGCGCTCCTCTTGCGCGATACCGAGAAAAGGGTCAAGGAGGGCGTCGAGCGCATCCAGGACACCTTTTCGCGCATGCTCCTCTCCGCCGGGCTTGGCCACATGGTGGATATTGTCATACACGAGATCGGCGCGCCTTTGGGCAAGGTGAACCGGCAGCTCATGCTCCTGGAACGCGCCATCAATGCTTCGAGCGACGAGGAGTTATCCGCGAAAACGGGTCCGATGATCGCGAGCATCAACGGGTGGCTCGAAACCATCCACAACCTTCGGGAGCGACTCGACCCCCAAACCCCAGCCAAACGCGGTCGGGCGACGACGTTCGACCTCCGGGAGGAAATCGAGGACAACTTCCAACTCTATACCGCGATCATGAGCAAGCAGGGCATCACATACGATATCGCCGGCCCGAAGACTCCGATCAGGATCAAGATGTCCCGCGCCGCGTTCGGGCAGATCCTCGCCAATCTGATCGATAACGCCACATTCTGGGTCACGAAACACCACGGAATCGGGAACGGTGGGAAAATTCACGTGACCATCAAACAAGTCCACGAAGCGATCATTATCAACATCAACGATGACGGCCCCGGCATTCCCGAGGAGGACCGAACCAAAGTGTTCGAGCCGTATTTCACCCGCAAAGCGAACGGCATGGGCCTCGGGTTGTACATTGCGCGGTTGATCGTGGAGCCATACGGGCGGCTTGCGTACCGCGATGACTGCAAGCTATCCGGCGCCTGCTTTCAGATCACGTTGGAGAAAGGTATCGGCCTATGAGCACGCTCAATCTTCTCCTCGTCGAAGACGACAAGGAGAATCTCGCGTTGCTCAAAGCGACGCTCCCCACCACGCTGAAGGATCATGCCTTGCGGTGGAGCACCTGCGACTCCTTCGATGCCGCCTGCGACCAACTCCGGGACCAGCATTTCGACGTGGTCGTGACCGATGTCTACCGCGACCGCAAAGCGACCAAGAAGACGAGTCTCGCGCCGGACGATGCGAAGGGCGTAAGTCTTCTGGATGAAATACGCAAGCACCGGTTCTGCCCGGTAGTCTTTTTCTCCGACGGCAGCAGGCCGGAAAACATCACTCTGGGGCTGTTCGTCCGTTTCGCCGACAAGAGCAAGAACAACGACAAGATCGTTCAGGAACTTACCGGTGTTCTGGAGACCGGCATCCCGACCCTCGCTGCGAAGCTCCATGAGGAGCTCGACCGGGCGACCAGCTCCTATCTGTGGGAGTTCCTTGAAAAGAATTGGGATCGGCTGACGCCGACGCACACGAAGGCTCCGGAGATTCTGGAACGCCTCATCCGTCGGCGGGCCGCCATCGTCTTGGGGCACCTGGACCCGACGGCGAGCACGCCGACCGAACTCGATACGGTTGAAGCCGCCGAGTTCTATCTTTACCCACCGATCTCGGGTAAGGAATACCGCCTTGGCGATGTCCTCAAACATGGCGATGAATACCGGATCGTCCTCGTACCGCACTGCTACCTTACGGTCCAGAAGGGCGAAGCGGCTCCGCGGGCCGACTACCTCGTCACGGCGAAAACGATGCCGGCCGCGAAGTTCATCGAGAAGCATCCGTTCAAGAAGGGCGAGAAGGAAAGACAGGAACAGCTTCGTCGCACGCTCAACTCTCCCGTGGACGCGGGGCAGCCGAAGGGGCGCTACTGGTTTGTACCGGGATTTCTGGACATCCCCGACCTGTTTTGCGATTTCCTTCAATTGGACAGCATTGCGTACGGGACTGTTTCGGCCGAGTATAAACGCCTGGCAACCCTGGCACCCCCGTATAGCGAAGCCTTGCAGACCTGCTACCTGAAGTTCTATACGGCCGTCGGAATCCCAAGTCTGCAGACAGAACGTTACCAGCACTTCTTCTCGACAGGGCTTGGGAAGCCGGCCGCACCACCAGAACAGCCTGCGCCGGAAGGGAAGATGCCTGCCGAGACGCCTCTCACGGCAAAACGCGTACCCGGAGAGCCCAGCGAGGAAGGGACGGGCGTCACTCTGAAGACGCCGCCGGAAGAGGCGCCGCCCGCCGCACCTGTTTCTTGAGGGCCCTGGTTTTTTGATCGTTTGCGCTTAGACCTTGAAACGGAACCAGATTGAGAGGAAGGACGTCCCCCACCTCCGGCGCAAGTGCGGTTATTGCGGACGTGCCTGGGAAACCAGTGATCATTCACCACCCAAGTGTCTGCTCATGTGGCCGCCCTCGTCCGAGGTCAAGGTACTGACCATTGATTCCTGCCGAGAATGCAATCAGTCTACCTCCAGGTATGAAAATTTGGTTTGGATATTGCTCGCCCTTGTCGGGAGGCATCCTGTTCTAGCGGAGTACTGTGCTGCGGGAGGGAAAGTTGAACGCGCCTTCGCCCGGGACTCGACGCTCCGTGACGTGATCGAAAGCTGCAAGAATACGGACGGGCATTACACCTTCACGGGGGAGATTCACAGTGCGTTCGACCGGGTTCTCCGAAAAACTGCCCAAGGCCTGTACTACGGCTTGTATGATCGGGTTCCGCCGCTTGAGAAATTTGAGCTCCTGTCGATCGAACACAGGGACTATCGCTCGCCGGAGGAGGTGATAGCCCGTTTCCGAACGCCTCCCGTCCGCGACATTACGAATGAACCGCTTCCTTCGCTGACGAGCCGTGGTCTTCCAAATGTTTTTGTCGTTCAGGCCGTCGCCACGAACCCTGAGACCGGGGAATCTCGCACTGTGATCGGGAGTGTTTTTCAGGATCTCAGGCAGGAGCCTGTCGAATGGACTGTTTATCAGCCGGGCACGCTGCGGTTCACGTTCTTTCAGGACGAGTCCGGAGATGCGATCTGTGTGATGGACCTCTGGAGCACTCTGGTCGCCGCCGTCAGGGCACCCTGGCCCAACCAACGAGGCAAACTCCGCAAGGGGCGAAAAAACCCTAACGCCCGCAAGTAGCCAACAACACCAGCGTGCTATTTCGCTCTTGTCAGCCGAGACTGCCTCCGGTACAATCGGGACGTAATTTGTTTTTGGATTGCGTTCATAGTTTCATTGGTTGATAAGATTCCTTTCGCTGCCTGTTGAGCGTTTACCCCGTGGCGAAAATCACTGCGGGGAGACCTGAAAAGGCAACTTGGTCCGGCGAACATCACCGGGCCTTAGATCTCCTTGCGGCGCGTGGAGCACCGAAATGAAGTCCCGGTGTCCGTGCGTCGTGCAGTATCCATTTGCGCTGCCCGTTAGTCTACTCTCCTTCCTGTACGTGTTCGGAGAGAGACCCGAATGGGCAACTTGGTCCGGGCCAGTTGTGCGCGGGCCTTAGTACTTCAAGGCGGCGCATGGGACACCAGAAGTGCGGGTGTTTCGTGCGTCGGTCGAGTTGCCTCCGGCACTTTCCCACCTCGAAGCCTCCTGCAATCGGAACTGTGGTCCGCCTGCCCATCGGCCACCCTCAATGGTGGCCGAGTGCTTCGGCGTCCTGCAGCGCCACCACTATTATTGCTGCGCCGCAGCTGATGTAGTCTGGCGGGCGTCGTGCCCTCGCGACGATTTCGAACGAAGCCCGGAGAGTGGTGGCTCCCCGGGCCCGCTGACTTCCGTCAGCGGCCGGCGCCATGAGGCATTTCATGGAACCAGCCGAAACGGCATCAGAATGTTCGTCAGCCCGGTGTTCCGGGCAGATGACAGATAGTACGAACGAACCAGAGTTTTCGCGACTTCCCGGGGCGGAAGCCAAGTCCACGCCCCACGCCTATCTGGTCCACTGGCGGTCTCGCTACACGGACGCCAGCGGCAGCATAGGACCAACCTCCGAAGCGGTGGCGGACCGCATCGTGGAAAGAAACGGCCGCCTTTTTCCGGATATCGTCCACTGGGCCGAACCTGTTCAAACCGCCGAACCAGTACCGATCGCGCTCGCGCAGGAGGCGGGAGGCGATGACCGGTTTAATCGGCGACATTCGTGTGCCGCAGTTCAAGATCATCCATCGTTACTGGCGCGGCGAAGTGGCGTGCGGTACCGGCGAGGAGGTCATGGCGGTGCTCCTCTCCCATGCTGGAAAGGAATGTCAGGTTCCGTTATCCGTTTCAGGAAGACTTCTGTTCGAGCATTTGGGTCGGCACCGCCGCGTGTTCCAGACCGCCCGCCAGATCGCCGACGGGATGATGGCAGACCCGTTCTGCCTTCGCCACGGCGCGAACGGTCATCCTGCGGAACGACAGACGCGGCGCTTCACCCGCGCGGTCGTGAAGATCTACCTTCAGAGGCTCCAGCGAGCGATCGGGGCGGCCTTCACCGAGTGCGGCGCGGGCTGGAGCGCCGACGAAGTGCTGACCCGGAGGTCTATCGGTAACGAAGTGGGATGGAGGCTGGAAGCGGCGGTCACTTGGGAGCACGCCCCCTGAGGATGTAGACGATTTTGTGTGGCGGCGCAGCGGCCCGAGCACGAACGCGCTGATAGGCGCCGACGGCGTAGATCCCCAGCGAAATCCGCGGCTGAGTCGGCTCGCCGAATTGGCACTCGCCGGGCGCGTCTGCCGGGCACGCGGCTCCAGTTTGGAGTCATGATGCCCGGCGTCCATTGGGGAGTTGGCGTCACGATTTGTCCGGCGTTGCCGCACTTCACTCAAAGCCGTTCAGGAGGATTCCTGCCATCCACCTGGGCGATTCTGGTGTGATCGTGAGTTCGTTAGTGCAATCTCAAGCAGCGCTTTGGCTTTCTCAAATTCGGTCTCGATGATGCGCAAATCTCCGGCCCTGATATTCTTGATCGCCGTTTCAACACACTGACGAGCGCCAATGAGATCTCTCATAACTATATCGGCGGCGCCCGAATCCTCGGCTTGTCCCATCGCTTTGTCCACGTGCCGCGACAGATCGAAAATCTCGGTCTGAAAGTTGACGCGAGCCAGCATTTCTTCGCTCGAAGGCGCTGAAGGCGTCAGCCTGGCGACAGAGGCTTTAACCTCCTGGACGCAACCCCATCATTCAGCGGGTTCGCACTGGTTCCCACAGTCGAGAAGTCAACGGCGGCTGATAAGGGAGTTTGAATCGCACTTGAAAGGCCTTCTACGGCGCTAAGCATATCGAATAGGGTTGCCTTCGCCTTCTCTGCCTTCTCGATGTCAAAATCAAACTCGATCGTCCGGTTAGGTGCCACGTCGAACGGAATCCGCTGGCCGGCTTGAATCATATGAACAAACGGCTTCCGCCGAATGTGTCGAACAGCGAGTTCATAAAAGACATTCGGGTTGCTCCCTGTGAGATCTGCGATGACCAGTTCGTCATTCCAAAGGTGCGAAAACACCTGGGTTGTGATTACTCCCGGCTGGGTGATGTGATCCGCTCGAACCGCTCGCTCATACCCGGCCTTCTCTAATACCGGCTCGACAATATACCTCAGCAGTTTGTCCGAGAAATCCCTCTCGGGACTGCCGGGGTCACCGATTCTCGAAACAAAAAAACATGTCTTTGGCATCAAGAATCAGAAGCTTACTTGTTTTCGAACTGCGACGCAACTGAGTCGCTCTGGCAGGTGCGCAGAATCAACCCAAGCTGGACCGAGGCCTTTAGACGGTGATCCGACTGTTCACCATTAATCAACTGCGGAAGACTGAAACCGTCACGCAAACACCGGTCCACCGCCCATGCCGCCGGATTCCGTCAGATCGTTCAATGCATCCGTGCACACATGGTCCATCGAACCGACGATGCGGTATTATGACGAGCGAATGAGCAGCCCGGAGCCATCAGAAACCTACCTGATGATGTGTCGCCAACTGCTGGATGCGGCGCTGAGATACGCGATACCAATCGTGATCTTCCCCCGGCCGGGCACTGGCCTAACGGGTTTCGGTGGTACCGGTTTCGTGTTGAAGACTGACTCTGAAACCGTTCTCGTGACAGCCAACCATGTCTTTGAAGGATTCAAACAACGATATTGGTCCCATCCGGAGAATTGGCACTGGATAGCTGGCAAATTGCCGCCCTTCGATCCGACAGAGCGGGTGCGGTATACGGACCGAGGCAAGGACATTGTGTTGTTGCGACTCACAGCCGAGGAAGCGCAAGCGGTGTGCGGCACCTTGTCTGAGGCGATTGAATCGCGACTATGGCCTCCGCCGCTCCCCGTAATCGGAGATGCGGTGATTATAGCTGGATACCCGGGCGATCTCAGAGAAGTTCAACCTGGCGAGGCCAAGATTGGTGCTGGACCGGCTAAATTTCTTCTGAGGGTTACGTCCGCCTATGGCGATGGCAGTCAATTCCTGTGCAAACTGGATTTCTCCGTCAACTACGGGGGGCAACCTGCTCCTGCAGATTATGATCTCGGCGGGATGAGCGGCGGTCCCATATTTAAATTGCAGGAAGGAGAGTCTGGAATCCTGCATCTCGCTTTGGTCGGCGTGATTGTTGAATGCAGCGAAGACCGCGTCGTCGCATCGGCGCTCGCGGATTTGTCTATTCGGTAGCCTGCCGCTGGTAGCAGACAGTATTGGTCGGTTTGAATTTCCCGGTGCGTTCGATGAGGCCCGGCTCGTGATTGAAGGAGGGCAGCTTAGCGGTCACCCGATTGAAAGCCTCCGGATACTACTAAAATGTTAGTAATCGCTGTAGATGATTTTGTAGTCGAGAAAGCCTCCATATCGAGCAATCAACTTCAACACGGCTCAATAGAACTGGCGCGTTTTCAGCAGCTTGGAAGCGCCGTATTTTCAGCTAGTTCCGTGATACGCTCATATCAGGTTCGCAACCAGTGGGTTGGCCTTGGGGAAATCTATCTAAATCAAGCGCTTGCGAATGAGCAAAATAGGCCCACTCAATTCCACCAGGAGCTTGCCTCCGATTGTCCACTACTCGATCACCTGCGCATGGCGGCCGGACGCTTGAGGGGCATGCTTCGCGCCAGACATGGTAGTGAGGCATCCCCGCAGGCTTGACGCCCCTGCACTCAGGTATCTAGTATCAAACTAAGGAAATCATAATCACAACGTATGGACACTCGACCGGTTGCGGTTGCCATTTTTGCGGATGGGCCAACCACCGATCAAGCGCTCCGTCACGCCGGCGGTAAAACGCTCGTCCAACACACGGTTGACACCGCGCTAGAGATCGCACCGCCTGAGCGGGTGCACGTATTCGTTGAAGGCCAATCAGAAGAGGATGTGAAGCGCGCAATCGGCGTTTCAGGCCTGAGATACGTCGTTGTGAATGACTCTAGTGGGTCGGCGCATACCCTTGTGAATGCGCATGGAATGTTCAAGAGCTACACAGGCCACCTCGTCGTCCTCCCAGGGAATTGTCCGTTGCTCAGGACGGAAACCATTCGTAAAATGATTGCCGCGGCTCGTTCCGCCAACCTGTCCGGCGTCATCCTCACGGGAACGCTAGAAGATCCAGCCAGATACGGACGCGTGATACGAGATGCCGAGGAACGCGTCGTAGCTATTGTCGCCCAGAGCGGAGCAACGCCAGAGGTCCTAGTTGCACGCGAGGTGGAGACTGGAATCTACTGTTTAGATCTCCACGCCCTGTGGCCGCGCCTTGCGCAACTGACGGAGCACCGCCGAGGCCGTGTCTGCAACCTTAGCGAAGTCTTTCAGGTCTTCTCAGGTTGTGGACAGCCGGTCGAAGGACTTCAAATTGATCTACAAGCTGAAGCATTCCGAATCGACGATGGTGTGGCCCTTGCCGCAGTGGACCGGCTGCTACGTGCAAGGAAAGCCCGGGACATGATGCTCGCTGGAGTTACGATCGAGAACCCAGACACGGTTGTTATTGACCCAGGTGTCCGCATTGGTATAGATACTGTCCTCGAACCAGGCGTTCAGATTCTAGGAGAGAGCGTCATCGGAGAAAGCTGTCGGCTCGGCAGTCACTGCATTATTCAAGACTCAGAGATTGATGATGAGGCGCGTGTTGGGCCCTATGCTCTAGTCAGCAGGTCCATCTTGGGGAAGCGTGTGCGAATAGAGCCCTTCGCAAGACTTCGAAGGGATAATCGGCTAGACGCCGGAGCAGGACGGCTCAATGAAGCATCAAATCCACATTCAAGATGAGGTGCTAGTCGGTGATAAGTCTACTCTCGTAGCGCCGCTTGTAATTGGATCCAAGGCGATGATAGCGGCAGGTTCGGTAATTACCGATGATGTTCCGCAAAACGCACTCGCGATAGGGCGGTCGCGTCAGAACACCAACTTGGCCGGGCCCGTAGCCGATTCGGAGGCAGAGTCAACCACCCGAGAGCGGGATTGCTCCTTAAAGCAGACTGAATGAGCCAGCCCCTCGCCTTTATTTCATCGACGTGCGAAGATCTGAAGACTTATCGAGTCGTAGCACGAGATGTTGTCCTGTCAGCAGGATTCCAACCTGAGATGTTGGAATACTTCTGCGCGTCCGGTCAACCGCCACTCGCTGAGTGTCTGAGCCGAGTGTCGCGATGCGACGTGATTGTTGTCATAGTCGCCCACCGATATGGATGGATTCCCTCAGATCAGGCAGATGGACCCGATGGACCTGAGAAGAGTGTTACTTGGCTAGAATGCGAATGTGCTCTGAATTCTGGGAAGGAAGTCCTTGCATTCTTGATTGACAGATCTGTCGATTGGCCAGATAAATTGAGAGATGCTCACCGGTTGACAATGCTCCTTGAGAACGACCCTGACAGCCTTAATGAACTGAGTGTTGCAGCGGTGAAGCGGGAAATTCGAGGTCTTGCCAAGTTTAACAGGCTGCTGAAATTCTAACCAAAACATGTGACCTGAAGAATGTTCCGTACGTCTATCTGTCATGCGCGGCGCGGACATTCAGCAAGACGAACTTTTCAGCTACGGCTCG
>Ga0209062_1002729_pt1 | contig 22504 bp, 22 predicted proteins | sample Coa_R2_2_FD_187158 | JGI IMG/M metagenome (GOLD analysis project Ga0209062, IMG submission 187158) | Surface soil microbial communities from Centralia Pennsylvania, which are recovering from an underground coalmine fire - Coalmine... | ecosystem: Environmental > Terrestrial > Soil > Unclassified...
ACCCAGTGGACGGCGCGGTCGATGGCCGCCTGGTCCTCCAGCGGTTCGTACCAGGTCGCTCGGGTCTGTTCCTGTCCCTCTACCCAGGGGCGGCGCAGGACCGACTTGATCGTCTGAACCGCCACGTTGCGCTGCTGGCAGAGGGCCACCAGGGCCTCGAAGTCGGCGGCGTAGTGCGGTATCTGCATCATCATGTAGTTGTACGGCAGCAGCACGGAGTCGAAGTCGAAGCGCTCCAGGCTCATCTTATGCCTGGCCGCGACGGTCACGCCGTGGCCGGTGACACCGATGAAGCGGACCAGTCCCTGTTCGCGTGCCTCCACGGCGGCCTCCAGCGCGCCGCCCGGCCCCATGGCAATCTCCCACTCGGTGGGGTCGACCAGGTTGTGCAACTGGATGAGATCGACCTTATCGACGCGCAGGCGCTCCAGCGAGCGACGAATCTGATCGCGCGCTTCCTGGTAGCGCCGTTCGCCCGTCTTTGTGGCCAGGAAGAAGCGGTCGCGATGCTCGCGCATCCAGGGACCGATGCGCTCCTCGGAGTGGCCATAGCTGGCCGCCGTGTCGATGTGGTTGACGCCGTACTGGAGCAGCACGTCCAGCGTGCGATCGGCTTCGTCCTGCGTCACCTCGCCCAGCGCGGCGGCGCCGAAGAGCGTGCGCGTGCTGGTATGGCCGGTGCGTCCAAAGGGCAGTAGGGGAATCATCTGGCTGTTACCTCCTCGCCTCGGTGTTTCATGGCATGCGTCGACGGGCCGGATCTCGGCGACCGCCTGCCCCTTCTATGATACCCGCCAGGGCCCGGCAGTTGCCCCTCAGCGACCGTTGCTCCGATAACCGTCCAGCAACCTGCGGCTGCCCTGCTCCACGTGCCGGCGCATCGCTTCCTCGGCCAGATCGGGGTCGCTCGCGGTGAGCGCGGCCAGGATTGCCCCGTGCTCGGCCACCACCTCCGGCAGATGGGTGAGGCCATGCGTATGGTAGACATGGCCGATCAAGGCATGGTACTGAAGCTGGTCGTACAGCTCGCAGAGCACATCGTTGCCGTTGAGCTTGAAGATCTGCTGGTGGAAGGAGCGGTTGAGCGCGGCAAAGGCGTACCTGGCCTCGCCCGCCGGCTTCTCGGCGAGCGCGGCGATCGACTCGTGGACGGAACGCAGCGCGGCCAGGTCGCGCGGTGTGATGCGCCCGGCGGCGCCACGGGCCGCGTGCGCCTCCAGGAGCAGGCGAACGGTGCACAGGTCGGCGAGGCGCGAGGCAGATGGGGGTGGGGCCACGGTATAGCCCTTATTCGGCGACGACACGACAAGGCGGTCGGCCGAGAGGCGGGCCAGTGCCTCGCGCACCGGCGTGATGCTGACATTGTGCTCCGCGGCCAGGCGATTGATGTTGATGTGCCGGCCGGGCGGCCACTGCCGGTCGATGATGCACGTCTTGAACCGCTCGTACAACACGTCGGCACGCCCGCCGGGCCATGCCATGCTCTGATCCAGGCTGCGCCGGACCTCGCTTACCATCGCTGTTCCCCCTACACATCTGGCTGTAATTGCGTATGGTATCAGCGCCAAAGGGGGTAATCGTGCATGATGCATGGCGGCTGATACTATACTGATGACACAGTGTACAGCACCGAGGGGGCATTTTCGATGGTGACGGAGACTGCGCGACGCCTGCGTTTGAGCGATGTGCTAGTTGTGGACGTCGATGTCCACGTCAATGATGTGCCGGGCGCCCTGGCGCCCTACTGTGAGATGCCGTGGCGCCGGTCACTGGAGCATCTGGTGGGAGTGCCCGCGCGCTACCTCGACATTCCCGGCTACGCGCCGGCGCTCAAGCTCGACCCGCCCTTCCCGGGCGGCTTCAACCTGCGCTCGGTGAACACGGCCGCTCAAATGGCCGAGGAGCTGGCGGCGATCTCCGTCGATATCGGCATCCTGTTCCCCGACCACCTGCTGCTCATGGCGCAGCTCCCCAACGAGGAATATGCCGCCGCCCTGGCCCGCGCCTACAACCGCTGGCTGGCCGAGGAATGGTTGCACGAGCCGCCGCTCTACGGGGCGCTGCTTGCCGCGCCGCAGGATCCCGCCGATGCCGCGCGCGAGATCGCGCGCTACGCGGACAACCCCAAAGTCGTGGCCGTCTATCTGCCGACCTCCGGCGTCTATCCGCTGTGGGGCCACCGCAAATACGATCCCATCTTCGCGGCGGCGCAGGAGGCCGGGCTGCCGGTGATGCTGCACAGCGTCTCGGCCGTGACACCCGCCTTCCCGTTTAACATCGACCAGTTCGATACGGCCATGGCGCGCCATACCGTCTCGCATTGCTTCGCCATGATGGCCAACATGATCGATATGGTCACCACGGGCGTGCCGGTGCGCTTCCCCGACCTCAAGATCGCCTTCACCGAGGCCGGCATCTCCTGGGTCCCGTTCATGATGTGGCGCCTGGATAAGGAATACAACGAGAGCCGCCGCGACATACCGTTCCTGGAGGATAAGCCTAGCACCTACATCAAGAAGATGTACTTCTCCACGCAGCCGGTGGAAGAGCCGGAGAACGGCAGGGACCTGGTGGCCATGATGCAGATTTTCGACGGCGAGAACCAGGTGTTGTTCGCCTCGGACTGGCCGCACCACGATTTCGATCATCCGCGCCAGGTCTTCGACCTGCCCCTCTCCCCGGAAGCCAGGCGCAAGGTGATGGGTGAGAACGCCTTGAAGCTATTCAAGATTCCCGCTCCGGCCAAGGTCGACGGCCGGGTACGGTGGGACTGATGGCCGACCACGTCGTGGCGCGGGTCGACGAGCTGCCCGATGGGGAGCGCCGCATCGTGCGCGCCGGCAAGCTGGAGATCGGCGTCTTCAACGTGCGCGGGCGCTACTATGCTTTGCCCAACGTCTGCGCCCACCAGTTTGGCCCGCTCTGCGAGGGCAGGATCACCGGGACCCTGGTTGCGCGGGAGGAGACGAACTGGAGCCGCGCCTGGGTGCAGGAAGGGGAGATCCTGATCTGCCCCTGGCACGCCCTGGAATACGACCTGACCACCGGGCGCTGCCTGGCCTACCCTAAAGTGAAGCTGCGCCAGTACCCGGTGCGCGTCGAGGGCGACCAGATCGTCGTATCGGTATAGGCGCCAGGCGATGGGCGATAGGCCGATGCGCTACCTGGTGCGCTGCAGGCAGTGCGACCGTGCCTTCTGGCGGCCCGAGCGCGACACACCGGTCCCCGCGCACGGCCGCTGGGACCGGCGCAGTGCGGCTCACGGCGAGAGCGAGGGCCGGTGCGAAGGCAGCGCGCGGCCCGGCTACTGGATCGGCGAAGGCGAAGGGCCGATCACCGGTTGGCCACGCTGACGGTGCCGTGCTAGCCTGGGAGCGCCGGCATCCTTGCCGGCAAGCGGGGGCCGGCAAGGATGCCGGCGGTCCCAGGCCAGTGCTCCAAAGTCGGTCCCGTGATGGTGCACTAGATATCGTCGGCCAGACCGTGGCGAATGGCGTAGACCACGGCCTGCGCCCGGTCGCGCAGCCCGGCCTTGCTGAAGATATTGTTGACGTGGGTTTTGACGGTGGCGTCGGTGATGACGAGGCGCTCGGCGATCTCCCGGTTGTTGAGCCCCTGCGCCATCAGTCGCAGCACCTCGGCTTCGCGCGGCGTGAGGTCGTCGGGGAGGGGCTGTTCGCGGCGAGTGGGGTGCTCGCGTCCCACCGCGGCGCGGATGACGCGGAGTTGCACCGCCGGATCGAGCAGCGCCTCGCCGGCGTGGACGGTGCGGATCGCCCGTTGTATCTCCTGGGCGCTTGCCCCTTTGGTGAGGTAACCGAGCGCGCCCGCCTCCAGCGCACCGAAGATAGAGGCATCGTCGGCGTAGGTGGTGAGCACCACCACGCGCGTTTCGGGATGGGCGCGGGTGATGCGGCGCGTGGCCTCCACGCCGTCGCAACGCGGCATGCGCAGGTCCATCAGCACCACGTCCGGGCGCCGCTTGGCCACCAAGCGCACGGCCTCGTCGCCGTCGGCGGCGGAGCCGACGACCTCGATGCCGGGGCTTAGACCAAGCAGCATCTCCAGACCCTCGCGCACCACGGTCTGGTCATCGGCCACCAACACGCGGATCGGCGGCTCGTTCATGTCGGCAGCCACAGGTGCACCCTGAAGCCGGACGGTGTCGGGCCGGCCTCCAGCCGGCCGTGCGCGAGCTCGGCGCGCTCGCGCATGCCCTCCAACCCATGGCCGCCGCCCATAGTGGGTTCCGGCCGGGGGCGACCGTCGTTCTCAACCGTCAGCTCCGCCTCGCGCGCCGCGTAGCGTAGCCTGATGACGACCGAGGCGGCCGCCGCGTGCTTGCGCACGTTGGTCAGCGCCTCCTGCGCCGTGCGATAGAGCGCCAGCCGGGCTTCGGGAGATAGCTCGACCGGCGTGCCTTCCACCGAGAGGCGGCAGGGGATGCCGGTGTCGCGCTCGAAGTCCGCGGCCAGGTGCGGCAACGCCTCCGGACCGGGCAACTCGTCGCCGCGCAGCGCGCCGACGGCCCGTTTGGCCTCGTCCAGACCGTCGCGTACCAGGCCGCTGGCCCGCTCCAGCGCCACGCGGACCGCCGGGTCGTCCGGACGCCGCTCGACCAGCAGACGGGTGCCCTCGAGCTGGACGGCCAGCGCGGAGAGCGTGTGGGCGAGGATATCGTGGATCTCGCGGGCGATGCGCGACCGCTCATCCAGCGTCGCCGCGCGGATCTGGGCGTCGCGCCCGGCCAGGACCTCGTGTAGCAGCTCCTCGGTCCTGCGTTTCTCCTCGCGCAGGCGCCGAAAGCTGGACGCGGCGAGATAGGCAAAGAGCAGACCGGACAGGGTCGACAGCACATTGGTCGGGTCGGCCCCCGCCGCCACCACGATCGTCGCCTCGTAGCCGGCGCCGATAATCAGGGCCAGACCGAGAGCAAAGGGTGGTCCGAGCCGGCTGGCCAGACTTAGCGCCACGACGGCCATCAGGAGCCCGAGGCTGACGAAATGCAGCGCCGACATGGTCATGCCGCACAGCCCGCACAGGGCCACGCCGACGGCCAGCGCCCAGGTGGGCAGCGGGCGCAGTGTAGCCAGGGGGAAGGCGCTGCCGAAGATCAGCGTGGCCAGCCATGCGGCGACGGCGCGCGACCCCTCCAGAGGCGGAGTGGCACGCGCCACGCTTATGACGATGATCAGGACCATGCAGACGGCAACCGGCCGCATCAACCTCTGTGGTATAAGGCTGGGAGTCGCGAGTCCTCCGGCCGGCGCGGCGGACGTGCGAGACAACTCCTGGCGTACGTGGAGCAGATTCATACAATAGCTCCTGGGCGCCACGACCGGCGATCCGGCGACATTGTGCGCCCCAATTCGAAGTCAGTATAGCGGAGCCCCCGCTCACTCGGAGAGGAGCGGGGGCGTCGCTGAAGCGATGGCTCAAGCCGCCAGCGATCGGGTTGCCGCTACCGACCGGGTGGCCAGCAGGGTCCGGACTCCCAGTACCAGGGTCCGCGTCGCCACCATGGCGATGGCCATCAGGACGAATGCGGCGGTCCAGGCGGCTGTGCCGGTGATCTGGTGGGCCATCGAGAACTGTATCACGGCAGTGCGCCAGAGGTTGCTGGCCCCCCAGCCGAATACGAGGCGTCCGCCGAAGGCCACCAGCCAGACGACGGCGTAGGCGATCCCTGCCTGCATCACGACGCGCCCGGTCTGCCAGTCGCGCTCGACGCGGACGAAGCCGGCGGCGAGCAGGCCGAAGGCCACGCCGATCAGCGCGCAGACGATCTCGAAGGGCAGGTCGCCGCCCGCCGTGGGCACGCCCTTGAGGTAGGTGAAGGCGACGGCGACGACCGCCACCAGGGGTGCAAGGAACCGCCGCGGGCTGACGGTGTGGCGCCCCAACTGGGTGGCGACGACGAATAGCGCGAGGCCGGCGAAGAGGATGATCTCGGTGGTGCTCATGGTCTTTGTCCTTTCTGGCGGGAATCACATCTCCTAACACGGTCCAGTCTAGGCTCAAAGGGGTGCCGGCGCATCGGCGCAGGGGTGGATTCCTGTGGGAGGATTCTCTCCACCCCAGGGTGGACGGGCACGTCTACGAGCACATCGAGCAATATCGCGAGCAGCAGGCCACCGCGGAACGCTAGCACGAAGCGCCTCATCGCACACCAACCGTGTATGATAGATGGCATGAAGGTCGGGCTGGTGCTGCAAACGGACGAAGATGTCGACGTCGGGCGACGGCCGGCGCCCTTCGGCGTGTTGCGCGACCTGGCGCTGCAGGTCGAGGCCGCGGGTTTCGATTCGATCTGGCTGTACGACCACCTGCTCTATCGTTTCGAAGGGCGTCCGTCGCAGGGCACCTGGGAGTGCTGGACGATCCTATCCGCGCTGGCGGCGATTACCGAGCGCGTTGAGTTGGGGACGCTGGTCTCGTGCACCGGCTACCGCAACCCCGGCCTCATCGCCAAGATGGCCTCAACGGTGGACGAGATCAGCGGCGGCCGCCTGATCCTGGGGCTCGGCGCCGGCTGGCACCAGCCGGAGTACGAGGCGTTCGGCTATCCGTTCGACCACCGCGTCGATCGCTTTGAGGAGGCGCTGCGGATCATCGTGCCGCTGCTGCGCGAGGGCCACGTCGACTTTAGCGGGACGTACTATCGCGCCCCCAACTGCGATCTGCTGCCGCGCGGCCCGCGCCCGCAGGGGCCGCCGCTGCTGATCGGCGGCCTGGGGCCGCGTATCCTGCGTCTGACGGCGCGCTTCGCGGATAGTTGGAACATCGGCTTCCATACGCCGCCCGAGGCCATCATTCCGCGGATGGAGGCGGCCTGTGCTGAGATGGGGCGCGATCCTTCCACGCTGGAGATCACGCTCTTGCGCATCGTGGCCTATCCCGAATTGGTCCCGCTGCCGTCGGACTTCCCGCCGTATGTGACCGGCACAGCCGAGGCCATCGCCGCGGAGCTTGGCCGCTACGAGCAACTGGGGGTAGGGCACGTGATGCTGGAGTGCACGCCGACCACGCCGGACACGCTGCAGCGGCTGAGCGCGGCCCTTGAGCGCTATCGGCAAGGGGCGGGCGGCGTCCAGGGCTAACCGGCGCCATTCATCGCCGCGACCGGCGTCCTCGTCAGGCGGCCGATATCCAGCGTGCAACGATGGTGTACAGGCTCTTGATCTCGAACGGTTTGGTCAGGCGCTCGTTGACCGGCATCAGCGACGAGGTAGCGTTCAGGCGATCCTGTGCCGACATGGCGATGATGGGGATGTGCGCGGTGGCCGGGTTGGCGCGCAGGCGGTGGCTGATCTCCACGCCGTCCATCTCCGGCATCAGGATGTCGAGCAGGATGACGTCGGGCTGCTGCTCCTGGGCCAACTGTAGGGCCACGTAGTTGAGGCCGGAGAGCACTTCGTAGCCCTGGTCCTCCAGGGCCATCTGCAACAATTCGACGATCCCGGGGTCATCGTCCACCACCAACACGGTCCCTCTGGCCATGGGCTTCCCTTTCAGCTTTGTCCTTTCCGTTCAGGCGCGATAGCCGCCTGTTGTCCGCGAATCGTGGCCCGTCGTCCCTTCCGCCGGTGGGCCGACGAGGCCACCGGCGGAAGGGACAGGCTGAACCAGAAGGTCGCCCCGGCCCCCTCTCCGCTCTCCACGCCCACCTGGCCCCCGTGCCGCGCGATAATGCTGTGGCTGATGTACAGGCCCAGGCCCAGCCCCACACTGGAGCCCGTGCGATGCTCCAGGCCCTCCACGCGATAGAAGCGCTCCCACACATGGTCCTGCTCGGCCGCGGGCAGGCCCGGCCCGGCATCGTGCACCCAGACCCGCGCCAGCCGGCCCTCGACCCGCAATCCTACGGTGATGGGCGCCTCGGCCGGGGAGAACTTGAGCGCGTTGGACAGGTAGTTGCTCAGCACCTGTGTGATGCGCTCGCTATCGGCGTAGACGGTCACGGGGTTCGCCGGTATGTCGAGGCCGATGATGCGCCCCGCTGCCTGCTGTTGATACTCCTGCCCGACCTCCCGCACCAGCGCGCACAGGTTGCAGGGGGCGGGGTGGAGCGCCAGACGGCCGGCCTGGATGCGCGCGGTATCCAGCAGATCGGTGACCAGCCGGTTCAGTACGCGGCCCTGCCGCTCCATGCGGCTCAGCACTGTGGCAACCTGGGACAGCGCCGGCGCGGCCGCGGTGCCGTCTCCACTCTCCGGGCTCTGGCGCCGTCCCTGTCGCAGCTCATCGACCCAGGTCGTGGCCAGCTCCAGGTTACCCAGCACGCTGGTGAGCGGCGTGCGCAGCTCGTGCCCGGCGATGGAGAGGAATTCCTCCATGCGCCGGTTGGCCGCGCGCAAGGCCAGCTCTTTGGCCCGCGCCTCGGTCTGCGCCTCCGCCAACGCGGCTCGCCCCAAGGCCTGCGCCGTGTGCGCCGCCAGCACCTGCGCAAAGGCGATATCGTCGGCGCTGAACATCTCGCCGGGTAGCGACTGGACGATCAGCACGCCGAGTAGCTTCTCACCGCTACGTAAGGCCAGGACAACCTGGGAACGCGTGGTGCCGGCCTCCGCGGCATTGTCAGACGACAACCTGATATTTTGCACCAGCGGGGCACGCGCCTGGATCGCCTGCTCGATCATCTCCTGCTCGGCGGCGCTCGCTGCGCGGGCGGCCAGAACCGTTCCCTGCGCACCCGCCAGGCAGACCCAGCGGCCGTCGGGCTGCGCGAGCAGCAGGGCGCACTGAGCCGCGCCGAGGGCGCGCGCGGCGTGCGCCACCACCCGCTCGCCGAGGTCGGCGACCTGCCGCACGTCGGCAAGCGCCTGCTGGTAGTCCAGCAGGCGCTGCAGGTCGCGCAAACGGGTGACGGTATCGCGAAAGCCGCGCTGGGCCATGGCGAACGGCGACAGACTCTCGCTTAAGAAGGTCTGGGCCAGCGCAATGGTGCGGTCGCGGTCTCCGGGCGTCGGCGTGGCCCGGAGCAGGTCCGCCAGCTCCCGGTGGTGGCGCTCCACCAGCTCGAGCATGGCGCGGTCGTCGCCGACCATCTGCCGGCCCAGCTTGTAGGCCTGCTCCAGGCCGGCCTCATCCGCTCGCGCCACGTAGTCCCGCAGGGCATCGGCATAGCGGGTGAGCCTGCCCTGCCAACCGACGCTCATGGCGCACCTCCCAGATACCTGGCCACGAGCACCAGCGCGTCGTCGGCGTCGTGGCCATAGTGGGCCAGGAGGTGCTGGTCCAGATCCCGCGGCAGCGCCCCATCTGTGAGGTGATCGGCGAAAGCGGGGTGGATACCGTCGGTGGCCAGGACAATCACGTCGTCGCGCGCCAGCGAGAGGGTGGAGGCACGCAGATGGGGCAGGTGATAGCCCACGATGCCGGCGGAGACGAGCAAGCGCTCGCGGCGTGGACGGGCCGTCGCATCGGCGCGCACCACGACACCCTCGATGTTGCCGACGCCGAGCCACTGCATCGTCGGGAGCTGCAGGCCGAAGCAGGCCAGGCCCATCACCGCGCCACGTGTCGCTCGCAGGGCATCGTGGCAACGCCGCACCAGGGCCGTGAGCGTCGCGTCTGTGCCGTCGGCGGCTTCCAGGGCCTGCACCGCCCGCTCCGCAGCCTCTGCCGCGTTGGCGCCGTGTCCCAGGCCGTCGATGAGCGCCACGAGCGTGGTGGCGCGGAGATGCCTGACGACGTAGCGGTCGCCCGAGACGACCTCGCCCCGCTTCGCCCGCTGCGCCACGCTCCAGGCGATCACAGGCTGCGCCGGGCCGCCCGTACCCGCCGTGTCGCTTGCACCTTCCGGCCGGGCCCTGATCGCGCCGCGGTCTTCTATGGCGCCCATTTGGTCATCTTCACCGTGGTGCCCCGGCCCACGTCCGAGGCGATGTCGAACTCATCCATCAGACGGTGGGCGCCGGGTAGCCCCAGGCCCAGCCCCTTGCTGGTGGAGTAGCCATCTTGCAGCGCCTGCGTCAGGTCCGCTATGCCCGGCCCCTCGTCGCGGGCCACGATAAGCAGGCCCCGGCGGCGGCCCTGGCTGACCACCCTGAACGACACCGCGCCATGGCCGGCGTACTGGATGATGTTGCGCGCGATCTCCGAGATGGCGGTGGCGATCAACACCTGGTCGCTGCTCGAAAAGCCCAGTTGGGCGGCGAGTTGGCGGGCGTGCTGGCGCGCGGCCACGATGTCGCCGTCCAGCCTGATCGGCCACGCATCCTCTATCGCCGCGGCTGTCGCGTCTGACTCAACCATGGCTGGCATCTACCGGGCGGCGGTGTCTTAACGAGGCGAGTCCTTCTTCGAGATCCAGCGCCGTCTCCACGCCCTCCAGGTGCAGGCCGAGCTGTACCATGGCGAAGGCGACATCTGGCTGCAGGCCGACGATGATAGTCTGCGCGCCGCGCAGCTTGAGCATATACGCGGTGGCGCGAATCATGCGCACGGCGTAGGAGTCGATCACATCGAGCGCGGTAACATCGATGATCACCCCGCGCGCCCGCACCGCGCGCACCTGGTGCATCAGCTCATCCTGCATCTGGCTCAACTCGGCGTCGGTCAGCGCATTCTGGATGGTCGCGATGAGCAGGTCGCCCTGTTTGAGCAGCGGGACCGCCATGGCCCTAGCCCTCTCCCCCGGCCGGTGCGCCGCGGCGCACCACCTCGTAGCCCAGCAGCCGCTCCGCCGCGGCGATCCCCTCTTGCAGGTCGCCCATGGTGTCCATCTTACTCAGGTCCACACCCAGTGTCACCAGGGTGCGGGCGATCTCCGCCGAGAGCCCGGTGATGATGGCGGTGGCGCCCATCAGGCGCGACGCCTCCACCGTCTGCACCAGGTGGTTGGCCACCACGGTGTCGACGACGGGCACGCCAGTGACGTCGATGACGACTACCTTGGCGCGATTGGCGCGGATGGCGTGCAGCAGTTGCTCGGTGAGCTGGCGGGCGCGCTGCGGATCGATCACGCCGACGATCGGCAAAATGAGCAGGCGCTCACGCAGTTGCAGCACGGGCGTGGACAGCTCACGAATGGCTTCCTGCTGCTCGTGGATGGTGCGCTCACGCTGCTCGATGTACGTGTCGATGGCCAGCCCCATATCCAGGAAGGTCAGCTTCATCAGCGAGAGGAAGGTGGCGCGCGCCCGCTCGGGCTCGTCGGCGAGCGCGGCGAAGAGGCGCGTCGCCACCGCGCGCAGGTAGAAGCTGTACATACCCAGGTAGAGCTTCATGGGCAGCCCGATGCGCTCGTGCGCGGCACCGATGGCCAGGCGCTCGGTGGCGTAGCGCAGGTCGTACTCGCCGTGGGTGAGGCCGAGGAAGTATTCGCGCTGGCGCCGCTTGACGTATTCGAGCACGTGGGGGTCGCGGAAGAAGGCGCGCGCATCCTCGAAGCGCAGGAGGTGGCGATAGAAGTCATCGATCACCTCGTCGGCGTACTGCTCGGCCAGTTCGTCGATCTCCTGGAGGGCGGTCCTGTCGTCGGCACCGAATTCCAGGAAGGCTTTGCGCCGTTCGATCTCCTGGGACGTGATCTCCATCTGTTCCATCAACTCCGACGTGGCTGTGCGCAACGTGTGGGTGACCATCAGTTAGATCCTTTCCTGTCGCTTCTCGATCCTTCAATCGTGGCGCCGGCCATGCACACTCAAGCTCTATGACCCGGTGATCCAGGGTGCGGTGCGCAGCCAGCGGGCAAACTCCGCGGGCGGCAGGGGCCGGCTCACGAAATAGCCCTGTACGATGTCGCAGCCCAGTTCGGCCAGGCGGTCCCAGGTAGCCTGGTCTTCCACGCCCTCGGCCACCACGCGCAGGCCCAGGCCCCGCCCCAGCCCGATGGTGGAGGTCACGATCGCCGCGTCGCGATTCGCGGTGGCCATCTGCTGCACGAACGACTTGTCGATCTTGAGCTCGTCCACCGGCAGGCGCTGCAGATAGGAGAGCGACGAGTAGCCGGTGCCGAAGTCGTCGACGGAGATGCGCACCCCCTGGGAGTGAAGCCGCGTGAGCACGTTCAGGGCGCGGTCCGCATCGGTCATGATGGTGCTCTCCGTCAGCTCGACGCGCAGGGCGTGCGGCGGCACGCGGCTGGATCGCAGCAAGCGGGCGATGCTCTCTGGCAGGTGCGGGTCGTGCACGTCCCACATCGAGAGGTTGACGGCCAGATCGAGGGACAGCCCGCACCGCCGCCAGGTCCGCCATTGCCGCATCACCGCCCCCAGCACCCACTGCGTCAGCGGCGCGATCAGGCCCGTCTGTTCGGCCAACGGGATGAAGCGGGTTGGTGGGATGAGTCCTTGCTGGGGATGCTGCCAGCGCACCAACGCCTCGGCGCCGCAGATCCGGCGGCTCGCCATCTCCACCTTGGGCTGGTAGTGTAGCAGCAGATCCCCCTGCATGATGGACTGGCGCAGCGCCGCGATCAGGTCGAGGCGGCTGGGGCTGTACGGATCCTGCGCGGATGCGTAAACGGCATAGGAGCAACGGGCCGCCTTGGCCGCGTACATGGCGACGTCGGCGTGGCGCAGCAGCGTCGGCGCGTCCGTGCCATGCTCAGGAGAAAGCGCGAGGCCCACGCTGGCCGCGACGGGGAAGGCCTGCCCTTCGATCACCACCGGGGCGTCCAGCACCTCCAGCAGCTTTTCGGTGGCCAGTGTCGCCCCGGCCGCCTCCGTCCCGGGCAGCAGGACGGCGAATTCGTCGCCGCCCAGCCGCGCCACGGTGTCCGCGGCGCGCAGCACCCCTTGGAGCCGAGCAGCCACCTGCTGGAGCAGGCGGTCGCCCGCGGCATGGCCGAAGGTATCGTTGACCTCTTTGAAATGGTTGAGGTCGAGCAGTAGCAGGGCCAGCGGGTGGCGCTCGCGCGCGGCGCTCGCCAGCGCTTGCTGCAGACGGTCGTGCAGCAGCGTGCGGTTGGGCAGGCCGGTGAGCGCGTCGTGCAGTGCCTGATGGCGCAACTCCTCCTCCAGTTGTACGCGCTCGGTCACGTCCCGCAGGTAGCCCGTGAACAGGGGTGGCCCGTCTAGCGGCAGGCGCGCCAGGGCGATCTCGGCGGGGAACACGCTGCCATCCGCGCGCTGGGCGGTCATCGCGAGGCGACGGCCCAGCATGGTGGACTCGCCCGTGGCCAGGTAGCGGGCCAGGCCGGCGCGATGCGCGGCGCGGTGCTCGGGCGGGATGATGAGGTCGGCCAGCTCCTTGCCCAGCACCGAACCGCGACTATAGCCAAACATACTCTCAGCAGCCGGGTTGAACGCGACGACACGGCCCACGTGGTTGATGGTGATGATGGCGTCGAAAGCGGTCTCGATCAGGGCCTGCGCGTCGGCCGCACTGTGGTAGCGGGCGGTCTGGTCGAGGCAGACGCCGACCCATTCCACGATGCACCCCTCCGCGTCGCGCACCGGCGCCGCCCGCATCAGGAACGGACGATAAACGCCATCGGCCCGCCGCAGGCGATACTCCGCCTCGAAGTTGGTCTCGCCGGCCACGGCTTGCATCCAGAGCTGGACGGCGGCCTCCCGGTCGTCGGGATGCACGGCGTCCAGCCACCCCCAGCCCTGGACCTGCGCAACCGTCTGGCCGGTGTAGGCGCGCCAGAGCGGCAGGTCGGCCGAGACGCAGCCGTCGGAGGCCGTGATCCAGACAATCTGAGTAAGGGCGTGCACCAGGGCCTCAAAGCGGCCCTGGTGCACGCCGGGGTCGGGCGGCCGTGAGGCTATCCGGCGCAACGTGGGTGCTCCCTCCGATCTCGCCGCTCTCGCCGCCAATAGATGGGCGTACCTGTCGAGGGCGGCGACCCGAAAGCGGAAACATGCGCCCGGGGTGCGGGTGGCCGGCGCGATGGCGCCGCGGCGCATGGCGCGCAGGAGCGTCGCCCAAGCGATGCCAGGATGCCGGGCCGCCTGGCCGGCGCTGAGGTGCGACCCGTCCACCCCTCGCCTTCTCTCATCCCTGTCATCTGTGTCGCATGTGCCATATTGCTCTTTCATTGTAGGAATAATTGCTACAGAAGTAAATTTGCTGCCGCATCGGTGAGACGACACTTCGAGCTAGTCGGCCATCACTCCTGAAATGAGGGATAGAGGTGCTTGAGTTTGATGCGCGCATCGGCCGTGGTGAAGCGCCAGTTGATCGTGCAGGGCGTGGTGTTGCGCCGCTCCTCCCACGCGGCCACTTCGCGGGCCAGCGCCGCCTCCAGGCCCACGGTCGCGTATGTCTGCCGCACCCGCTCCACGGTGGCCCGGCCCACCTCCAGCGCCCCCGCGATGGCCGCATCGGTCCACCCCGGCCCACCCTCACCTTGGTTGGCCTTGAGCAGGATGCGCGCGTGCGTCAGCATCCGGGCCGTCCCCGTGCCGCTGCCCACCAACGTGCGCAAGCCCGCGCGCTCCTCCTCGCTCTAGCGCACGATGTACCGCTTTCTCATCCGGCCGCCCTCCTCGCTGCACACACCTACACGTGACGTGCAGCATACCAGGACGACCGCCATCCCTCAATTCAGCCCTGCTGACCGACTAGAGGACTGTCGCACGGGGTGAGCAGTTATGAGGCCCAACATGGAATATCATGGTGGCGCTCTGTTCGTCTGTGTATCGCATATCAACGGTATCCGGCGCACGTAGCTTATAGGGCCTGCACTATCGATGAAGCATCGAGAAAGTAGTGGCCATCTGTCTTATAGGTGCTTGCATCGCGTGGTCCGCGCACGTATCTGCCGGTCGATGGCCGTCGGACGGCCTCATAGATCGTCGTCCGCGTTCATCACCGTCACGTCCGGGGTGACCACTTCGGGGTATTTGAGCCCCGCCCCGGTGTTGAAGAGCACGATGCGCTCCTCGCGCCCGAGCAGCCCCCGCTCGCGCAGCAGCGGCAGCGCCGCCACCGTCGCCGCCCCCTCCGGCGAGAGGAAGAGCCCGTCGTCGGCCGCGACGCGGTGGACGGTCCCGACGATCTCGGCCTCGCTCACCGCCACCACGCAGCCGCCGGTCTCGCGGCAGGCGCGCAGCACCAGGAAGTCCCCCAGCGCCTTGGGCACCCGCAGGCCGCTGGCGATGGTCTGCGCGCCCGCCCAGAACTCCGAGACCTCCGCCCCCTGCTCCCAGGCCCGCGCCAGCGGCGCGCAGCCTTCCGCCTGCACCGCGATCAGCCGCGGCCGCCGCGGTCCGATGACGCCGGCCGCCTCCAACTCGTCGAAGGCCTTCCACAGGCCGATCAGGCCGACCCCACCGCCGCAGGGGTAGAGGAGCGCGTCGGGCAACTCCCAGCCCCGTTGCTCGGCCAGCTCGCAGCCCATGGTCTTCTTGCCCTCGATGCGATACGGCTCCTTGAGCGTGGCCGCCTCGAACAGGACCGAGTCGGTCTGCCGGCTGCGCGCGACGGCGCGGGCCACGATGGCGCCGGCGTCGGAGATGAGCCCGCGCACCAGGCGGGTGTCGGCGCCGCTGACGCGCGCCTCGCGCAGGTTAATGGTAGGAGCATCTTGGGGCATCACGACGGTAGCGCGCAGGCCGGCGCGGGCGGCGTAGGCGGCCCAGGCGCCGCCGGCATTGCCCGCCGTGGGCAGGGCCACGTGGCCGATGCCCAACTCGCGGGCGCGCGAGACGCCGACCGCCGCGCCGCGCGCCTTGAACGAGCCTGTGGGCAACAGCCCTTCATCTTTAACGGTGAGATGGTCAAGCCCGAGGCGGCGGGCGGTGCGCGGCAGGTCGAGCAACGGCGTCACGCTTTCGCCGAGCGAGACCCGCCGGTCGGGCCGCCGCAGCGGCAGGAACTCGGTGTAGCGCCAGAGCGACCAGGGCCGCGAGCGCAGGGACTCCCGCCAGGCCAGGGGATCGCCGAACGCTTGCAGATCGTAGCGGGCCAGCAGCGGCTTGCCGCACGCCGTGCACAGGTTCTGCGGCACATCGGCGTCGTGGCGCATATCGCACCACGAGCAGTCGAGATGGGAGAGCAGCGAACGGGGTTGAGGAGAAGATGCTGTCATAGTTCCTATTAAACCATTCTTAAGGTATCAACCTCCTGCTCTCGGACGGCGCGGCGGCCTTTCAAGAGGTCTTCTACGTCCATCTGGACGTCGTGCCGAGGTTCAAGGGCGACGGCTTTCGTATCGCTATCGACCGGGGCGTCCGCCCAAGCCGAGAAGAACTGGATGCAACGGCGGCATTGATCCGCGACGCCGACCAGGCTCCCGGGTACAACGAGAGCTTCGACCGGTGATAGAGTGCTGGGACCGCGGAGAAGGCAGACGACGCGGTACACTACAGGTGAGGGCCGCGCGCCTTGCTAGATTCGGCTATTGTGCCGACCCCAGCCGACGAAACTGAGGTATCCCATTCCATGAGTGATCCTATTACCAAGGAGATGATCATCCGCGAGGTGCGGGACCGCTATCCCGGCATCACCGCGGTATTCCAGGCGCACGGCCTGCCCTGCGCCGGCTGCCACGTCGGCAGCTACGAGACGATAGAGGGCGGCGCGCGCACGCATAAGCTCGATGTCGAGGCCATCCTGGCCGACCTGAATCGCTTCGCGCGCGATGGCACGGTACCCGAGCGGCGGGCGCGACCCAATAACCTGCTCACCCCCCAGACCGCGCGCAACGACGGCAAGATCGCGGGCATCAAGTACGTCGTGGCCGTCATGAGCGGCAAGGGAGGTGTCGGCAAGTCGCTGGTCACGGCCCTGCTGGCGGTCACGCTCAAGCGACAGGGCTACAAGGTGGGCATCCTGGATGGCGACATCACCGGGCCGAGCATCCCTTACATGTTTGGCGTGCCGGTGCGCTCGCTGACGCAGGTGCCGGGCCAGCAGAAGCCGAACCCGCCCGTCTCGCGCGGCGGCATCCCCATCATGTCGATGAACGTGCTGCTCGACGACCCGGAGGCCGCGGTCATCTGGCGCGGTCCGATGATCTCCGGCGCCATCCGCCAGTTCTATACCGATATGAACTGGGGCACCCTCGATTACCTGCTGGTCGATTTGCCGCCGGGCACCTCGGACGCACCGATGACCGTGCTGCAGCAGATGCCGACCGACGGCGTGATCCTGGTGAGCAGCCCGCAGGGGCTGGCCACGATGGTGGTCAGCAAGGCGATCCAGATGGCCCACAAGCTGGAGGTACCTATCCTGGGCATTGTCGAGAACATGAGCTACGTCGATTTGCCGGACGGCACGCGGCACGAGATATTCGGCCCCAGCCAGGGACAGCGCCTCGTGGGGCTCTCCGGCGCGCCGCTGCTGGGCCGCCTGCCGATCGATCCGCTCATCACGACGCTCAGTGACGAGGGGCACATCGAGGAGTACGATTCCGAGCCGTACCAGACCCTGGCCCAGAACTTCCTGACGCACCTGCGCGAACGCGAGGAGGCCCGCCCGGCGCTGCCCATCATCAGTAGCCGCTCGCTGTCCGGCGCGGCCCGCCCGCTGCCGAGCAAGGCGGAGGCCGCGGCCACACCACCATCGGCACCGGCGACCCGGCGGGATGAGCCCGCCGGCGCGGCGTCTACCGATAAGGGCGGCGGTGGCCTGCAGCGCCTGGGCCGCTTCCTGAAACCCGATCGCTAGCGCAGGATCAGAGAGGGCGGAGTTTGCAGATCAAGAGGCGATCCAGCGATCGATCGTGGCGTACAACTCGTCCAGGTTGAAGGGCTTGGGCAGGCGATCATTGGCGGACATCACGTCCGTCGTCGCCTGTAGGCGGCTGTGCGCCGACATGGCGACGATGGGGATATAGGCCGTCGCTGGATCGGCGCGCAGTCGCCTGCTGACCTCGATCCCGTCCATGCCCGGCATCATGATATCCAGCAGGATCACGTCGGGCTGCGCGTCGTGCGCGATCTGGAGCGCCCCGCCATTGACAGCGGTGTACACCTGATACCCTTCGTCTTCCAGGGCCACCTGGATCAGGTCAATGATCGAGGAATCGTCGTCCACCACCAGCACGCTGCCCTTGCCCATACTACTCCCTTTCACGTGTGCCGCCGTCGCCATGCGACGAGATGTCGATTTCTGCCCGTTCGTCGACCGGAAGCGTGAACCAGAAGGTCGCGCCCGCGCCCGGTTCGCTCTCGACGCCGACCTCCCCTGAATGCTGCATGATGATAGTCCGGCTGATATACAGGCCGAGACCCAGCCCGACGCTGGAACCGTGTCGATGCTCGATGCGCTCGGCGTGGTAGAAGCGCTCCCAGATGCGATCCTGCTCCTGGGGCGCCACGCCCGGCCCTTCGTCATGGACCCAGACCCGCGCCCGCGTGGCCGTGAGGTCCAGACCCACGGCCACCGCCTGGTCCTCTGAAGAATATTTAATCGCATTGGTGAGATAGTTGGCCACGACCTGTCCAATGCGCTCGGGGTCGGCCCACACCGGGATCGGCACCTCGGGGAATTCCAGGCGGATGGTGCGGGTAGCGGCCAGCCCGCGCTGCTCATCGACGACGGCACGCACGACCTCGACGAGGTCACACCAGCGTGGCCGGATCTTCAAGCGGCCGGCCTGAATACGCGAGACGTCCAGCACGTCGTTCACCAGGATGCTCAAGCGGCTCAGGCCGGCGTTGCTGCGGTCGAGCAGGTGATGCGCCTCGTCCAGATCGCGCGAGAGAGCCGGCAGCAGATCGTCGCGCCGGCGCAGTCGCTCCAGCCGCCGCTGGACCAACTGCATGTTGCCGATGATGGTGGTCAGCGGGGTGCGCATCTCATGCCCGGCGATGCCCAGGAACTCGTCCATGCGCCGGTTGACTTCGCTCAAGGCCAGCGCGTTACTGCGCGCCTCCTCGCGCTCTCGCTGCAAGCGCTCTCGCTCGAGCACCAGCCCCGCCAGTTGGGCGACGGCCTCCACCAGCGCGATGCCGTCCGGCGTGGACACCCACGCGGCGCCGTAATCGATGGACAGCACGCCCACCAGATCCGCGCCCACGCGCATGGGCGCAAGGAGGTAGCGCTCTATGCCGAACGGGTTCGCCATCGGTCGAAACTCCGGACGGGTTGTGTCGATGAGCACGGTCTCGCCCGCCCGCATGCGCACATCCAGCGCCCTGTACAGATCCGTGTCGCGCGGCCAGTGGGCGATGCGCTTGCGCCACTCCTCCTCCTGCTCCGCCGGCAGCCCGACGCACACCAACGGGACCAGGAGATCGGGCGGGGCCACGACGATCACGCCGACGCCGCGGCAGCCAAGCACATCGTGCATGAGCGTGCCCAGCCGGCGCGCCACGCTCTCTACCGGTGCGCCGTCTGCGCCGTCCGGTGCCTGCACTATCGCCTGCGCCATGGCCAACAGCGCATCGAGGGCCGCGCGGGTCCGGCGCTGCAGCCGCAGGCGTTCCTCGTCGGCCCAGGCGCGCTCCGTGATATCGCTGGAGACGCCGATGGCGCCGGTTATCGTGCCGTCGGCGTCGCGCGCCGGCATCCAGTGCGTCTCGAAGACCAGGCCCTGATAGCGGTTAACGGTGGTCGCGGCCTCGCCGGACAGGGTGCGTTTCAGCGCCTCCACGCTTTCCGGCAGGTGGCCATACAGCGCGAAGTATGACTGGCCCACGTGCTCGCCGGGCCGGATGCCCAGGGCCTCCAGACCGCGGCCCTCCGAGAGCGTGAAGATACCGTCCCGGTCCACTGCGAAGAGCACGATGGGTGCATTGGCGACGATGGTGCGCAGCCGCTCCTCGCTGGCGCGGAGCGCAACCTCGGCCTGCTTGTGCTCCGTGATATCGGTGCAGATACCGACCCATTCCCGGATGCCGCCGTCCTCGTCCGGGACGGGAACGGCGCGTACCAGGAAGCTGCGATAGACGCCGTCGTGCCGGCGCACGCGATACTCCTGCTCGCAGACGCTCCGCGTGGCCACGGCCTCCGCCCAGGTGCGCGCGGCGCGCTCGCGGTCCTCGGGGTGCACGGCGTCGAGCCAGGCCCAGCCCTGGACCTCTTCCACGCTCTGCCCGGTGTAGGCCCGCCAGGAGGGCATGTCGTCGACCACGCCGTCGGGCGGGGTGACCCAGACGATCTGCGCGGCGGCCGCGACGAGAGCCTGATAGCGGGCCTCGGTATCGCGCAGGCGCCGTTCATACGTCTCGCGCCCGGACGTATCCGGTCCCCTGTCCGACAGCCGGTCGCCCTCATCCGCCCGCGTCGCAATCCTCACCACGCTCCCATCTCCCACCGCACCACCGCGATGCCCGACCTTATCGCCTCTCCCATTGTATAATGGGTCTCCGCTTCCCGCTTTCCCCTCATCGTGCCGGTTCGACCGTCGTGCCGGAGGATGTGGCCGGGAGCGCGATGGCGACGGTCGTGCCCTGGCCTTCGACGCTCTCGAGCGTGATCTGCCCGCCATGCTGTTCCACGATCATCTTTGCGCCGGCCAGGCCGAGACCGATGCCGGGCACCCCCCGCGCCGTCGAGGCGCGGTAGAACGGCGTGAACAGGTGGGGCAACTCGCCTGCCGGGATGCCCACGCCCCGATCGCGTATGGTAATCGTCACGGCGTCGCCCTGCCGGCGCGCCGTCATCTCGATGGGCTGCGCCGCGCGGTTGTACTTGATGGCGTTGGCCAGCAGGTTGTCCACGACCCGTTCCAGCCGGGCGCGGTCGCCGTCCACCAGCAGACCGTCCGGTGCGTCCACCACGATGGGGGCGGCTCCGCCGGCGTTGCTGGTCCGCGGGCGGCCCACCTCGCGCACCAGCGCTCCCACATCCAGCGGCTCGCGTCGCAATTCCAGTTCCTGGCCACGCTGGAGCCTGGCCACGTCCAGCAACTCGTCTACCATCGTCTGCATGCGGGTGGCCCCGGCGAGCACCCGCGCGACACGCTCGCCGAGCCACTGCGGCGACGGCGGGGTGTCGCGCTGGAGGCGCCGCTGCATCAGGTCGGCCTGGCCTTGAATACCGGTCAAGGGCCCACGCAGGTCATGCGCAATGATGTTGAGCACCTCGGTGCGCGTACGCGCGGCCGCCTCGGCCGCGGCCCGGGCCTGCTCGGCCGCCTCCGCCTCCTGCCGGGAGACAAAGAGCGCACGGCGAATCTGGTCTTGCTCTTCCAGGATCATCGCATTGCTCTGTTGGGAGAAGCCGGCGGCGAGCGCCCCGAGCAGCGCCATCAGGCGGGGATGCAGGGCCGCGGCCTGCTCGGCTGGAAGCTCGGCCACCAGCTCGCGGCCGAGAATGGACAGTATCTCCCCCAACGCGGCGTGATGGACATAGCGCAGGCGAGCTAAGGTTGCCCCGACCTCCCGCCCCGCCTCTTGCACGGTGGCTTCGCCGGGCGGCTCGGCTCCCGGCTGAACCAGCAGCGGGGCGATGGCGCGGTCGAGCAAGGCGCGCAGCTCCGCGCGCACCTCCGTCGCGGGCCGTGGGGTGAAGCTTGTGCGGGCAATGGCGGCGTACCAGCGATCCACTATCACCGCGTATCGCTGCTGGAGCAGAGCGCTGGGCGATGTCTGATCCTGGTCCGCCATGCGTATCTCCCCGCTCCCGGTGTTCGTCCCGTCACATTTTCTGCCGCCAGCATTGTACTATAGTAGGTGCCGGACGATTGTGACATATTGTGACATGCGGTGCAGGAGGTAGAGCCGATGGTCGAATGGGAGCGAGGGGGCGACACGCCCGGTGAGGCGCCAAGCCTCGCCCGGATCTACGACTATCTCCTGGGTGGCTACCACAACTTCAGCAGCGACCGCACCGTGGCGGATGACCTGATCCGCACAGATCCCGAGTTCCCCCTCGCCGTCCGCGCCAACCGCGCCTTCCTCCGTCGTTGTGTGCAATTCCTCTGCGAGCAGGGTATCGACCAGTTCCTGGACCTGGGCTCGGGCATCCCCACCGTCGGCAACGTCCACGAGGTGGCGCAGCAGGTCAATCCTTCTGCCCGCGTGGTCTACGTGGAGATCGATCCGGTGGCGGTACGCTACAGCCTCACCATCCTGCAGAACCAGCCCACGGTCACGACCGTGGAGGCGGATGTGTTTCAGCCTGAGACGGTCCTGGCGCATCCCGAGGTGCGCCGTCTGATCGACTTTGATCGGCCGCTGGCCACCCTGTTGCTGTCCGTACTGCATTTCCTCCCCGACGATGCCCGCGCCCGGCAGGTCGTGCGGGTGCTGTGCGACGCCATGCCCCCGGGCAGCTACCTGGCCTTGAGCCATGGCACGGTCTGGCTCTCTCACCCCACCAGGTCCGGGAAAGGCCGTTCTCGCGCCAAGATCGCCGCGTTCTTCAAGGGCCTGGAATTGGTGGAACCCGGCCTGGTCTACACGCCACTGTGGCGCCCGGAGGACAAGGACGACCTCCTGGTGTCGCAGCCGGAGCGCAGCATCACCCTGGGCGGCGTGGCGCGCAAGCCCTAGGTGGTTCCACGACAACCCGCACCCGCCGCTACCCGGTGGGGCCGCTCACGCGGTGGTGGCACTCCTCCATCGGTTGTATGTTACGATTACGTCGGTGCATCCGGCGTGAAGACGCCCTGCAGCACTGGGCTCGTGTATTCGCTGGCCAGGCATTCCATGTAGAT
>Ga0209062_1002731_pt1 | contig 22471 bp, 21 predicted proteins | sample Coa_R2_2_FD_187158 | JGI IMG/M metagenome (GOLD analysis project Ga0209062, IMG submission 187158) | Surface soil microbial communities from Centralia Pennsylvania, which are recovering from an underground coalmine fire - Coalmine... | ecosystem: Environmental > Terrestrial > Soil > Unclassified...
TGAATGTCGCCCCCCGCCTTGAACTGGTAGCTCGTGATCATGGTGTAAGAGATCACGATGGCCACCGTGGCCATCACGCGCGCCGTGGTGTTGTAGCGCGTTTCCAGCAGGTCCGGAACGGTGAACTGCGCGAAGCGCCGCGCCCGCCCGGCGATGGCCGCGATCACGACGAGTCCGCACCACCCCCCCGCCGGCTGCCACAACGCCGCAAAGCCGTTGCGGTAGGCGTTCTCGCCGCCGGCGAAAAGGCTGCCCGCGCCGATCCACGAGGAGAGCAGCGTGAAGACCAGCACCGGCCAGGCCAGCGAGCGCCCCGCCACCAGAAAGTCCGCCGGGCTGCGCACGCTCCGCGATTGAAAGAAGGCGGTGCCCAGCAGGACCGCCACCATCAGCGACAACACGGCCACGTAGATCATGCCGTCAGCTTGTCCTCGAGCGCCTGCTGCGCCATTCCTTCGATCTCGATCACTTTCGTGCGGTTCGTCAAGCCTAGCACAATCCGAACGCGAGACTGCGGCACCCCGGCCGTCTCCGCGAAGAACCGGATGCAGGCTTCGTTGGCTTTGCCCTCCGCCGGCGGCGCCGCCAGGTCCAGCTTGTAGGCCTCTCCGAGCCTGCCCGTGATACGCGTCCGTTTGGCCCGTGGATGCACCTTCACCGTGACGCGCGCCATTCCACCTTGGCCCTCAGGTTGGCCACTCCTGCCGCGTGCCGCGTATCGATGACCTCGAAGACCACCACGTCATCCAGCCAGTCGTGGCTCGATCCATCGGGGTCCTGCGTCGCCACCGTCAGGGTGTATTGCTGGGGCGTCAGCCAGCATTCGAACCCGAAGTCCACCTCCAGTTCGTCGCCCGCCGCGAAGTCCCCCAGGGCGGCCTGCTCGATGCGCGTGTTGGTGCCGTACACCTCCATGCCGATGCGCGTCCGGATCAGGATCCCCACCATGGGATCGGACCTCGGTTGGTAGAAGCGCGTCCGCACCCGCACACAGATCCAATCGCCGCTGCGCACGGCCTCGGCCGGCAGGTCGCGGCGGTCCAGGATCTGCACGCTCAGAATCTCGCTCGCGCCGTCGCCATGCCGGTGGCTGGCTTTCAGCCGGTCCTCGCGCTGCCGCTGGCTCTGCTGCTTCTCCAGCACCAGGCCGATGTAGCGGTTGATTACGTCGTTGGGCGTCCCTTCAGCCGCCATGTGCCCGTTGAGCAGCAGGATTGCGCGGTCGGAAAGCTGCTTCACCAGCCCCAGATCGTGGGAGACGAACAGCACCGTGATCTTGCGCTCTCGCAGTTCCTCGAACTTGCGCACGCAGCGGTTGGCGAACACGGCGTCGCCCACGGCCAGGGCTTCGTCCACGATCAGGATCTCCGGGTCCACGTGAATGGCTGTCGAAAAGGCCAGCCGCACGTACATGCCGCTGGAGTACTCCTTCACCGGACGTTCGATAAACTCTCCGATCTCTGCGAACGCCTCGATGGAGGGCATCGCGCGGTCGATCTCCGCGCGGCTCAGCCCCATGATCTCGCCGTTGAGATACACGTTCTCGCGGCCCGTGAAATCCGGATTGAAGCCCGCCCCCAGTTCCAGCAGCGCTGCGATGCGCCCGCGCGTCACCACCCGGCCCGTGGTGGGTTGCAGGATGCCGCAGACGATTTGCAGCAGCGTGCTCTTGCCGCAGCCGTTGGGACCAACCAACCCCAGCGTCTGGCCCTTCTCCAGGCCGAAGCTGATGTCCTGGAGCGCCCAGAAATCGGTGTGCCACTGCCGCCGGCCCAGCGGGAACAGCTCCCGCAGCCGGTCCGATGGACGCCGGTACAAAGGGTACAGCTTGGAAACGTTTTGAACGAGGACCAACCCCTCATTCTGCCATAGCCATCCGGCGCCACCGCGCTGCACTTACCGAGGCGCGGCCGTGATGGAGCGGCTCTTCGCGTTACTCGAAGCTTTTCAGCCGCGCGATCGCCGCCCCGTCCAGCCGCCGCACGACCTCCGTCACCAGTTCCACCGTCCGATCGAAGTCCTGGCGGCTGATCACCCCGTTGTGGTTGTGCAGATAGCGGACGGGCACCGTGAGGTTGATGCTCGGAATTCCCGCATAGGAGCGCTGCATCTCCGCGCCATCTTCCGAGGCGCCGGATAGCACTTCGTATTGCACCGGGATGCCTTTCTCCTTGGCCACTCCGGCGATGAAGTCGCGCAGCTTCAGGTTCGGCAGCATGCTGTTGTCGTGCAGAAAGATGCCCGGCCCCTTGCCCAGGCGCTCCTGGGCCTGGTCGGCCGAGATTCCCGGATAGTCCCCGGCGATGCCCGATTCGATGCTCAGGCCGATATCCGGCTTCACCAGATAAGCGCTGGTGTGCGCGCCCCGCAGCCCGATTTCTTCCTGCACGGTTGAAACCGCGTAGACCATGGCCGGCGGGGGCGACTGCCGCAGTCGCCGCATCACCTCTACGAGCACGGCCAGCCCCGCCCGGTCGTCCCAGGCCTTGCCCACATAGAGCGCGCCGCCGTTCATCACCGCGAACCGGCTCTCCGGCGCGACCGGATCGCCCGGTCGGATCCCCAGCCGCTCCTCGGCGTCGTTCCGGTCCGCCGCGCCCACATCCAGAAAGATGTTCTGGCGCGGCACCGCGCGTGTGCGCTCCTCCGGCGACATCACGTGCGGCGTCTTCAACCCACTGACCCCCAGCACGTCCCCCTTGCGCGTGTGAATCAGAAAGCGCTGGTCGATGAGCCCCTGGTCCAGCCACCCGCCCAGCGTCTCGATCTTTACGAAGCCCTGCTCGGTGACGTACTTGACCATCAACCCGACTTCGTCCAGGTGCGCGTCCAGCATCACCCGCGGGGCGCCCGCGTTCTTTCCCAGCACCGCCACCAGGGAGCCCAATCCGTCCGTCTCCATGCGGTCGGCCAGCGGGGTCAGTTCCCGCCGCATGATGGCGCGCACCGGGCCTTCGTAGCCCGGCGGCCCGAACGCATTACTGAGTTCCTCCAGCAGGCCGCGCGCCCGATCCGGTTGCGCGGCCATCGTCTGCGCCCACCCCAACAGCGCCAGCACCGCGATTGCCCGCATCGCCACCTCCGCGAAGAATCGTACCATCAGCCGGCCCGCGGTGGCAGACCAATTGCTCCGCCGTCACCCAGGAGGTCCCCGATGCCCTTGATTCAAATTGTGATCGTGCTGATCGTGGTCGGTATGGCTCTGTGGGTGATCAATAATTACATACCCATGGTGGCGAGCATCAAAACCATCCTCAACGTAGTTGTCGTGATCGCCGTGTGTATCTGGGTACTGAAGGCCGTGGGTCTTTGGGGCATGGTGGTGAACTATCGGGTGCCGCGATAGGGCGTCCGTCTCGCCGGTGCTCGAACGGCCCGCCGGGCCGGCCGCCGCTTCGCCCGAAACTGGCTTCGTCACGCCGCCCGATATCGCCGCACGGCGTCCTCGTCCAGTTCCACGCCCAGTCCCGGCGCGTCCGAAACGATCGCATAGCTGTCGTGGATATTGATGGGCTTCACGATCAGATCGTCCACGCGCTGGTGGCTCAGAATGTCGCTGGGCAGCGTGCAGTTGGCCGCCGCCGCGCAGGAGTGCAGCATGGCGGCGTCCAGGATGCCCAGTTCGTGCCCCGAGCCGTGCCACACCGGCCGGCCCGCCGCCGCGGCCAGGTAGCAGTTCTCCACGAAGCTCAACATGCTGGGCGCCGGGCCCGTATTGAAAATCCCGCAGGCGTCCATGCGGACCGCCTGGATCATGGCCTTGGGATCGCCCGTGTGCAGCGCCAGCGGCGTCTTCAACTGCCGCCGCAGTTCCACGAAGCCCGCCAGGTTGCGCTTGGCCACCGGGTCTTCGATCACCAGCATGTTGCCCACCGCGTCCAGCCCTTTGCCCACGGGCAGAAATTCGGCGGCGCTCCGGAAGCGGCCTTCCGTATCCACGGTCACCTTCAGATCCGGCGAAACCGAGGCGATCGCCTCCACGGCCTTCACCACCGGATCGCCCGGAAAAGCCTTCATCTTCACGCCCTTGAAGTGTCCCGCCACGGCGCGCTGCGCCACCCGCTTGATGTCCACGGGGTTTTTCCGCGCGCACCAGTAGTTCACCAGCACCTTGCGCTGAGCCAGCCCTCCCAGCAGCCGGTAGATCGGCCAGGCCATGGCTTTGCCCACGGCATCGTAGAGGGCCGTTTCGAAGCCGTAGTAGCCCGTCCGGTCCGGCAGTTCGAGGCTGCTCAGGTTCAGGTCCAGAATGTTCTTGCCCGTGAGATAGGCCACGCTCTTGCGCAGGTTCTCTTCTTTCACCCCGCGCGGCGTCTCTCCGATCCCCACGATCCCCGAGTCCGTGTGCAGCTTCACCACGAACTTGGGCGTCTTGGGAAACTCCGTCAAATCGTCGCCGCCCAGTTCGGGGCTGCTGGTGATGTCGTCCTGCATCGGCACCACCACTTTGAACAGCTCGATCCTGGTGATTTGCAGCCGCTCGCTGCGTCCGGCCGCGCTGGCCGGAAGCGCTGCCAGTCCCGCAGGGGCCGCCAGCGCCGCCACCAGGCGGCGGCGTGATATCCGTTCTGTTGTCATCCCTTTCTCCTCTTCGTGCTCCCTTTCACTTCCGCGCCGTCGCGGTGATCTCGATCCGCGAGGGCCCAATCAGTTTGGCCACCCCCACGGTCGTCCGCGTGGGCCGCGGCTCCTGGAAGTAGGTCTTGTAGACCGCGTTCATGCGCTCGAACAGGCTCATGTCCGTCAGGTACACCTGCACGGACACGACATCCTCGTATCCCATCCCGCCCGCCTTCAGAATCGTGCCGATCTTGTCCAGCGCCTGGCGCACCTCGGCCTCGAATTCGCGCGGCACCTTGCCGGTCTTTGGATCCTCGCCGCTGAAACCGGCGATGTACAGCGTCCCGTCGATCAGAATTCCTGGTGTAAACGGATACCCCTGCGTATAGCCTTCCGGTTGAATGATCTTCCGCTCGGCCGCCGCCGGAACAACCGCCCACGCGGCCGCCAGCAGAGCCATCCACGCGAATCTGCGCACCTTGATCCTCCTCGCAAAGCGAAATGCGGTACTCAAATGCTACGGAGGCCGGGCGGCGAATGTCAATGCGCCGCCGCTGCGGCTCGCGTTACCCCGCCAGCGCCTGCTTCAGGTCGCCGATCAGGTCCTCCACATGTTCCAGCCCCACCGACATCCGCAGCAGGTTGGGCGGCGTGCGTGTCTGCGGCCCCTCGATGGACGCCCGGTGCTCGATGAAACTGTGCGGACCGCCCAGGCTGGTGGCCCGCGTGAACACGCGCACCCGCGCGGCCGCAGCCACGGCGGCCTGTCTCCCCCCGCGCACCTGGAAGGAAAGCATGCCGCCCCCGGCGGACATCTGGCGCGCCGCCACGGCATATCCCGGATGGTCGGCGAGCCCCGGATAGTGTACCGCCTCCACCGCCGGGTGCGCGCGCAGGAACTCCGCGATGCGCCGCGCATTTTCCGCTTGTGCCCGCACGCGCCACGGCAGCGTGGCCACGCCGCGCAGCGTCAGCCAGCAATCGAAGGGCGAAGGCGCCGCGCCCCCGAAACGCTGCGAATTGCGCGCCCGCTCGAACAGGTAATTGTCGTACTTGTTGATCAACACGCCGCCTGTGAGGTCGCTGTGCCCGCCGATGTACTTGGTGGTGGAGTGCGTGACCATGTCGATCCCCCGTTCCAGCGGCCGCTGCAAAACCGGCGTGGCGAAGGTGCCGTCGCACACGCTGATGGCGTTGCCGCTCCGCGCAATGCGCGCGATGGCCTCCAGGTCGGTGATCTTCATCAGTGGATTGGAGGGCGTCTCCACCCAGATGAGGCGCGTGTTCTTGCGCACGGCCGCGCGCACCGCCGCGAGGTCGGTCATGTCTACGTAGTCCGTCTCCAGGCCCCACTTGCCGAACACTTCGCCGATCACCTTGCGCAGTCCGTAATACACATCGTCCGGAGCGAGGATGTGGTCGCCCGGTTCCAGCCCCTGGAGCACCGCCGTGGCCACCGCCAGCCCGGACGAGAAAACCAGCGCCTCCTTGCCGCCTTCGAGCGCCGCCAGGCACTCCTCCAGCGCCGCGCGATTCGGGTTCCCCTCCCGTGCATAGCTGAACCCCAGCGGATACTCCCCGTCCGCGGCCCGTTCGAACGTGGTGGAAAGGTGGATGGGAGGGGTGACCGCCCCGGTGGCCGGGTCTGCGCGGCGGCCGGCATGCACCGCCAGTGTTTCGATCTTCATAGCGCTATAATGGCACGGCGGTGGAAACCCTCATACGCACGCGCCAGGATAGCGGCGGCAGCGTGGAACTTGCCGTGGGGGATGTGCTGGAAATCCACCTCGCGGAGACCCCCACCACCGGCTACCTCTGGAAAGTCCACGAGATCGACCCGCCCGCGCTGACCTTCCACGGCTCCCGCTTCGTCTCCGGCGGCCCGGCCCCGGGCCGCGGCGGAACCCGCATCCTGACCTTCGAAGGAGTCGCCCCCGGCCGCGCCGTTCTGCGTCTCAAACACTACCGCCAGTGGGCCGGAGACAGCTCCATCATCGACCGCTTCGAACTGACCGTTTCGGTCCGCTAGCCGCGCGAGGGCTCGGTTTGGGCATGCCGTCGTGGTGCACGTTCATAGCTCTATCCTCGCCGACGAGGATCGATCGCCATCAGTACCGCTCCTTTTCAGAGTCCGACACGGCGACCAGAACGAAGCCGCTGGCGCGGCGGACGCTACGCGTGGTGCGTAGGGGAGGCAAAGGGCTTCGACGAGGAGTAGTGTACGGGTCACAAGGAGGTCCCTGTGACCCGATTACGCAAAGTCATGCTGGAGGAACTCCAGCGACGTAACTTCTCTCAGGCCACTATACGCGCCTACATCGGCGCTGTCGAGCGCTTCGCGCGTTACTTTCACAAGCCGCCCGATCAACTCGGTCCGGAACATATCCGAGAGTATCAGGCGCACCTTCTGCACGCCCGGAAACTGAAAGCAGAGACGGTCGTCACTCAAGTTGCAGCACTGCGGTTCTTCTTCATCCGAACACTGAAACGCCGGTTTCCGCCAGACTCCATACCGTACCCGAAATACCCGGCTCACCATCTTCCGAAAGTGCTCAGTCCCGAAGAAGTGGCGCAATTGATCAACGCCGCTCGTAATCTCCAGGCGCGCGCCATGCTCATGCTGCTCTATTCGACCGGCGTTCGCCGAAGCGAACTGGTACGGCTGCGCGTGGAGGACATCGATAGCAAACGCATGGTCGTTCACATCCGTCAGGGCAAGGGTGGCAAGGATCGCGATGTCCCGTTATGCCCAAGGTTGCTGGAAACACTACGCGAGTACTGGCGGTGGAAGAAACCCAAAACCTGGCTCTTTGTTCGCGGGACACCCACGCGGGGCGACCAACCTCTCACCGACAGGGCGGTCTGGTATGCCTGCGCCGAAGCCGCACGGCATGCCGGTTTCAAGAAGCCCGTTTCTCCCCACATGTTGCGGCACAGTTTTGCCACACACCTGTTGGAGAACGGCGCCGATCTGCCGACCATCCAGATCCTGATGGGCCATGCCGACCTGGAGGCCACCAGCATCTACTTGCACTTGTCGCGGCGACATCTGGAGAAGACCATCAATCCGCTGGAACACCTGTCGGTTTCTGAAGTCGGAGAGACCAACCGGTTCTATCACCGGCCGCGGCAAAAATGAGCCGGCCCGCCGTGGAGGTGGCCGACATCCTCCGCGCGCAGGGCAACCGCTTCCTGGACAGGTACGAAAAAGGTTTCGATTTTCAGCAACTCAAGGCTTTCCGGGCCATCCAGCGCTGCCGCACAGCGGCGTTGGGCGGTCATATCGATGCCTGTCCCCGGTGCGGATACCAAGCGGCCATCTCCTACAACTCTTGCCGTAACCGGCACTGCCCGAAGTGCCAAGCGCAGGCGCGCGATCATTGGGTGGCAGCACGGGAACGGGACCTGCTGAGCACGGACTACTTCCACGTCGTGTTCACTGTTCCCCACGAACTCAACGTGCTGGCGTTGGATAACCAGCGCCTGTTCTACGACCTGTTGTTCAACGCCAGCGCACAAACCATGCTGGAAGTGGCAGCCGACCCGAAACACCTGGGCGCCGAAATCGGTCTCATCAGCATTCTGCATACCTGGGGGCAGAACCTGCTGTTGCACCCCCATGTACACTGCGTGATTCCTGCTGGCGGGCTGTCGCCGGATCACGACCGCTGGGTGCGCCCACGGTATCCTTTCTTCCTGCCCGTGAAGATCCTGAGCCGGGTTTTTCGCGGCAAGTTCTGCGCTGGGTTGAAGCGCCTCTATCGACGCCAGAAACTCCGTTGCGCAGGGCCGGCAGCCACCTTGGCGGATGCCAGGCAGTTCCGCCAACTCCTCCGGAGATTGCACCGGCAAGATTGGGTGGTCTATGCGAAGCCGGCCTTTGGCGGCCCGGTGCAGGTCCTCCGTTACCTGGGCCGGTACACGCATCGGGTGGCCATTTCCAACCACAGGCTCCTGGCCTTTGACGGCGAGCACGTAACATTCCGGTGGAAGGATTATGCGCATGGCAGCAAGCAGCGCAAGATGACCCTCCTGGGAACGGAGTTTCTGCGCCGATTCTTCCTGCATGTACTACCCAAGGGCTTTGTCCGGATTCGGCACTTCGGCTATCTGGCAAACTCGCGGCGCGCTGCCACGTTGCCCTTATGCCGGCGGTTGTCGGCAATAAGCACATCCGAAGCACCCACACCGCCGAGCGCTGGCGAAGGCCCTACAACTTGGCATTGCCCGCGGTGCGGCGCGGCCATGGTGGTGGCAGACAGACTCACCGCCGCCGAAGCCTCGCGGTGCGGTTACTTCGATTCTTCATAAGACGGCGCCCATCGGCGCTCCAGCGATGTGCATGCAGCACGTCAACGGACACGTCTGTCCACGCGCCTCTAGCCGAGTCAATGGCGGTCTGGGTGGCGCAGTTCGAATGCAGCACGCGAACACCGCCATCCTGCCGGAAAGCCCGCCTTCCGCATCGCGGCAACGGTCGGCAGCATCAACCCCCGGCCTGTCGGTACCAAGGCGGCCCTCAATCTCCATAGCTGCCGCGTCCGCCGCAAACGCCAGCGGCTTCCTTCAAGTCTCCTTATCGAAAACGCCTCGGCTCGCGGCGCACGTCTTCGCCCCAAGCATTGTGCGCCGAGGCGTTTCCGATGAAGGCTAGCGACTATGCGGCCAAGTCGGAGGCAGTGGCTCGGTATCAAATGCCCGCTAGGCACCGCACGAGGCGGTCAAAGAACACACTCAGGAGGGCTCCCAGGATGGCCATCACGAGCCCCGTGCGCCACGCTACGCCCCACATACGCCGCGGCGTCCACTGATACCGGTTTTCAAACTCCTTGATATCCTGACTGATCCGGTGCCGTTCGATCTTCCTTTTTGATTCGCTCTTCGACCTTCTCGCGCTGGGTAGGATCCCGGTAGAAAAAAATGTCGCAAAGCAAGGCGTCGGGCCGTTCGTCGCTTGAGATGGCACCGAGGAGGGAATCTGGCGATTCAAACGCCCTAACGTCGAACTCGCTTCGGTGCCGTTCGGTGAATTCATCCCTGTTCTCCTGCCGATCGTCAACCAGCCAAACCTTCGGCTTTACTCGATTCGCCATGGCCTGATTCTAATGCGGGTAAATGCGGGTCATTTGGCCGCATCACGCCCGACCTGCCATTGTGCCTCGCGTCTAACCCGGTGGGTCGGGAATCGACAGCTTGCGGCAAATTCTTCTTGCCAGAAGATTCGCGACTTCAGAGTGACGGGGAACAGCCTCGGCGTGACCGGTCTGAGGGTTCTCCCATAATGTGTGTTCCTTGCCCTCGCGCCGCAGCACGCAACCGTGCCGGCGCAGATGCCGCAACAGCCGCTCGCGTTTCATCCAATGGTTACGAGTTCTTGGGCTGCGTCTGGCGGCAGTGAGCGCAAGGACTCCTCGCGCCTGTGTTCAAGAATGAGCGCAATCGCCTCACGCAAATTCGCGAGACATTCTTCTCGCGATTTGCCTTGACCGTTGGCCCCCGGCACCTCTGCGCAGTACGCGACGTACCATGGACCATCCCGTTCGACAATCGCAGTGAACTCGTTCCGCATGAGCGTATTTTACCGCCTCGGCAGTTCTGCGGCCGGACGAGCGTCGCGACGACCATTTGGCCGTATCACGCTAGAGCCTTATCGGAAGTGGCCCGGCGCACGAGACCGCAGGCGAAGACGGCAAGGTCGGTCGGGCCACTTTCGATAAGGGCGTTAGAAGTGAGCCGCTGGCGCGGCGGGCTCGTGCGCCCTCAAGCTATGGGTTTTGAATGCTTCTGAAAACATGGGAGGCTGGGGAGCACAACTGATTGGAGCGGCGGAGAGATGAAGTTGGGATCGGAAGCGCGGTGCAGACGATGCGATGAGGCGTTTGGCAACGGGCCGGAACAACGGTTTTTCGAGGGTGAGGCACACGTGTCGTGGACACGCTGAAGCGCACGCTGCTTGCGACAGATAGAAGACCTCGCTACGAACTATCAAGGACGCAGACCCGGCGGGATTGCTCCCGCAGGGTCTGCTTGGCGGTTAGCCGTTCCGTAACATGCATTTCGCCACCACAGACCGGACATTTCCAGACGGCTGTCTCGCTGGCGTCCGCGGCAGCAGGCGAAGGTGCTGCCGCCAGCAACGTCCGGCAGAGCGGCAGGAGCTCGCGTCGGCGGCGATTAGCCAGCCACCCGAAGTACCGAATCCGCGGGAGACCTTTGGGCAAAACATGCTGCAGGAACCGGCGTAGGAATTCTTCCAGCGTCAGAGTCATCGCCCGGCACTTGCTGTGATGCGCGTAGTCCTTCCAACGAAAGGTGACGTGATCGCCGTTCACCGACAGAAGGCGGTGATTCGAGATCGCGACGCGATGGGTATAGCGGGCCAAGTACTGCAGGACATGCTCCGGCCCGCCGAAGGGAGCCTTGGAGTAGACGACCCACTCCTCGCGAAACAGAGTGCGCAGGAACGCTGCGAACGCCTTCTCGTTAGCCAGGGGCTGCAAATCGCCGTGGAAGGCGATTTGTTTCTGGTGGAAGGCCCGCCGCAACCCGGCGACGAACTTCCCGCGAAACACGCGGCTCAGTACTCTCACCGGCAAAAAGAAGTGGGGTGGCGAGCGAATCCACCGCGAGCGGTCGAGCGACAGGCCGCCACCCGGTACGACACAGTGGATATGTGGGTGGCGCTGCAAGGTCTGTCCCCAGGTATGGAGAATACTGAGGAAGCCGATCTCCGCACCGAGACGGGCGGGATCGGCAGCGACTTCCAGCAGCGTTGCAGCGCTGGCATCAAACAATAGGCCGAAGAGGAGTTTCTTGTTTTGCCAGATCAACGGCACCAGCGCATGCGGCACACTGAAAACCACGTGGAAGTAGCATACCGGCAAGAGTTCCCGTCGCCGGGCGCACAGCCACTTCTCCCGTGCGTTGGTCTGGCACTTCGGACAGTGACGGTTGCGGCAGGAGTTGTAAGAGATGGCCTGATGACCGCAGCGAACGCATTGATCGCGGTGCCCACCGAGCGCGGCCGTACGGCAGCGCTCGATGGCCCGGAGGACCTTTAGCTGTGCCCACGCCAACGAGCCCGCATAGCGTTCGATGAATCGATTTCCTGCCTTGCGGATGATATCGGCCACCTCCCAGGGTGGCTGTGTCATGCCTGGTAGTTGTCCGGCCGCTTTCGTGAAAAGCTCTGATCAGCAATCGTGATCTGATCGAGCGGGTTCGGCGCAGCATGGAGATGGCGTTGCGACAGGTGGAGATACACCGTGGTGTGTTCCAGGTGCGCATGGCCCATCAGAAGCTGAATGGTTCGCAGATCGGTTCCTGCCTCCATCAGATGCGTCGCGAAGCTGTGGCGGAGCGTATGCGGTCCGATCCGCTTTTTGATTCCCGCTCGTGCTGCGGCTTCTTTGCAGGCATACCAAACGGTCTTGTCCGAGATGGGACGCTCCTGGCCGCGATGTCCTTCCGTGCTGGAAAACAGATAGACTTTCGGGTGCTTCCATCGCCAGTACTGGCGCAAGGCTTCCAGCAGTTTCGGCGTCATCGGCACGTCACGATCCCTGGAGCCCTTTCCCAGTGGAATATGGATCACCATGCGTTCGCTGTCGACGTCGCTCACTTTGAGGCGTGCTGCCTCTGCGCGGCGGATGCCGGTAGCATAGAGCAGCATCAGAATCGTGCGATGCATCAGGTTCGGAGCAGCCTCGATCATGCTGGTGATCTCATCGGGGCTCAGCACAACCGGCAGCTTTCGGGGAACCTTGGGAAAGACCAGATCGTCGTAGGCAATGTCCCGACGTTTCAAAGTCTTCTTATAGAGGAAACGCAGCGCGGACATGCGACCCTCCACGGTGCCGGGGGCGAGTTTCTTCTCCTTCAGCAGATATAGCTGAAACTGGCGTATCTCCTTGGCCCCCAGCTTTTCCGGCGACTTGCCGAAATAGTCGGCAAACTGCTTGATGGCATGGATGTAGCCGCGAGTTGTCTCCGGTGAGTAGTTGCGGCGCTGAAGTTCATTCAGCACTCGTTGACGAAGTGAGGTCACAGAAAATCTCCTTTCTGTGACCGACAATAACGGTATGGACCGCTACCCGTGCCCCTGTTGTGGCAACGCGACGCTGGATGAAAAGCCGCCTGGTACGTGGCTGATCTGTGAAATCTGCTGGTGGGAGGACGACCCGGTTCAGTTCGAGGACCCGGAGTACCGGGGCGGCGCGAACGGCCCCAGTCTTAACGAGGCTCGCGAATACTTCCGCAGCCTCGGCGTGAGCGCCCCGGAGCATCTCGCCCGCATGCGACGTGAAGATCCGTCCCGTCTACCGAAGTGAAAGTCTCAATCGACGCACGCGGCTGCGTCCGCCGCGCCAGCGGCTTAGTTCTCACGCCATACTCATCGAAAACTCGGTCGCGAGAAACGGTCTAAAGTCACTTCTCCGGATCCCTTCGGCCTTCCACCGCTCACGCCACTGCGTGTTGCCTAGAGTTTCATCGATCTTGGTGGAATGCCCTTCGACGTAGTTCGCGTAGTTCCGGTTAGCGTCCATGCCGATGGCGAGGAGCACAACGAAATCGACAAACACAGCTGAAAGACGCCGGAGAGTCTCAAACTTGATGCCAAAATCAAAGGGATCTACCACGCACAAGCTCAGGACCTTATTATTTGACGAGCCCTTCGGAATCGCTGCACAAATCTCGTTGATCGCAGTGTCGCAATTTCCCAGGACAAAAGTAGCGTGGGCTCGCGGCGCAACGCGCTCTACTCTGGCCTTCAAAGCAGCCATGAGTTCCGGACCCTCTTCGCAAAAGATGTACTTGTCGAAAGGGTCGGTTACAGCAAGCGCGATGATTGGCGACCCCTTGAGAACCGTTTTCGTTCCACGAATCCTGCTATACCCCGCGCCGCTGTACAGATCGATGTACACGCGCTGATCCCACTTGTGTTTCATCCCCGTTGAGAACAATTCGTCGTACAGAGCCAGAAGCCGATATTTGTCTTCGGCCCAGCCGCCCACATCCGGGCAGATCAGACCGTCATCCTCTGCGTGGAGCGCGTTCGAGGCCACTCCAATATTCTATAAAACATCAGGTCGAGAAAATGTCATCTGGGCGGCCCGCTCAGTGGGATGAGACCCCGTTCTGAAATGAGGTTCGGCACCAAGTTCCAGCTCTGGCTCACTCGACTGTTGGCAAGCCAGCTTCTGGTAAGCTTCCTCCCCAGTTGGAACGCGGCCAACCCTGATGTACCCGGAGCGGATCTTCGGCCACCCGGCAGTGTCGGATGTTTGCCCGACAACTCGAATCTCGGCCGCGCTGTCTGTCAGGTCGAGTTCAAGCCAACACAGGTTTTTCTATAACGCCGCCCGCAGCCCCAACATCGGCTTCCGCTGCGTGAAAAGCTTTCATGCCCGCCGCTGATCGCCGGTGACACTTCGAAAAAAAATTAATCTGCCCGATTTTTCAGTCCCTTGCCGGTGGCGGCTGGCCCTCACGGCGCGTCCCTGCGAGTACCCTGAAATCGAAAGAGGTGCTCGTCGCCGGAGCACCCACGATAAAACGCAGTAGTTGGTGGGCCCACCCGAGTTTTCAACGTCACTGGCGTGACTGCGCTCCCCGTCCGCAAGGATGGGGGGCAGGGATCGATCCCGCAAGCAGAAAATCAGGAAAACGGCAGCCCGAAAGGGTCGAAATCGCGGCGAAAATGCGGCGATTTCGCCCCTCCGGCCGCGATCTCCCCTTCGCCGGGCGCCCCCGGTGTCTCGATCTCCGTCTATTTCCGCGCCACCAGAACGCGCGACGGGTAAAACGTCTGCCGCACCATGTGGTCCCGCACGATCTCGAACTCCCCCGCCTGGATCAGGTCCGGCACTCTCTCTTCCACCTGCCGCCCCCAGAAAGCCGGCGCCACTTTTCCCAGCACCCGGTAGATGCCGTTGAACACCGCCGTGTTCTGCCCGATCAGCACCAGCGCCAGGCGCCCGTTGCGCCGCAGCACCCGGTGGAATTCGCCCACCGCCCGCCCGATGTCCTCCGCCGAGAGCAGTTCCAGCAAATAACAGCAGATCACCGCGTCGAAACTGGCGTCCCGGAACGGCAGGTAGCGCGCGTCCACCGCCTGGCAGTGCGCGCGGCACCCGGGAAACTCCCGGCGCGCGTGGTGCTGCGTGCGCGCCGCCATCTTCGGCGAAAGGTCCACGCCCACGGTCGAACCGCCCTGGTTGGCCCGCACCAGCCGCCGGAACATCTCCCCCGATCCGGTGGCCACCTCCAGCACCCGCATCCCGTCGCATATGCCGGAGAATTCCACGACCGAGCGGTGCGCCCGCGAATGAAACAGCATGGTGGAGATCGGATAAACCGCCGCCAGCCGGTCGTAAACACGCCGGGTTCGGTCTGCCAGCGTGGCGGGCATCCCATTAGTGGGCCACGCGCGAATCGAGTACTCGAGCTTGTCCAAAAATCGTCTCCTTCCGGACCGGGAGGCTAGGAAACCGCCGCCAGGTTGGGCTGTAATTCGGGAATCTCGATCTCAATGCGGGTGCCGCTGCCGGGACTGCTGTCGATCCACATGCGGTAGTCGCTGCCGAACAGCACTTTCAGCCGCTCGTTCACGTTGCTCACCCCGATCCCCTGCTCCAGCAGGGTAGCCAGCTTGGCTTCCGAAATCCCCACTCCATCATCTTCCACCATCAGGTGCAGCCGCGCATCCGCCCGCCGGCTGCGCAGGCGGACCGTGCCTCCCTCCACCTTGCTGCTCAGCCCGTGCTTGATGCAGTTCTCGATCAGCGGTTGGAGCATCATGCTCGGCACCAGCATGTCCAGCGTGGCGGCGTCCACTTCTTTCTCGAAGCGCAGCTTGTCCCCAAACCGCATCACCTCGATCGACAGGTAGTCTTCAATAAAATTCAGCTCGTCGCGCAGGGGACTGAAATTGTCGTGCTTGCGCAGCAGCCGCCGCAGAATGTTGGAAAGCTTGAACACCATCACCCGCGCCTGGTGCGGATTGGTCCGGATCAGCGAAGACACCGAGTTCAGGGTATTGAACAAAAAGTGCGGATTGATCTGGCTGGTGAGCGCTTCCAGGCGCGCCTGCATCAGCCGGCGCTCCTGGTCCTCCAGCTTGGCCTCGTTGCGCGTGTTGTTCCAGATCTTCAGGGGCAGCGTGACGGCAAACAGCGTGTCCACGTAGACCGCTGCCCCCACCAGCGGGTTCACGTAGCCCTGCGGCGGGTGCAGGTAGAACACCTGGAGGCGGAATGTATGGCCCAGGGCCTGCCGTAGAAATTCGGCGAACAGAATCGCGCCGAAGAAGAACAGGTGGAACAACGTGCGGCGGCGGTCGCGCTTTCCCTGCCGCAGAAAACGCCACAGGTTCAGGTCGACGAACGGCGAAAAGCGCCAGATGTCTTCGGGGTCGGGCGCCAGATCCCGCAGCAACCCCCCTAACACGCCCAGCCCCGCCAGCAGCGGCAGGGTCAGAAATTCGCCGTGGCACACCGCGGGAATCGAGATCAGCACGCCGGAGAGCAATCCCGTCACATAGCCGCCCAGAATGCCCGCCAGCAGGCTGCCCTCCAGGCCCAGGTCCACCGCGTGATAGGCGCCGCTCACCACCCGCGTCGCCACGCTGGCCGCGAAAATCCCGGAAAACCACAGCGAAAGCTGCAGCCGCTGGTTGAGCGTGCGGTTCTCCCGCAAGAGCATGCGCTTCACCGCGCTGGCGCGCACCAGAATGCTGGCGAGCGACGCCACCACGCCCAGCTTGACCAACAGCGTGACCAGGTATCCTTCCAGCATCTTCGCTCGGAGATCATTATAATAAAAGGAGTAAATCGACCAAACGTTCCGCGCATGCAAACTCCCGTGGCGCTTCGGCTAACCAAGGTGGCCGAAGCCGATTTTCCAACCCGCTTCGGAAGGTTTCGCATCTTCGGGTTTGAGGGCCAGTTCTCGGGCCGCGCCGAAGAGGCCGTGGTCCTGCGCATGGGGGAGCTCGACGGACCCGGCCAGACCGCGCCGCTCCTGGTCCGCATCCACTCCCAGTGCCTCACCGGCGACGTCTTCCACAGCCTTCGCTGCGATTGCCGCGCGCAATTGGAGCTCTCGCTCCAGCTCATCGCCGCCGAAGGGCGCGGCCTGCTGATCTACGAGCACCAGGAAGGCCGCGGCATCGGCCTGCTGAACAAGCTGCGGGCTTACGAGTTGCAGGACCACGGCGCCGACACCGTGGAGGCCAACGAGCGCCTGGGTTTCGAGCCCGACCTCCGCAACTATGAGCTGCCCGGCGAGATCCTGCGCTATTTTGGCCTCCAGAGCGTGCGCCTGCTCTCCAACAATCCGGAAAAGGTGGCCGCCGTGGAGCGCGCCGGCATCCGCGTGGCCCAGCGGGTCCCTTGCGTGGTGGAGCCGTCCGCCTCCACCGAGGCCTACCTGCGCACCAAGCAGGAAAAGATGGGCCACCTGCTGGATCTGTAGGGCGGCCTCCGCCTCATTCCATCTCGAACGCCAGGAAACGGAGCTGCCCGTCCCGCTCGATTTGCAGTACCGCCGCGTCGCCGCTCTTCAGCTCCTTGACGGCCGACCGCAGGGCGTCGATGGTGGTCGTGGGCGTGCCGTTGAGGGCGTAGATGATATCGCCCGGTTCCAGCCCGCTGTCCGCATTCGGGCCGGAGGCCGTCCGCGCCGCCACCACCACGCCATATTTCTTGCGGCTGTCTCCCAGCAGTTCGGTGGTCTTGACGTTGATCTCCACGCCCAGGATGCCCAACTGCGGAATCAGGTTCTTGTCCGGGTCCACCAGGTCGGCGAAACGCATGGGGTCGTCTTCGGGCTCGATCACCGGCACCTGGAATTCCAGTTCTTCGGAGCCGCGCAGCACTTTGAGATGGACCTTCCCGCCCACCGGGTGGCGGAACAGGCGCGTTTCGAGCTGCCGGGCGTTTTCCATGGTTCTGCCGTCCATGCTGAGAATCACGTCCCCCACCTGGATCCCGGCCTCGTCCGCGGGTCCGCCTGGAGTGACATCGCCCGCCAGAACCCCCCAGTTCTGCGGCAGCCTCAGGCCCGCCGCCAGCACCGGGGTGATGCTCTGCGCGTAGATCCCGATCTGCCCGCGGTGCACATGGCCGGACTTGCGCAGTTGCTCGTACACGCTGCGCACGATGTTGCTCGGAATAGCGAAGCCCAGGCCTTCGCTGCCGCCCGACTGCGTGAGGATGAAGGTGTTCAGGCCCATCACCTGCCCGTCCGCGTCCACCAGCGGGCCCCCGCTGTTTCCCGGATTGATCGAGGCGTCCGTCTGGATGTACACCATCGCGTCGTCCGGCTTCAGTTGCCGGGCGCCGGCGGCCACGATGCCCATGCTGACCGAGTTCTCCAGGCCCAGTGGGCTGCCGAAGGCCATCACCAGTTGGCCCTGGCGCAAGGTATTGGAGTCGCCCAACTGGAGGTGCGGCAGGTTGTTCCCCTCCACTTTCACCACCGCCAGGTCGCTGTCCCGATCGATGCCCACGATCTTGCCTTCCAGCACCCTGCCGGGACGGCCGCGCATCTGCTCGCGCTGCGAAAGCGCGAGCTGCACGGTTAGCCGCCGCGCCCCCTGGACTACGTGCGAGTTGGTGACGATGTAGCCGTCCGGCGTAAGCAGCACGCCGGACCCGGTACTGCGCTGCTGGGTCAGCAGGCTGGCCTTGGTGGAATCGTTGTCCTCCCCGAGCGAATAGCCGGTGGCGGAAATCTGCACCACCGCGCGGTTCACGCGGCGCGCCAACTGCTCCAGGGCGCCGCTCAGTTCGTGCAGGGAATCGATTTTGCGGGGCGGCGCGGCCGGCTTCCCCGTCTGGGCCCACGCGAAAGGCGCGGTTCCAACCAGCGCCAGAAGAGCGAGAATGTTCCGGGTCATAGCGGTCCCCAGGGTTCTGCCCTCATTGTACCGGCCCGGCGGCCTCCCGAGCGTATGCCATGTGTATAATAGAGGCCAAGTATGCGAGGGATGCGAGGGATGCGTGTGGCGGCCGGGATCTTGGCCGTGGCCCTCGGGGCGGGCGCCTGGGTCGATAAGGAAACCGCCTCGGTTCTGGCGCGCCGGCGCTACTGGGCCTTTCAGGTTCCCGTGCGCCCGCCGGTTCCGCAGATTCGCAGCCCGTGGGTGCGAAACCCCATCGATGCCTTCATTCTCCAATCCCTCCAGGCCAAAAAGCTGACGCCCTCCAAACCTCTGGACCGCGAACACCTGTTGCGGCGCGTCACCTACGATCTGACCGGCCTGCCCCCCACCCCCGGCGAAATCGACTTCTTCCTGCGGGACCGCGGCCCGGACGCCTACGCCAAGGTCGTGGACCGGCTGCTGGCCTCCCCGCACTACGGCGAGCGCTGGGCGCTGCGCTGGCTGGACGTGGTGCGCTACGCCGACACCAACGGCTACGAGGCCGACGGCCTGCGCCCGCAAGCCTGGCGCTATCGCGATTACGTGGTCCACGCCTACAACAGCGACAAACCCTATAACCGCTTCGTCGAGGAACAGATCGCCGGCGACGAACTGTGGCCCGGCGATACCGAGGCCCTCATCGCCACCGGCTTCAACCGCTGCGGCCCTCTGCACGTGGTGGGCGGCAACCAGGATAAGGAGGCCAGCCGCCAGGAGGTGCTGGTGGAGATGTCCTCCTCCATCGGCTCCGCCTTCCTGGGGCTGACCATGGGCTGCGCCCGCTGCCACAACCATAAGTTCGATCCCATCCTCCAGTCGGACTACTACCGCCTCCAGGCCCTGTTCGCCGCCACCGAATTCAAGGACGTGGATATCTCGACGTCCGGCCAGAAATCCGCGCATCAGTGGGCCATGAAGGCCTGGGAGGCGCGCCTCGATCCCGTCAAGAAGGAGATCGCGGAGCTGGAGAAGCCCTACCGGGAAAAGCTCAAAGAGCAGCGCAAGGCCAGGCTCGAGCCCAAGTACCGCGCGGTCCTGGAGATTCCCGCCGATAAGCGCACCCCCGAACAGAAGCAACTGGCCAAGGACGCCGAAACGCAGATCACGCCCATGTGGGACGAGATCGTGGGCGCGCTCACCTCGGCCGACCGCGAGCGGCGCACCGCCCTGCGCGCGCGGCTGCACCAGATTGAGATGGAGAAGCCCGCCCCGCTGCCGGCCGCCTTCGCCGTGGCCGACATGGCGGGCGACCCGCCGGCCACCTGGATCCTGCGAGTGGGCGACGTGAAGCACAAAATCCGCCAGGTCACCCCCGGTCTGCCCCTGGTGCTGGATAACGGCCAGACGCCCGTGCCGCTGGCTTCCCGCGGCCGCCGCGCCGCGCTGGCGCGCTGGCTGGCCTCGCCGGAACATCCGCTCACCGCCCGCGTCATGGTGAACCGCATCTGGCAGTTCCGCATGGGCACCGGCCTGGTGGGCACGCCCAACGATTTCGGTGTCCTGGGCCAGCGCCCCACCAACCAGAAGCTGCTCGACTGGCTGGCCGCCGAGTTCATGGCTAATCGCTGGAGCGTCAAGGCCATCGACCGCCTGATCGTGCTCTCCAGCGCCTATCGGCAGGCCTCCGCGGACGATCCCGCCAAGGCCAAAATCGATCCCGAGAACAAGCTTTACTGGCGGATGAACCGCAAGCGCATGGAAGGCGAGGCCATTCGCGACTGCGTCCTGGCGGTGAACGGGCGGCTGAACCCGCGGCTGGGCGGCCAGCCCGTGCGCGTGCCTATCGACCAGGAGGTCTACGACCTGATTTTCACCGAAGGCGAGCGCGATTTCCTGTGGCCCGTCACCCCCGGCCGTTTCGAGCAGGACCGCCGCAGCCTCTACCTGCTGAACAAGCGCGCCCTGCGCCTGCCGCTGCTCGCGGCCTTCGACCAGCCGGACACCATGACCTCCTGCCCGGTGCGCCCGGTGAGCACGCACGCGCTCCAGGCGCTCACGCTGTTCAACAGCAGCTTCATGCGCGAGGAGTCCAACGCCTTCGCCGACCGGCTGCGCCGGGAGTGCGGCGCGGACCGCGATTTCCAGTTGCGGCGCGCCTACAAGCTGGCCCTGGCGCGCGCGCCCAAACCGGCCGAGATGCGCATGGGCCGGGAGTTCTTCGCCCAGGGAGGCGAGCTGGCCGATTTCTGCCTGGCTCTCATGAATCGCAATGAGTTCGTTTACATCCCCTGAACATATCCGGCCGGCGTTGACCCGCCGCGACATCCTGGTGCGCGCCGGGCACGGCTTCGGCGCGCTGGCGCTGGGCCACCTGCTGGCCCGCGACGGCGCCGCCAAAATGCGCGTCAATCCCCTGGCGCCCAAGCCTTCGCACTTCCCGGCCAAGGCCAAGTCCGTCATCTTCCTGTACATGGTGGGCGGGCCCAGCCATATCGACACCTTCGACCCCAAGCCCGCGCTGAAGAAATTCGAAGGCCAGCCGCTGCCCGCCAGCTTCGGCAAAGTTCCCAGCCAGTTCACCAACGGCGATACGCCGCTGCTGGCTTCCCCCTGGCGGTTCAGGCAATACGGAGAGGCCGGCATTCCGGTCTCCACGCTCTACCCGCGCCTGGCCGAATGCGTGGATGACATCTGCTTCGTCCGGTCATTCTACACCGAGAGTGTGGTGCACGCCCCGGCCATGTACCAGGTGCACACCGGCCGCATCCTGATGGGCTACCCCAGCATGGGTTCCTGGATCACCTACGGGCTGGGCAGCGAAAGCGAGAACCTGCCGGCCTATGTGGTGATGCCGCAGCCGGAAGGCACCCCCGAAGGCGGCGCGCCCTGCTGGGGCGCCGGATTTCTGCCGGCGGTCTACCAGGGCACCCTGCTGCGCAGCGGGCCGAGCCCCATCTTGGACCTCAAACCACCCGCCGGCATGACCCCCGCGCGGCAGCGGGCCGCCCTCGACCTGCTCCAGAAGATGAACGAACTGGACACCCTGGACGGCGACACGGAGATGGCCGCCCGCATCAGCTCCTACGAGCTGGCCTTCCGCATGCAGAGCCGGGCGCCCGAGGCGGTGGACCTCTCGAAAGAAAGCGAGGCCACGCGGCGCATGTACGGCTTGGACCAGAAGCACACCGCCGATTTCGGCGCCCGCTGCCTGCTGGCCCGCCGCCTGGTGGAGCGCGGCGTGCGCTTCGTGCACCTGTATTCCGGCGGCGGCCCCATCATCATGCAGTGGGACGCCCACAAAGACTTGGTCGCCAACCACGAGAAGATGTGCGGCCACACCGACCAGCCCATCGCCGCCCTGCTCAAGGATTTGAAGCAGCGCGGGCTGCTGGAATCCACCCTGGTGGTGTGGGGCAGCGAATTCGGGCGCCTGCCCATGTCCCAGGGAGGCAACGGCAGAGACCACAACCCCCACGGCTTCACCATGTGGTTCGCCGGCGGAGACGTGAAGGGAGGCCGCACCGTGGGAGAGACCGACGAACTCGGCCTGCGCGGAGTGGGCGACCGCTACCACATGCGCGACTTCCACGCCACCATCCTGCACCTGTTAGGCCTGGAGCAGAACCAGCTCTGGTATCTCCACAACGGCCGCAACGAAAAACTCACCGACTTCGGCGGCAAGGTCATCGAGAAGGTGTTTACGTAGACGGCGAGGACTAACACCGGGTCTGTCGCGGCGCCGCGGATGCAGTTGGAATACTGCCGGTAGTCGGCAAATCGCCTGTGAAGCCTCTGGCTCAGCATAGCTCACTGCCGGACTGCCGTAGAGCCTTCCAGATGCGACCTGCATTCGGGCGTGCGGTTCACGTTCTATCGTGCGGACGGTTATAATCTCCAGGGATGGGCAGGGTCTAATTTAAGCCTCCTCAGCAGAATCTGTGGGTTGATTCTGGCTCCGGCAATCGTCCCAAGTTGTGATACAGCGCGATTTCCATGGCCTCATAGGTGCGAAAGCCGTAGGATCGTCTGGTAACCACTCGAATCTTG